>Ga0180437_10001289_pt1 | contig 43290 bp, 33 predicted proteins | sample SS_ome_4_FD_132410 | JGI IMG/M metagenome (GOLD analysis project Ga0180437, IMG submission 132410) | Hypersaline lake sediment archaeal communities from the Salton Sea, California, USA - SS_3_D_1 metaG | ecosystem: Environmental > Aquatic > Non-marine Saline and Alkaline > Hypersaline >...
ACGGCTACGAGTCGTTCGCCGGGCAACTGAGCAGCTTCCAGTCGATCGAGAGCCTCGACCGGCTCCACCTGCGCCGCGACCTCTGGGCCGCCGACCTAGAGGCCGTGGCCGACTTCCCGCTGACGGGCACGGGCCTGGCCACCCACGTCCAGGTCTTCCCCATCTACCTGCCCAACACGTGGTGCTCGCAGAAGGTCGACTTCACCCACGCCGAGAGCGGCTACGTCCAGGTGGCCATGGAGACGGGCATTCCGGGGCTGCTCTTGGCGCTGGCCTCGGCGGGGCTCTGCGCCTATTGGTGCACAGGCGCGATTCGGCGCGCGGCTGCGGGGGCGTCTGCGTCGCCCCGGACGCTCCTCTGCCTCGTGGCCATCGTGCCGGCGATCTTGGCCAGCATGGTACACGCGCTGGTCGACTTCGTGTGGTACGTTCCGGGTTTGATGGTCGTGGTGGTGATCCTCAGCGCGTGTGCCTGCCGGCTTTGGCAGGGGCTCGTTCACGGGGACCGTCCCGGAAAAGGGGACAGGCACACTCTTCCGGCCGAAACGGCCCGAAAAACGAGCCGGTCCCCTATCTGTGGGTTGCCCCGCCCGGCGTGGCTGACCGCGGCGGCGATGCTGCTGGTGGTCGGCTTCTTCATGGCGCGGAACCGCTTTGCGGCCACGTGTGCCGAGCCCTCGTGGAACCGCTACTTGCTGCTGAGCGAGACCCTTCCCGACCTGGAATCGCAACAGCGCCCGGCCGTCCTGCGCGAGATCGCCGAGGCCCTTTCGGCCGTGGTTCGCTGGGAGCCGGACCACGCCGCGGCGCACCTGGAACTGGCCGAGGCACACCGGGAGCTGTTCAGCGCGTCGGCCGACCCGGAGGTCTGCCCGCTGGACGTGCGCCAGGTCCGCGAGGCGGCGCTGGCCTCACGGTTTGCATCGTCGCAAGCGATGTACGCCTGGCTGGGTCGGGCGTTCGGGCCGAGGTGCCGTCACCTTCAGGCGATATGGCACCACGCCCGCGAGGCCGTCAGCTTGTGTCCGCTCTTGGGCCGGGGGTATCTGTGTCTGGCCGACGCTTCGTTTCTGGAGGGGCCCGCGGCGCCGAGCAAGGCGGCCTACGTGGAGCAAGCGGTTCGCGTGCGGCCGCTGGACGGCGACGTGCTGTTTGCCGCCGGCCAGGAAGCGATGCTCGCCGGCGATCACGAGCTTGCGCTGGACTATTGGAAGGCGTCGTTCCGCTGCGGCAAGCGGCACCAGGAGCGGTTGCTCAGCGCGCTGGGCGACCGGGTCCCCACGGACGCCATGCTGCGGACCTTCGAGCCGGACTGGGCGGCGATGCAGGTCGTGCGCGACCATTATCTGGCCCGCGGGCAAAGCGAAAAGACGTGGGTGATGTGGCAGTTTTACGCCAAGGCGGCCGAGCGCCGCGCCGAATCGCGTTCGGGCTCCTCGGCCGCCGCGACCTGGCTGGCGGCCGCCCGGGCCCACGAGAAGACGGGCGAGCGCCAGCAGCGAATCGAGTGCCTTCGCCGGGCCGTGCGTTGCGACCCGTCGAACTACGAAGCCCACCGGGCATTGGGGCTCGACCTGCTGGCGGCCGAGTCGTTCGAGGCGGCCCGGCGCCACCTCACCTGGTGCCTGCACTGCAAGCCGGACGACGAGCACGTGCGCGCGAAGGTCGAAGCACTAGCCGACCTTCGGCAGCGGCTTTCGCGGCGGCCGGCCGCAGCTCTCCCATCAGCGAGCGGACCCGCGGTCGAACGCTAGTACATGCTTCCGATTTCATCCGGAACGCGAGAATGCTTCCCGGTGACAGAAACTCGATAGGTCGGCTCGGCCGGGCGCCGTACGGTCGCGGTTTTCGCGGCCGAGTGGTTCCCTTGGCGGCGTTCGGCTACTTCGGCCTGGTCGCGACGGTGGCGTTCTTCGGCCGGGACCACCTGCTGCCGGAGGTGGGCTTGGCGATCTACGCGGTATTGACGCTGGCCGTGTACCTCCTGGCGTTCTTCACGATCGCTCCGCTGTTCGGCCCCTACGTGTATCTGGCCCCGGTAATTCCTTACTACGCGTGGATCCTGGCCATGGGACCGTCGCTAGACGCGAAGGAGCTAATGCGGCTGCTCGCCTATTACCCGCTCGCCCTGCTGGCGTTCGTGCTGGCTTTCCAGTGGACGGTGCGCCGGCTGCGCGGCCGGCTGGACTCGGCCGGCTTCTTCGAGATGCTCTGCGCCCACCACACGCGCCCGCTCCCGGCCCTGGTGCCGATCGCCGGCGTCGCTCTGCTCCTATTGCGGTACTACTGCGAATCGCATCCCGAGGTCCGCCTGATGCTCGGCTTGGGCTTCGTGGCCGGCGACGTCGGCAAGATCTTGCTCCTGGCGGGGCTCTTCGATCATGCGCTTCGGAGGCGCTCGTTCGGCGGGTTCGCCGTTTTATGCGGCGCCGTGATCGGGTTGATGGGATTTGCCTCGCTGCAGCGAATCGATTTCGCGTTCTTCTCATTGACCGCGTCCATCAGCCTGGTGATCCTCGCCGTTCTGCTGCGTTACCGGCTGTATCGTATCCGGCCGAGCTGGTTGATCCTGGCAGCCGTCATGATCTATTTCGTGCCCTCGGTCGTCGATTTCCAGGAACTCTCAGTCCGGCGCGGCGGCGATCTGCTCCTGCTGGAGAACGGTGTCCGTGCGATGGCGTTCGCCCAAGGCACAGGCGGCTACGAGCCGGGGATGTTCGTCTACAACCTCGGGTTCTACCTGGTCCCGGAAGGACTATGGCCCTTCCCCAAACCCCATCTGTACAACCACAGCGCCTGGTTTCTGGAGAACGTGATGGGCTACGATCCCGCCCTTTACCCCTACGGCGTCGGATTGGGCGGCGTGGCCGGCGCGGTCGTTTGCGGCGGATTTCTCATGGTAGTGTTGATTTTCGGCTTCTGCGGCCTCTATTTGGGGCAGGTCTTCCGCTGGACGCTCACCCGAGCCCCGGCCCTGATCGGCTTCCAGTTCTACCTGTGTCTCAATCTGCCGCTGGGGATGTTCCGCATGGACCCCTCGTTCTTTCTGGAGCGTCCGCTCGTGGTCTGGCCCACGGTGCTCCTCTTCGTCAGGTACTGCCACAGGCGGTGCCGCGCGTCGAACCGCCGCAACGCATCGGCCTTCGAACGCGGCAGCGGCGGCGCGATCCCCCGACTTGCCCGCGGCTCGGCCGGTGCACCCGGGTTATTTGCCGCGCCGTCCCGGGAAACCGTCCTTCGCCCCGCAACGCCGGAGATCCACCGGGCATGAAGATCGCTCTGGTCACCAATGCCGTGGCACCGTACCGGATACCGGTCTTCGAGCGGATCGGCACGCGTGAGGACGTCGAGTTGAGCGTCTTGGTCTGCGCCCGACGGGAAGCGGACCGCCAGTGGCAGCAGGTGCCGGCCACGCGCAGTTTCGAAGTCCGGCGGCTGCGCGGCTGGACGTTCAACCTGAGGAAGCGTTCCGGCGAAATCGCGAGGATCATTCACTTTCGGCCCGAGGTCTTCAGCCGGCTCCGGCGGCACCGTCCGGACGTGGCCATTCTCGGCGATGCCTCGTGGACCTCCTATCTGGCCGCGTGGACCTGCCGGCGCCTTGGCATTCCTTACGTATGGTGGAGCGAGGTGCTGCCGAGCACCGGCCTCTCCGGCGGCCTCGTGCAGCGCATTCGCCGCCGCTCAATCCTCGGCGCCGAGGGCTGGCTGGCCTCCGGCCGTCTGGCCACGCAGTTCCTCGTCGAACAGGGCGTTCCGGCGCGAAGGGTCCGCTGTGCGTTGAACAGCGTGGACACCGAGTTGTACGCGCGTTTGCACGAAGAGTGGCGCGGGCGGCGCGAGGAACTCCGCCGGCGCTACGGCATCTCGGAAGACGGCTTCGCGCTGTTGTACGTCGGCAAGCTGATCTCGCGGAAGCGGGTGATCGAGCTCTTAAGGGCCGCCGCCGCGGTCGACGCCGGGGGGCGTCCGATCCATCTGCTGATGGCCGGCTCCGGCCCGCTGCGTCGTGTACTCCAATCCGAGGCCGCGCGCCTGGGGTATTCGCGTCTGAACTTCCTCGGGTTCCTCGAGCCGGAGGAGCTGGCCCCCTACCACACGGCCGCCGACGGCCTGGCCCTGCCGAGCGACGACGAGCCTTGGGGCATGGTGGTCAACGAGGCTTTGCTGTTCGGCAAGCCCGTGCTGGCCAGCAACCGCGTCGGGGCGGCGGCGGACCTGATCGACGAGCGAACCGGCGTCGTGATCGACGACGTGTCCACTGAGGGGATCCGCCGGGGGCTGATTGACTTTGCCACGCGGGCGTTTTCTGAGGACGATTGTCTGCAGCAGGCCGCAAAGGCCACGCCGGAAAAGATGGCGGCGGAGTTTATGGCCGCGGCCGTCGATGGCGTTTCGAACCTCCGAGGCACGCTCGCCGCCTGATTTTCACGAGGTGTCCCTGGTATGTCCGTCTTCTCTCGCTGGCGCCGACTGCGGCAGGTGTTGAAGCAAGTCCTGCGGATCGTCGACGTAGCCATCCTGCCCGTGGTCGCCTTTTCCGCGGTCGCGTTGAAATTCGTTCGCCGGGTCAAGGTCCAGCACCTGCCCATCTGCCGGGATACGCTGAAGCGGCTCGGGGTATTTCCGATCGTCGACCACTACTACGAACCGCTGTTCAACCACAAACACCTCGAACGTTCACTCCTAGATGACCGAACGATTGTCGGGTTGGACTTGAACCTCGACGGTCAGATCACGTTCCTCCGCGAACTGGACTACGCGGACGAAATCCGGGCGATGCCGTGCAGCCGCGACGGCTCCCTGCGTTTTTTCATGCACAACGGCTCGTTTCACACCGGCGACGCCGAGATCTACTACAGCATCATCCGGCGCTACCGCCCCGCCCGAATCGTCGAGGTGGGCAGCGGCGCCTCGACGCTGGCGGCCGTCGAGGCCGTGGAGAAGAACCGCGAGGAGGACCCCCGGTACCGTTGCCAAATTACCTGCGTCGAACCGTTCGAACAACCCTGGCTGGAACGTCTGGGCGTCCGTGTGGTGCGCGAGCGCGTGGAACGGATCGATCCCGCCTTCGTCACCGAACTGGAGGCGAACGATATTCTGTTCGTCGACTCCTCGCATATCATCCGACCGCAGGGGGACGTGTGCTTCGAGATCCTGGAGCTGATCGGCCGTGTCCGCGAGGGGGTCTTCGTTCACTTCCACGATATTTTTACCCCCAAGGACTACCCCCGACGCTGGATCGTGGACGACGTCCTGTTTTGGAACGAGCAATATCTCCTGGAAGCATTCCTGGCGTTCAACAGCGACTTTCGGGTGGTTTGCGCGGCGCATTATCTCTCGTACGTCGCCCGCGGGGAGCTGAGCACCGTCTGTCCCCGCATGGCGGAGGACTCCGACCGGCACCCGGGCTCCTTTTGGATACGTCGCGTAGCCGCGCCGACCGCGGCCTAACTGCCGCAGGCTGCAACATGAGCACGCCCACGACGAGAAGAACGACTGACCGCCCGCCGGGGCCGATCCTTTTCTGCAACTTCTCGGACACCTACGGCGGGCAGGAACGCTGGCTCGAGGGCCTGGTCGTCGAGCTCACGTCGCGCTATGGGGTGACCGCCGATTTCCTGGGCGGCCCACAGCGCTTGGCCCGTTCGCCGGTCTTCCGGAATGCCGTGCCGATGTCGCCCGTGCTCCGGCCTCGCTGGCGGGATCCCGCACTCGAAATCCTCGCGCCGGACTGTGCTCTCGTGCTCCTAAGCGGCAACCGGGCTCTTTACCGGAACGCGCTTCGCTCAATCCTTCCCGGCCGGCCGCGCGTGTACGTCCAGCACAGCATGTTCTACGACGGCCAGGCCCCGGCGTGGCGCCGCCTCGTGCGCCGCTGGATGTTGCCGCGACTGCTCGACGGCGTGGACGCGATCGTGCGCGTCAGCCATGGGGCCCTTCCGCTTGAGCTTCGCGGGAAACGGGTCCACACGATCCACAACGGCGTGGACGCCGAGCGGTTTCGTCCTTCTCCGCGGCATTTCGGCGGCCCGCCGCGCACGCTGCTGATGGTGGGAAGCCTGACGAAGAACAAGAACCAGGAGCTGGCGATCCGGGCCTTGGCCAAGCTGCCGGAGATGCGCCTGGTGCTGGCCGGCAGGGGGCCCGACGAGGCGCGGCAGCGTGAACTCGCCCGGCGATTGGGCGTGGCCGATCGCGTACAGTTCTGCGGCTTCGTGGCCGATCCGGCCGAGTGCTACGCCCGGGCCGACGTGTTCCTAATGCTTTCCCGCCATGAGGGGCTTCCCCTGGCACTGCTCGAGGCGATGGCCTCGGGGCTGCCGGTGGTCGCCACCCGTATGGGCGGCGTCGCGGAGGTCGTGCGTGACCGGGAGGACGGCCTGCTGCTCCCCGCGCTTGCCACGCCTGAGGACGTGGCCGACCGACTCTCCCGTCTTTCACGGCAACCGGAGCTGGTCCGAGAACTTGGAGAAGGTGCGAGGAGGCGCGTCGGGGATCGATTCACGTTGGACCGCATGGCGCGGGAGTACCGGGAGCTGTTTTCGTCGCTCGCGTCGGCGACCACGAAGCCACCCGCGCGGGACGCGGCCAACGCGCGCCTGCCGGAGAACGGGGCGCCCGCAGATCCATTCTATTCGGGCGGGCCGCTGCCAAGCCGGCAACCCGCCGGCGAACCGATCCGCGAGAAGCTGTTGTATCGCGAGGGGCGCTTCCTGGGCATTCAGACGGAGCGGGGCAGCATCGAGGTGGGGATCGAGTTCGGCACCGTTTCGACGTTCTTCTCCTCGCTGCACCCGGAGCACTGTCGAATCGAATCCTTCGAGGAATGCCACCAGGAGCGAAGCTTGGATCGGATGGCGCGGACCCTCCGCGTGGGCATGCCAGGCGTCCGTTGTGAAATTGCGGAGGATGTCCGCCTGGAAGCGAACTCGCTGCGGCGCCATCTGGAGTTCCGCATGATCGAGGACTCGTGGCTTACGGATCTGGTCAGCCGATACGCGGCCCGGGACGGCGGCCGGCGCGCAGCCCGAATCGGTCACGAAGATGTACGTCACGAGAACCGCAACCGATACGTCCACCGCGACGTGCCACAGGCGACGATTCCCTTCGGGCTGTCCGGCACGCTGAGCGTCGAGCGCGAGCAGGGCCTGGCCACACCCGAGCGCTTCCACCGCTGGCTCTACGTGCGCGACGAGCCCTCGGCAAACGGCTCGAACCGCTGGGTCCTGCACCACCGCGTGCTGGTGGCCGAGCCCGAAGAGCTCGTGCTGCGCGGCTGTAGCCGCTGGTTCAATCGGCCGCTGCCGCCGGTGCTCAACTGTCTCGTGCCGCGGGCCGTGCGTCGGTCGCTGTACATGGTGCGGGAAACCCGCTGGCCCAAGGCGCCCCTGATGACCGTGGGGGCGGCGAGGCTTGCAGCCGGGAGCGTAGTCGTGTTTCGGGACAAGGCGACATGGTAGCCCTCAATCGACATCGACGAATCGTCGCGTACGGCCGCATGGCCGACTCGCTCCTCGACTACCTCCGTGGTATCCGGGACGACGAGGGGCGTTTTCCCGAGCGGCCCACGTACGGTTACGCCATGACGGCCTGGTTCGGCCAGTTGGCGCCCGGGCCCGACGACGAGCTTTCCCGCCGCGCCTTGGCTGCTCACGCCACGGTCGATCCTAAGTGGCGCGATTATCCCTGGGAGTTCGTCACGTTCGCCCTGAGTTCGCTGGACCGCTTGCGCCCGGGTTTCGTCCCCCGCGAGCTGCTCGAGGGGCATCGCACGCGAGGAACCCGGGTGACCAATTGGCGACTGCTCCGCGTGATGAACGGGGCGATGCGGCGCGGACCGTCGCTGCCCGTGTGGCTGGCCGCGCACGCGATCCGGCGGGTCTTCACGAGCCGGGAAGGGCTCATCCGCGACGCGCTCGGCACGCGGTCGCTCCAGTACCACGCCTTCAGCTCGCTCTTGGTGGCGCGGCTGCACGCCCTGTGCGGCTGGCCCTTCCTCTTGGATTGGCTCGAGCGGGCCGCCCTGCTCAGCCGCCGGCAGACCATGGCCGACGGCACGGCCCTCTACCTGGGCCGCGGCCAGGAGCAAATCTTCGGCTACGGCTCGCTCTTGTACGTGTACGAATACGTCGACCGCCTTTGCCCGGAGTTGGGACTGGGCGAGGTGACCGATCGCGTGCTGGGGCGCCTGGCGAGCTTCCAGCGCCCCGACGGCAGCTTCCCGCTGGTGCTGCGGCGCCGCGAGCCAGAGCGGCCGAACGCCACTGCGGATGAGTGCCCGGCTGGCTGGTACGGTTACAACACGCTCTACGACTACTTGCCGCTGCTGGGCGTGTGTCTGAGTCTGCTCGCACGGGAGGGCTGGCAATGAGCGCGACCGTCGCCCCTCCCTTCGCCATGGGCCGATACAACGTGTTCTGGGCCGTGCCGACCTCGGGGTTCGGCGAGCCCTGCGACGAGCAGCCGCTGCCGCTGATCGTAGGCCCGGACGGGGCCGAGACGCCGCGCTACGGCGGCCAAGCCGGCTGGGACGGAACCGGGTGGGAGACCCTCCCCCTGCCCTCCGGTCGGCTGGCGCAGCCCTGGCCCTTCTCGCAACGGCTCTTCAATCTGCCGCGGCGGCGGGTGAACCTCTATTGGCGGCATGCATTCCAGTCGCGCACTCCAGCGGACGGACAGTTTCTCTTTGCCACGCAGCTCAGCTACCGGGCCACGCCGAGCGGCTTCGTGGGGCGGTGCCCGCTGGTGCGGTTCGAGCGGCAGTTCCGCCTGGAAGACGAAGCGATTCGCGTGGTCGATCGCATTCGTTTCCGCAGGCGACTCCGGTTCGCGACGTTCACACCGGTGGTGATCGCGTTGTTTCCGGAAACGAAGAAGGGACCTGGTTTATTTTGTGCGAAGCACCCTTCGGGCCGTTCCGGCAAAATAGACCAGGTCCCTTTTTCGGTCTGCCTGGAGGTCGACGGCTTCCGGCTTACGCAGATCGGGTGCCTTCGTTCCTCGACCGGCGACGCCGTCCTCTGGGGCGAGCGACTCGAAGATGTCTGTTTTCAGGCCGGTCACGAGCTACGGCGGGTCTACCGGTACCATCTCCCCCTGCGCCGCGCCTGCCTCACAACGCACCGAACGGCACACAATGTTCGGCACGGCCGATTACGTATGAACCCCAAGTCCGATTCGCTGATCAGCCAATCCTAACGAACCTCTCCAGGAGACGAGGTATGGAAGCTCCGCACGCCGCTGTCCAAGATCGACGTTCTCTTGTCCGTGGCCGCAGGGGCCTCTCGGCTTGTTCAACATTCAGATTCCCTCCGTCCGAAGACCTCCGGAAGAACTACCAGAAGGTGAACCGCTACAAGGACGAATTGATGTCGGCCGGAGGGTTCACCGAGCTTCCGGTGCTGGCAAAGTCGTCGATGACCCTGGCTGCCGAGATCATTCAGGCAGAGGGGCTGAACCGGGTCTTGGACATCGGGGCGAACGACCGTCGGTTCAGAGACCTGATTCCCGAGGGATGTGCCTATTACTCTCTGGATCAGGACGAGACCTTCCGCCACGATTTCCGCTCCCTTGCCGACGTGGAGCGGGATTCACACTTCGACCTGATGGCCATGTTTGCCGTCGTCGAACATGTCCCTCAACAAGTGTTCTTCGACGAGTTCATACCCTTTTTCGTGCGGCACCTGACGCCACACGGATACGTCGTCGTGTCGTCGAACAACGTGTTTCACAACCTGGGCATCCGAACGGATTACTCGCACGTCCAAACCTATTCCCCCCGAGACCTGCACGCGATCATGCGAAACTTCGGGTTTTACACCAGAGGAGTCTATCGCATCTGCCTCATGAAACGGTGGTACCGATGGGCGTTTGACCTGCTCAGCCGGACGGTGTTCAAGCCTTACTGCCTGGACTACTGTCCGGAAATCTGCTGGGTGTTCCAAAGGGCTTCAACGAATGACCGATGATCACGAGGAAAACGCTTTGAGCCCGTTGCGAGGACGATTCTCGTCGTCACTGCGATTCGGTGGCGCCGAGCAGCTTGCGGTGCGTTTGTTCGACATGGCCGTGCTGCTGGTGCTGCTCCGCAGCCTGAGCATGAGCGAGATCGCGCTGTTCGGCGTGGTCACGGGCATGTTTGTGCTATTCCAGCTCTTCGGACTGGTGCCCGAGACGATCATCCTGCGTTGCTTCCCCGACTGGGAGCGGACCGGGCGCTCGCGCCGGGCCCTCGAGGCGCTGCAGTGGTTCGCCCTGGGGCGTCTGCTGCTGTTGGCCGGCGGGGCCAGCCTGGCGGCGATGCTCTTGGGCACCTCCGGCCGGGCCCTGGGCTACGCGGCCGCCTACGCCCTGGCCATCCAGCTCAACCAGCTCGCGGAGCTGGGGCGACTCGTCTTCCGCGTGAAGCTCAAGCAGCGGACCATCGTCATCGTCGATACCGTGCTCCGCACGCTCCTCTTGGCGAGCATGGGCGTGCTGCTGGTCTCGCCGCACCTGGCCACGTACCTGGCGATCTACGCCTCCTGGGCCGCGGCGTCGGCAGCGGTCTGGAGCGGGCTGCTAATGCGCGAAACCGGTGCTCGCTTCCGCCCGAAGGGCGAGCACCTCGGATTCCTCGCCGATTCGCTCAAGACGTTTTCCGTCTGGCAGCACCTAGGCGGCGTGGCCACCTTCACGCTCTACAGCATCGATCCCTGGATCATGTCCCTCTTGGGGGTCGGGCAGACGACCGTCGGGCGCTACACGGTGGCGCTGAAGATCTGCGGCTTCTTTTTCCTGCTGCCGATGTTCGTGCAGTCGATGACCACGGTGCTGCTGGTCAACGTGCCCGACCGCGGGGTCTGGCCGCGACTGCTCTCGCGGGTGCTGGGCACCAACGCCCTGCTGGCCCTGGGCCAATGGCTGGCGTTTTTCGTCGTGGGAAGACCGCTGGTGTGGCTCTTCGGTGGTGGCGAGGCCGTCGATGAGATCTTCCAGTACGCGCTGGTGATCAACACGGGCGTGCTCGTGCTCAACCTCACGCGCCCGATCATCGGATATCTTACCGCCGGTGCCGACATGCGCGAGGTGTTCCTCAAGACCTATCTGCCCGTGTGCCTGGCGGCCCTGGTGCTCTACCCGGCCATGATTTCGCTCTGGGGGGCGTGGGGCGCGGCCCTGGCCAGCCTGGCGAGCTACTCGTTGCTGGCCGTGGCGCTGGCGGCTCTTGTCCGGTCGCACGGCCTGCGCCTGCCGGCGCCCCGGCCGGACTTCCGCTTCCTCAATGAACTCGTCCGATCCTGGTGAGCTTCGCCATGGAAACACCGAATCCCGAATACCGCATACCGATGGCCGCGACAAGGCCGTCGCTGCGCGTGGCGTTCGTCGCCTACCATTTCCCTCCGCTGGGCGGCGGGCTGAGCCACCGGTCGTTGAAGTACGTAAAGTATCTGCCCCAGCACGGCGTCGAGGTCGAGGTCCTGAGCGGCAAGTTCGGCCCGGACGCGCCCTGGTTCGACGACCAGCTTCTCGGCGAGATCTCCCCGCAGGTGCCCATCCACCGCGTGAGCGACTACTACAGCTCGCCGGTTGCGCGCCTGCTGCGGGGCAGGCTGGTCGAACGCTTGCTGCGCCTGTCGGTCCGCGCGGTCTCGCACCCCGACCTGTTCGCCGGCTGGGCTCGGCGCGTGTTCCGACGGCTTAGGCGCCGCCACGCTGAGGCGCCCTTCGACGCCGTGTTCACCACGTCGTTCCCCTGGTCGGCGCATCGGGTGGGGCTGAAGGCCCGGGCCGCGCTGGGGCTCCCCTGGGTCAGCGACTTCCGTGACCCCTGGACGCTGAACTACGAACAACGCTTCGCCCACCCCTGGCTCCGCACGATCCACCGGCGCATGGAGAAGCGCGTCTACGACCAAAGCGACCACGTCGTGCTCAACACGCCGGGGAATCTCAAGGACGTGCTCGGGGCGTTCGACGTCGACCCCGACAAGCTGAGCGTGATCCCCAATGGGTTCGATCCGGACGATCTCCGGCTGACGGCCCCCTCGTCGCCGGCGGACGACGGCCGGTTCCACTTGCTCTACCTGGGCGGGCTGCGGGGCGACTGGTTCGAGGCCCCGTTCTACCGCTCGCTTCGGGCCCTGCGCGAAATCGACCCCTGGGCCTATCGGAAGCTGGCCGTCGATTTCGTGGGGGCCGACCGACCCCAAGGCGGCCTCTGCCGGCAGTTGCGCCTCGGCGACGTCTGCCGCTTTCACGGCTTCCACCGGCTCGGCGAGCTAGCCGGGTGGCTGCAGGGCTGCGACGCCTGCGCACTGCTGCTTCCCGCCAGAACCGACGGGGACCTGGGCTGGGTACCCCAAAAGACCTACACCTACCTGGCCAGCGGCAAGCCGATCCTCTTTTGGGGCCCCCGCGGCTCGGCCCGCGACATCCTGCGCGAAACCAAGGCCGGGGTCCACGTCGAGCCCAAGGCCGTGTACCACGCCGCGGCGGTGCTCGCCGGCTGGGTCCGCGACCACGCGGCCGGGCGCCCGCCGCGGGGCGCGTCGCAAGATGCCGTGGCCGCGTACGACAAGCGCCGCCTCACCGGGGAGTTAGCCGAGATATTCCGCCGTGTCTGCGGAGAGGAGCACGCGGCGCCCGTCGAGCCGCTGCGCAAAGCGGCATAGACAAGAGAGCCCATGGCCCCTTCGACACCCATGCCGACACGAAAACCGATCATCGCCCTGGACGCCCGGCAGTGCGTGGGCAATTACCGCGGCATGGGTCGCTTCGCGCGCAACCTGATGGCCGCCCTGGACCGGCCGTTCCTGGCCCTGCTCGCCCGCGGTCAGTCGGCCGAGGGGCTTTGCGCTCGGGCCGTTTGCCGCGGCACGCGCCTGTTCCCCGCCTGGGAGCAGTTCGTGCTGCCGAGGCTCTGCCGCGAACTGGGCGTTGACGTGCTGGTCTGCCCCTACAACACCGCGCCGCTTAGGCTGCCGGACCGCGTCAAGCTGGTGCTGGTGGTCCACGACCTGATCTTCATGGAGCCGTTCGGGCGCCTGGCGCCCGCGCGGTCGGTGTACCAGAACGTGGGGCGCGTGTACCGCCGCCTGGTCGTCCCGCGCGTGGTGCACCGCGCCGACGTGCTGGTGACTTGCTCGCAGTACACCAAGCAGCTTCTGCTCGCGCGTTTCGGGCTCCGCGGCGACTCGATCGTGGTCATGCCCTCGGCGTCGACCGACGTGTTGGGGGACTGCCCCAATTTTCGCGCAGCGGGGGACTGTCCCAATTTTCGCGCAGCGGGGGAATGTCCCAATTTTCGCGCAGCGAAAATGGGACTGTCCCCTTCCAGCCATTCCCACGACCCGCCCCACCCCACCCCCTACGTCCTCTTCCCCGGCGGCGACGCTCCCAGCAAGAACGCCCGCCGCGCTGTGCTGGCCTTTGCCGAATTGTGCCGGCGGGAGCCCGGCCTGCCGCACAAGCTCGTGGTGCTCGGCATCCCGGCACGGTCGCACGCACGGTTTGCGCGCCTTGCGGGCAGGGCCGGCGTTGGCGAGCGGGTCGAGCTGATGCCCTTCGTGCCCGCCGCACGCCTGGCCTCACTGTTCCGCCGTGCCGACGCCGTCTTCTTCCCCTCGCTCTACGAGGGGTTTGGCATCCCCGCGCTCGAGGCCATGGTGGCCGGCACGCCGCTGGTTTGCAGCGCACGCACGTCGCTGCCGGAGATTGCAGGCCGGGCGGCGCTTTACGTCGATCCCCTCTCGGTCGAGCAGATGGCCGACGGGCTGGCGCGCGTGCTGGGCGACGCCTCGTTGCGGGCCCGCCTGGTGCGCGAGGGCCGCGAGCAGTGCCGCCGTTTCCGCCCCGAGGTGCTCCGCGAGCGGGCGGAGTGCGTTTGGCGGCGGGTTCTAACCCAGGAAGAAGGGGACGGGGCTAATTTGTGCGAAGCCGGGCACCAACCGAAGATTGGTCGCGGGCCGTCCCGGCAGATTAGCCCCGTCCCCTTTTCCCGCGCGAGAAAGGTCGCCTGATGGACGCAAAACGTATTCTCGTGCTCACCCCACGGTTTCCCTACCCGGTGATCGGCGGCGACCGGCTGCGCATCTACCGCATCTGCCGCGAGCTTTCGCAGCGCTACCGGCTCACGCTCTTGTCCCTGTGCACGAGCCGCGAGGAGATGCTCACTCCAGCCGACGACGGGACGTTCACCGAGGTCCATCGGGTGCATCTACCCCCATCCCGGTCGTGCGCGCAGACGCTGGTCGCCCTACCCACGCCGCGACCCATGCAACTGGCCTATTTCTACTCGCCCCGCTTCCAGCGGGCCGTGGAGCGGCTCTACAAGCAGCACGACCTGGTGCTGGCCCACCTGATCCGAGCGGGCCAATACGTCGAGCACCTCGAGGGGCCGCCCAAGGTGCTGGAGATGACCGACGCCATCTCGATGAACTATGCACGGTTTCGCGAGAAGGGCCGCCGCACGTCGCCGCGCCATCGGCTGTACGCGCTCGAGGCCGAGCGCCTCCGGCGGTACGAGCAGCAGACACTCGGGGCGTTCGACCTGGTTAGCCTGGTCTCCGACGTCGATCGGCAATTTCTCGTAAACGGCAGTTCGGCGAGACTCGGGCACGTGCGGGTTTTCGGCAACGGGGTGGAGGTGGCCCGGCTGGGGCCCGAGGGGGCCGGCGAGCCGGTCGTCGTCTTCATCGGCAATATGCACACGGCGCAGAACGTCGACGCCTGCGATTACTTCTGCGACGAGGTCCTGCCGCGCCTCGCCCGGCGGATTCCCGAGATCCGTTTTCGCATCGTGGGGATCGGGCCGCGGCGCGTGCTGCGGCGGTTTTCCGGACGCCGGGGGGTGGAAACGACGGGGCGGGTCGACTGCGTCGCCAAGGCGGCCCGCGGTGCGTTCTGCGGCGTTTGCCCCATGCGCTTCGGCGCCGGTGTGCAGAACAAGGTCCTCGAGTACCTGGCGATGGGATTGCCCGCCGTGGTTACGCCCATGGGCCTCGAGGGCATTGGCGCCCGGCCCGAACGTGATATTCTGGTGGCCGACGACCCCGAGGAAATCGCCGGCCAAGTCCTCAGGCTCCACCGCGAGCCGGCCCTGCGCCGGCGACTCCGGCAAAACGGCCAAGCCTACGTGCTGCGGGAGCACGACTGGTCGCGCCTGCTGGCCGGCCTGGGCCACCAGATCGATCGGCTCGTGGGCGTCGAGCCGCGGCGCACGCTCCGCCGGGCGGCGTAGCGCGGAGGCTGGAGTGATGGAGTAATGGAGTGTCGGAGTGTTGGAATAGTCGAACACCGCGAAGGAGGGACTCCCCTTACTCCATCACTCCAATACTCCATTCCTCCACCCCCGTACCTGCAAATCGCACCGCTTCCCCTGCTGGAAAGTTCTTACCATGCCCCATCGCTACCTGGTTACCGGATGTGCCGGTTTCATCGGCTCGAAGGTTGCCGAGATGCTGCTCGACCGGCGGCACCTCGTCGTGGGCGTCGATAACCTCAACGACGCCTACGACCCGCGCCTGAAGCACTGGAGACTCGCACAACTTACAGCCCGGGAGGGCTTCCGCTTCCATGAGCTCGACATCACCGACCGTGATGGCCTGGAGAAGCTCTTTGCCGACGATGCCGAGCGCCCGGAGCAGGACGAGCCCGAGGCCCGGCCCTACTCGGCCGTGGTCAACCTGGCGGCCAGGGCCGGTGTGCGGCCCTCGGTCGAAAACCCCTGGGTCTACGTCGACACGAACACCACCGGCACGCTGAACCTCTTGGACCTCTGCCGGCGCTTCGAGGTGCGCAAGTTCCTGCTAGCCTCCACGTCGAGCCTCTACGGCGCGCACAACCCGGTCCCCTTCCGAGAGGACACCGACACGGACCGGCCGCTGTCGCCCTACGCCGCCTCGAAGAAGGGGGCCGAAGCACTGGCCCATACTTATCACCACCTGCACGGAATCGATGTGAGCATCCCGCGCTACTTCACGGTCTACGGTCCCGCAGGCCGGCCCGACATGAGCGTGTTCCGCTTCGTGCGCCGCATCGCCGAGGACGAGCCGATTGTGGTCTTCGGCGACGGGCACCAGAGCCGCGACTTCACCTACGTCGACGACATCGCGCGGGGAACGCTGGCCGCGCTGGAGCCGCTGGGCTACGAGATCGTCAACCTCGGCGGCGACCACGCGGTCGAACTGAACTACATCATCGACCAGATCGGCAAGATCCTCGGCAAGCGCCCCAAGATCGAGCACGGGCCGTTCCATCCGGCCGACGTTCGGGCCACGTCCGCCGAGATCAGCAAGGCCCGGCGCCTGCTGGCTTTTGAACCCCAGGTGCCTATCGAGGAAGGGCTCCGCCGCTCGGTCGACTGGTACTTGAAGAACCGCGAGACGGCCCTGCCGCTCGAGCTGGGCGACCGCGCCGGCTGAACGGCGAAGAGGTTGTCCGGAGAGTTCGTAGTGACCGCATTCATGCGGTCATCGGAGAGCCAAACGTCGCCTTTCTGCAGCAAGACCCGATGAATCGGGTCACTACAAACACTTCTCGCACAGCCTCTCATTCCTTCGGCGGCTCGATGCCGAAGTCGCGGATGCTCAGCAGGCTGGCGAAGGGATAGCCGCGCTTGGTGAACTCCTGGGCCCCGCCTTCCATGCGGTCGATGATGGCCAGCACGCGCGTCACTCTTAGCCCGAACTCCTCGGCCCGCTCGATGGCTTTAAGCGACGAGCCGCCGGTGGTGACCACGTCCTCGACGATGACCACCTGCTCGCCCGCCTTGACCGGCCCCTCGACGTAGCGCCCGGTGCCGTGCCCCTTGGCCTCCTTGCGGACCATGAAGCCGCGCACGGGCGTGCCGCGCAGATCGGACATGGTCACCACGGCCGCGGTGATCGGATCGGCGCCGATCGCCATGCCGCCGACCGCCGCGGGCAGGCCCTCGGCGCCCAGCAGATCGAGCATCCCCTCGGCCACCAGCCGGGCCCCGGCCGGGTCGAGCGTGATCTGCCGGCAATCGAGGTAGTACGATGCCTTCTTGCCCGAGGCCAGCGTGAACTCGCCGAACTCGAGGGCCTTCTGACGCACCAGCGAGATCAGTGCGTTCTTATCGTACATGCCCGGGCACCCCCCTTGCGGCAATGGGAACTACCGCCCCACGTATAGCATCCGCGGCCGGACGGCGAAAGGGGGAGGCGGCTACTCAGCGCCGAATCACCACCTCCGAGCCCACCGACAACATGCCGTAGAGGTCGTCGATGTCGCGATCGGCCAGCCGGACGGTGCCTCGGCCCACGGTGCGGTGCAGCTCGCCGGGGTCGTTGGTGCCGTGGAGCCCCACGTAGTGGCCCAGATCGATGTAGAGCTCGCCCAAGGGGTTGTTCGGGTCGTCGGCGGGGATCATGCCGTCGGGCCCGTTGTACGGTGGGTTGGGGACCTTGCCTTGCACCGTGTACGTCCCCTCCAGACGCATCTGGTCTTCGCCCACGCCGATGGGGAACCGCCCCGCGTAGCGGCGCCCGAGCATCAGCGTCAGCTCGTATTTATCCAGGTCGACGACGGCCGAAAACGGCCCGCGAATCACCTTGAGCTGCCCTCCCGGCTGGAGGTCCTCGGGGCCGCGGACCCCGTTGATCCGCGCGAGCACCTGCCAGGGCACGTCGTACTTCGCCGCGATGGTCTCCATGGTGTCGCCCGGCTGCACCGTGTAGGGATCCTCCAGGTAGTGCTCCCGCGAGTAGATCACGGTGCCGGCGAGCTGATCCAACAGGTCGATCACCTGGTGCGACATCTCGACCGGCAGCTTGGGATTGCCGTAGAGGCTGCTCAGGGCCAGGTGGGCCTCGGCCAGCTCGCCTGCGGCCAGTTTCTGCTCGACCGCCTTCATCAACTCCTCGAACCGGGCCCGGACATCGTTGCCCGGCGTCCCCTCGGCTGACGTTCCGGGAACGGCTCCGGGAACGCCGTCGGCGGCCGGGGCTTGCGAGGACGCCCCGGGATAGCCGGGCGCCTCCGACATGCCCAACGCCTGGCCCGGGTAGGGTGGAGTCGCACCGCCGGGCGGATCGGCCGGGAACTGGCCGGGGTAGCTGCCTGTGGGCGCCGTGGGATCGGGGGGAGCGGCCGCGTCGGGCTGGCTCCCCGCCGGGTCTGCCGGCCAACGACCGCCGGGAATCGGCGGCACGCCCGCAGGACCGCCGGCGCCGCTGCCGGGGTCGGCCGACGGGTAGCCGGCCGCTCCGGGGGCTCCGATGGGCGGGATCCCGGTTGCCTGGCCGGCGCCGGGCGGGGTCATGCCTCCGGGCCCTGCCGAGCCGCCCTGCTCCAACCCTCCCGGCTGGCCGAACTGCGGCGTGACCGACCCCATGTCGGGGATCTGTTGCTCGGGTCCGGCGGGCCATCCGCCCGGGGGTGGCGGTGCAGGCGGCGGCGTGTGGTGGATCGTGACGTACACCCCATAGGCCACCGCTGCTAGCACGGCGACTACGGCCAGGGTCTTCAGCGAGTTCATGGTCGTCCTCCTTGACGAGCTGTGCGAATTAGGATTTGCTCCGGTTAAGCGACTTTGGGAAGCATCTTGGCCGTCTGACGTACGACGGCCTTCCAAGGCCGTCGCCGTCGCGTTTGAGCCCTCGACGGCCTTGGAAGGCCGTCGTACAAAGCGTTTCGAGTGTGGCGGTTTGGCAAGAGCGATCCGGGGGACAAGCGATGTCCGGCGATCTTCCGTGGGAGTTCGAGAAACCGGGGGACGAGCTGCGTGACGACGAGTATCCCGACGCGGACTCCGACGACCCCGACTCGGACGACGAACCGAGCGAAACCGTCTCCTGTGCCCAATGCGGTGCGGAAATCTACGAGGACGCCTTCCAGTGCCCGGTTTGCGGGGCCTACGTCGCCGGGGACTCCGCGGAGAGCCCCGTCTGGTCCGGCCGGCCCGGCTGGTGGATCGTCCTGGGACTGCTGGGCATCCTCGCGTTGATCGCGATGCTGGTCCTCACGTCGAACTGACCCGACGCCCCCGCCCATGCCGGGCGGAGTATCGAGCGGGCGAATCATAGGGAAACCGGCCGAACGACGCTACATCAATGTTGGCCCTGGGGCCCTGCCGGGCCTTTGCCAGGGCCCCGCGCGGTTCCCCTCGAAACCGAATACCCGCACATACCCGACCCGCCTCCCTCTCATCTGTCCAGCTTCCGGCGCTCCCCGGCGCGATTTTCGCGAGTTTGCTGGGGCATCTCGAAATGTTGGACCGAACCCCGGCAATACCGCCTTGGGCCTCCGAGCCCAATCCGGAGGTCCTTACGGCGCAAGGACTTACGTCGGCAAATCCCCCCCCGACTGGCGGCAAGAAAGACTCTGTCCAGAGGGTGCTCTTGGTGCCTTCGTGGTCGGGGAGGCCCAGAGGACGGCGCCGGAGGAGTCTTCGATGGCGGGGATCTGGTCCACCGCCTGCTGCCATCCTCGTATTCGATGACATGGGAGGGCGGACTCGGCGGGGCAAGCGTGCGAAGGATCGCCACGCCAAGCATTTCTCGCATCCCGGGCTCGTATCCGGCCGCCACCATGTCGTCGTAGTCGTGCCAGACGCTTCGCAGTTCGGTGACCCGCTTCACGCGGCTGCCCGCCCATCGCTGGTATTCGCGTGCCGCCTGAGCCAGCCCCTCGGCCGCCTCTTCGCTCAGACCCGTGGCCGCCAACGATGCCGGCGCCAACACCCCGCTCGAACTCATAGCCTCCAATCAGCCCGCCTTGCTGGTTGCCTCCGCCGGTCTCTCCCGTCGCATAGCAGTCGCTGATTTCGCTGGCGGTGCCCACGAAAGAGCCGACCAGTCCCCCGTCTTGCGAGGTCCCACTCACATCCCCATCGCGTAGCAGCCTTGAGTGATGCCGCCGTAGTCGACGTAACCTACCAGGCCGCCGTGACGGTACGATGTCGTACCAGCGTCCTCCGCATTATGGACCTCCGCCACCGCGAAGCAATTCTCAGTCGTGCCGTCACCCTGCGCATCGGCCACGCCCGTGGTGAAGCAGTTGGTCACGGTGGCGGTGCCGCCGTTTTACGGGGTGTTACGTCCCATGAGCCCGCCCGCACAGGCGGAACAGGAGGCATTCCCCGTGGCAGAATTGGCATAAGTGTTCTGGCGCCCCACGAGGCCACCCGCGAGCACGTCGCCGGGCGCCGCCGCGCCCACGTTGCCGGAGGCCCAAGAGCGCAAAGAAAAGGCCCCGTCCCGGGGGAGGCGGGACGGGGGTTGGGCGGTGAGTCCTGGCGTGGCCGAGCGGCGGGTGCCGGCCGACCGGATCGAAGGCGGGAAAGGGGACGATCGGACTCGCCGCGGCCGATCGGCGTGTGAGATGGGGACGTGATTGCGGGCAAGACGAAGCAAGCGGCGTGCCAGCCTTGGGCTGCGGGCCGGCAGGAGGCGGCGGCGCGCGGCGCAAGGGCTTGTGGCAAAAGGGGTTGCGTCGCACCGGGCCGTCCTCTTCGTTCGCGCGGGCCGGTGTCCGGCATGTGGCGTTCACGCCACGGGGAGCGGCCCGGCGTTGCCCGATCGCAACCGGCCCGGGCGGCGGCAGCCGTCCTGGCGCGGTGAACCAGGGGTCTTCCCAGCGCGGCCTGCGGCCGCAACCTAGCTGTGTGCAACCTTCTTAACCGCGGCAGCCCTGGTGTGGCCGCCGCGAGGGCGCGGCGGCTAAGCACGCGCGCGCCAATCACTCGTGCACCGCCCGAAGACACTACTCCCCATCCCCCACTTCCCACTTGCCACTTCCCACTTGCCACTTCCCACTTCCCACTTCCCACTCCCCACTACTCAATATACTTCCCCCGCGCCGTATAGTGCGTGTGGAGCAAGCGGTGGGCCGTCTTGCCGCAGGGGCCGTCGGTGAGGAACTGTTCGTAGAGCTTCACCAGGGCCGGGTTCTCGTGCGACTTGCGCACGGTGTAGGCGCGGTCTTCGTCGTAGATGGCCTTGGCCCGGGCCGCGCGGATGGCGGGGCTGGTGGGCGCGGGCTGCCCGCCGCCGCCGAGGCACCCGCCCGGGCAGGCCATGAACTCGATGAAGTGGCATTGGCTGAACCGCCCGCCCGACTTGATGTCCTCCATGACCCGCTTGGCGTTGGCCGTGCCGTGACACACGCCCACCTTGAGCGTCGCCCCTTTGAGCCACTCCCAGTCGCCGAAGAGGTGGGCCACCAGCTCGGGCACGGGGCCGACCTCGGTGATGGGCAGCTCGGCGTAGCGGATGCCCTCGAACCCGCGCACCGGGACCACCTCGGCGTGGTCGAAGAAGTCCTCGACCTTGTGCCCGGTGACCAGCTCGAGCACGGTGCGGATGGCCGCTTCCATCACGCCGCCGGTCGAGCCGAAGACCACGCCTGAGCCGGTTGCCGTGCCGAAGGGGTCGTCGAAGTCGGACTTGGGCATCTTCAACAGATCGATGCCCGCCTCGCGGATCATCTTGGCCAGCTCGCGCGTGGTCAGGCCGTAGTCGATGTCCTTGTACCCGCTGGCGCACATCTCGGGCCGGTTGCACTCGAACTTCTTGGCCGAGCAGGGCATCAGGGCCACGGTGACGATGTCTTTCGGGTCGAGCCCGTTCAGCTCGGCGTAGTAGGTCTTAATCAAGGCCCCGAACATTTGCTGCGGGCTCTTGGCCGAGGAGAGGTAGTCGAGGCGGTCGGGGTTGAAATGCTCGACGAACTTAACCCAGCCGGGCGAGCAGCTCGTGAACTGCGGCAGCTTCACCGAGGGATCGCCGTCGGCCAGGGCCCGCTTCAGGCGCAGCAACAGCTCGGTCCCCTCTTCGATAATCGTCAGGTCGGCGGCGAAGTTGGTGTCGAAGACGCGGTCGAACCCGCAGCGCCGCAGTGCGGAGTTCATCTCGAACGTCATGGCGTGGCCCGGCTCGAGCCCGAAGCACTCGCCGATGGCCGCCCGGGGACTGGGGGCGGTCTGGATGATCACGTGCTTCTCGGGGTCGTCGATGGCGGTCCAGACTTCGTCCGTGGGGTCATTCGCCCTCAGGGCCCCGGTGGGGCAGCGGTTGATGCACTGGCCGCAGTTGATGCAGATCACGTCGGCCAAGGGCTTGTCCAGAAACGTGGCCACCTTGGTGGCGGCTCCCCGGTTGATCACCTCGAGCACGCCCACCTCCTGCAGGTCGATGCAGGTCCGCACGCAGCGCCGGCAGAGCACGCACTTGTTCATGTCGCGGATCACCGCGTGGCTCGAGGCGTCGATCTCGTAGCGCGGCTCCTCCATGCGCCCGAAACGGAAGAAGTCCACGCCGTACTCGGCGGCCAGCCGCTGCAGCCGGCAGAAGTTGTTCCGGCTGCACGTGTAGCACTCGCCGTAATGGCTCCCCAGCAACAGGTCGATCACGTGGCGCCGGGCCCGGCGGACCTTGGGCGTGTGGGTGAGCACCTTGATCGGCCGGGTGATCGGGTAGCTGCACGCGGCCTGGAGCGTGCGCTGGCCCTGGATCTCGACCACGCACACGCGGCACACGCCGGCCAGGCAGAGGTCCTCGTGGTAGCAGAGCGTGGGGATGCGGATGCCCAACTGCCGGGCGGCCTCGAGGATCGTGGTGCCCAGCGGCACCTCGACCGCGTGGCCGTCGATGGTCACGCCGATCCGCTTGGCCATGCCGCGGGCGTGCTCCATGACGTCTTCGGTGCGTCCCCGCTGGCTCGCCGGGGCGCGGGTCGACGCAATGCCGTGGCCGTCGGTGCAGAGGTCGTCTTTCATGTCAAAGTCCTAGGTTGGTTTCTTTACCCTTCCGCTCTCACCCCTGCCGCGACGGCTCGGGCGCGCGTCCGAAGATCTCGTCGCGGAAATGTCTGACGATCGACAGGAACGTGTTGGGGGCGGTTTGGCCTAGTCCGCACTTGGCCGTGAGCTGGAGCGACTCGCCCAGCGAGCAGATCTCGCGCAGGTAGGCGGTCGAGCAGCGGCCCTGCTTCAACAGTTTGAGACCCTCGAGCAGCTTGGGCACGCCCTCGCGGCAGGGCGTACACTGCCCGCACGACTCGTCGATGAAGAACTCCAGGAAGTTCTCGACCACGGCGAGCATGTCGCGCTCTTGGCCGAAGACGATGATCGAGCCGCCGGTGGCCACGTCCTCGTAGGCGATCGCGCGGCCGAACTGCTCGCGCGGCAGGCACTGGCCCGCCGCCCCGCCCACCTGCACCGCCTTGGCCTGTTCGCCCTGCACCTCGTGCAGCAGCTCCTCGACCGTTATCCCCAGGGGAAACTCGTAGACGCCCGGCCGGGCGCAATCGCCCGACACGCTCAGCAACTTGTGGCCGGTGGACTTCTCGGTGCCGAAGCTCTTGAACCACTCCGGTCCCTTGGCCAGGATGCACACGACCCAGGCGAAGGTCTCCACGTTGTTCACGATCGTGGGGTTGCCGAGGTAACCGGTGTCGATGGGGAAGGGGGGGCGGTTGCGCGGCTCGCCGCGCTGCCCCTCGAGCGACTCGATCAGCGCCGTCTCCTCACCGCAGACGTACGAGCCGGAGCCCATGTGAATGCGCACGTCGAAATCGAACCCCTCCTGGCCGGCCACGTTGCGTCCCAGCAGCCCCGCCTCGCGCCGCCGGGCGAGCACGGCTTCCAGGTGTTGGCGCAGGTAGGTGTATTCCGCCCTGAGGTAGACGATCCCCTCCTGGGCCCCGATCACCCAGGCGGCGATGGTCATCCCCTCGAAGACCAGGTCGGCGAAGTCGGAGAGGATCACGCGGTCCTTGAACGTGCCGGGCTCCCCTTCGTCGGCGTTGCAGACCACGTATTTCTTTTCGCCGGGGGACTTCAAGGCCAGCTCCCACTTCAGGCTGGTGGGGAACCCCGCCCCGCCCCGGCCACGCAGCCCGGCCGACTCGATCTTGCGCAACGCCTGGGCCCCCGGCCACTTCAGCGCCTCGGCCAGGCCAACGCCCGGCTCGACCGTGCTGAAGGTCAACGGGCCCTTGGTAGTCGGCCGAATCCTGGCCCCGGGGATCGCGGTTTGCATGCTCATAATGCGTGCTCCCCCTGCCGTGCCAGGGCATGCAGGCCGAACTGGCTGCGGCAATTTTCGAGGATGGTGTGGACCTGCTCGGGGGTCACCCGCGTGTAGACCGTTTCATTGACCAGCAGGGCCGGCCCCTGGTCGCACATCCCCAGGCAATTGGCCCACTCCAAAGTGAACTTCCCGTCGGGCGTGGTCTCGCCGAAGCGGATCCCCAAGTCGTTCTCCAACTGCCGGGCCACCTCGTCCTTGCCCGCCATGTCGCAGGTGACCGTCCGGCAGAGCCGGATCACGAACTGGCCCTGCGGCCGGTCGTAGAGGTAGGCGTAGAACGAGACTACGCTGTGGACCTCGACCGGGTGGATGTCCAACAGGTCGGCGATCACCTGCATCGAGAAGTCGGAGATGCACTGGTGGCGCCGCTGCACCTCCTGAAGGATGAACAGCAGCGAGCCCCGGTGCCGGCCGTACCCGTCGACCAGCTCCTCGAGCTCCTCGCGGAGCCGTTCGCGTCCGGTTCGCAGCATGAGACTTCCCTCCGGGCCACTCGGGCGACTTGCCGCGGCAGTTGCGGTGAACTCTGAAGAATACCCGATTCCCGCCGGGCTGCAAATCCCCACTCGCGGGCACCGCGGATTGCCCGGCCCCGGCACGTTGCGGTAGGATGGCCGGACAGCACGCACTCTCCACGGAATCGGGGGCTTCAAAGTTCCGCAATGGCCGAACCATCGCTCAGCATCGACCGCATCCTGGCCGAGACCTTCGTGGCCCGGGCCGAGCACCACCCGACGCTCCCCTCGACCAACGACCGCGCCGCCGAGTGCGCCGACTGCCCCGCCGAGGAGTTGCCCCTTCTTGTGGTCGCCGAGCGTCAAACCGCCGGGCGCGGCCGCGGCTCGAACCGCTGGTGGACCGGCCCCGGGAGCCTGGCCTTCAGCCTTCTCCTCGACCGGCTCCAAACTCCGCCCGCCTCGCCGCTGTTGGGCCTGGCCGCCGCCGTCTCCGCAGTGCAGGCGGCCCGCCTGCACCTGCCCGATCACCCGCTCGGCCTCCGCTGGCCCAACGACGTCATGGCCGGCGACAAGAAGCTGGCCGGCGTGCTCGTCGAGGTCCTCGCGAACCGCCGCTCGGTGATCGGCATCGGCCTGAACGTCAACGACCCCGCAGCCGCCGCCCCCAAAGAACTCCGCCACCGCATCGCCACCCTCCTCGACCTGACCGGCCGCGAGCACGACCGCACCGCCATCTTCATCGCCGTGCTACGAGCCCTCGCCGCCGCCCTGCAAACCCTCGCCGCCGCCCCCAGACAACTGGCCGCCGAGGCCGACGGGCTTTGCCTCCAGCGCGGTCAGGAGTTGCGGCTGCGCCACGGCCGGGAGACAGTTGAGGGGGTTTGTGCCGGGATCGCGCCGGACGGGGCGCTGCTTCTCGATACATCCGACGGCCGCCGCGCGTTTCACAGCGGGACGATCGACGGTTAGGGAAAAGGGGTCAGGACCCTTTTGTGCGAAGCACCCTTCGGGCCGTTCCGGCAAAAGGGTCCTGACCCCTTTTCCCGGCTAGCAGAAACTCCAGCAGCTCGCGCCATTCGCGATAGTCCGGAATCACTACATCGGCCCCCACGCCGATCAGGCGCTGCCGCTTCCAGGCGTCGGGCTTGCCGGAGCGGGCGGACTCGTCGCTGGCCACGGCCACGGCGGTGCCGCCGGACTCCTTGATGTTCTGGATCTCGACGTAGCCGTCGCCGAAGCCCAACAGGGCCGGGCCCTCGACCCGGTTCTCGCGCAAGATGCGCTCGATGACCATCGCTTTGGAGTAGTTCTGATAGTTGTCGATCGCCCCGTAGACGTGCGGGCCGAAGTACTCGCCGAGACCGAGCAAAGCGGCCTCCTCCCGGACATACTTCTCGTCGGTCCCGCTGGCCAGGTAGAGCGAAAGCCCCCGGGCGCGGAGGGCGTCGAGGATGTCGAGGGAATTCGGCACGAGCATCTCCTCGGGCTTCACGCGGCCCGAGCGCAATGCCTCGCGCCGCCCCGCGATCCGCTCCATGAGCCGCTCGTGGTACCGCTCCTTGTAGACCAGCGGCTCCTCGGGCGTGCCGCCGCGCCGGCGGACCTCCTCGGCCAGCCGGATCATTTGGTAGATCGTCTGCTTGCCGTTGAGTTGCATGACGAACTCGTGGGCCAGGCGCCCCAGTTCCTCGGGCGTCTCGCCCGTGCCCGTGGCGCGCAGCACCTCGACCATCATGGGGACCATCACCTCGGGCCAGCCCTCGCGGATGAGGCTCAGCGTGCCGTCGAAGTCGAACACGACGTGCTCGACGCGCAGCGGCCGGGCCGGCTCGCGCACGATCTCGATGCCCGTGCCCGGTAAGAACCGCGTCGGCACGTCGGCGTCGACCACCGCGCGGTAGTCGTCTTCGTGACTGGCTGGCTCCACAGGCCGTCCTCGCGACACGTCCACCGATACACGTCCACCAACAGCCGGCGGCTAACAGCCGCCGGGAGAAATCCTCACCAGTATACCAACTCCTCCCCGTCCCGTCCCGTCCCTTGCTGCATCCTGCCGGCGCCCGCGTTATAATGCGGCCCCAAACGCACCGCACACCCGATCGGAGGAGAAGCGATGAGACCGAACCTTGCCTGCCTGATCTGGACGCTTGTAGCGTTCGCCGCCCCCTCCGCGACCGCCGAGATGACGTGGACGCTGACCAACCCCACCGGCCGGACGTACGAAAACGAGCCGGTGCGGCTGAAGGTCGACCTGCCCGACTCGGCACGCGACGGCGACTACCGCGTGAAGGCCGCCGGCCAGGACGTCCCCTGCCAGGTGGGCGAACGGGACGGGCGCAAGTGGCTCTGCGTGGCGGCCTCGCTCGGCGAGGGCGAGCAGATCGAATACGCCGTGTCCAAGGGCCGGCCAGGCGGCGGACGGTCATTCGCCTCGGTCAAGAAGGAGGGCGACGCCTACGTGCTCGACAACGGCCGGATCGCGGTGCGCGTGCCCGGTGCGGCGGGGAACGAAGTGCCCTGCCCCATCCAAGCGGTCCGCTTTGCCGGCGGTAAGTGGGTCGGCCGGGGGTTCTGGAACACCGACCGCGAGCTGAAACGGTTCAACGCCGAGGTGCTCGGCGACGGACCGATTTTCGCCCGGGTGCGCCTGAGCTACGAGTTCGAGGGCAAGGCCGGGCTGTGGCAGGACGTGCCGGCGTTTGCGCAGGTGGACGTCACGGTGTTTACCGACCAGGGGCACGCCGTGATCGAGGAGTCGCACGAGATGGGCCGCGGCGACTTTTGGGAGTTCGACTGCGCGGCCGGCTGGGGCGCGCGGCGTGCCGAATGTGCCCCGCACAGCGGCGGCTTCGACCGGCCCGACCTGGGCCCCTGGCCGCCCGACGCCCTGAAGCCCGGCCTGACGCGCATGGGCGACAAGCTCTTGAACCTCATGCCCCGCTGGACCCAGGCCTACGACGAGGGCTGGTTCTTCGCCGCCCACGACGGGCGCAACGCCGTGGGCGCAATGGTCTGCCGCGCCGGCGACTGGCACTGGCCGCACAACAACAAGATCGAGGCCCGCGTAAAACCCTCGGGCGACTACGCGGGGCTGCGCTGCCCAACGTGGAAGGGCCGCCGCACCTGGTTCCTCGTCGCCGGGCCCTACGAGCAGTTCGCCGAGGACGCCAAAAAAGACTACGTCACGCGCCACGCCTTCCAGCCGCTCGACAAGCTGCACCACGATTACGTGCTGACCTGGCCCGGGCTCGACGGGATCATCGGGGGCGAGAACCCCAAGCTGGGCGGCTTCTGGGGACAGGACTTCTATAGCAGCGGCATGAACCCCACCGGGGCCATGCGGGGATTCGGCAAGGGGGCCATGAAGAGCATCGGCAAGCAGGGCGACTTGAGCACGCTCACGCACGTCCAGGTCCTCTTCGACCCCGACTGCTACGGATCGTACTGGAACTTCTGGTCGTCCGAGAACCCCAACTTCTTCACCGACTTCATGCGCGGCCCCATCGCCATGACCACGCAGCTCAAGAAACACCCCCGGTTCCGCGAGTTCGCCAAGCTGGCCGAAGAGCGGTTTCACGAGGACCTGTACCACTCGATCACGTTGCCGGGCGGGGCGGGGCAGGAGTGCCCCGGCTACATCGCCCATGCCATGAAGTCGTGGGAGTCGCTGGCCGGTCCCTGCCGCGAGCACCTGGGCTTCGACCCCACGCGGTGGCCGCGGTTCCGCGCCGGGGCGTCGTTCCTAGTACACCTCTCGCAGCCGATCTCGCCGGGCGAGCGCCGCTGCCACCCCGGCGGCGACACCCACCCGCTCGGGCCCGACGTGTTCGAGGTGGCCGAGCACTTCGGCGTGCGCGAGGACGTGCGCCGCTTCGAGACCGAGGAGCTGCCCGGCTTCGGCGTGGTGTTTCGCAACAACCCGGGAACCGACCGCGAGACCTACCTCGCTTTCAAGAGCGGCCCGAACCGCGGCCACTACCACGGCGACCAGCTCTCGCTTCATTACTGTGCCGACGCGCGGCAGGTGGCCATCGACCACATGTGCAGCTACGGACCCCGGGCGGGCCAGGAGCACATGCACAACCGCGTGGCCTTCCATACCGACCAGCTCCCCTGGGCCAACATGGACGGCTACGAGCGGGTGATCGCGCTTAAGACCTCCGACGACTGCGACGTGGCCGTTGGCCAGGTCGAGTCGGAGCGGCTCCGGGTGACCACCGAATACCCGCCCGAGGGGTGGGACGTGTATCTACCCCAACAACCGCTCGACACGCCGCTCGTCTACCGCCGGACCATCGTGTGCCTAAAGAACGCGGGCAAGGACTACTTCGTGATCCGCGACCAGCACGAGGGCCCGGCGCTCAAAGCCACCTACTGCCTGCACGTGCTCTCGGAGAAGTGCGACCGGAAGGCGGGCCGCATCGACTTCGGCAACCTCACGCTGGTCTGCGTGGCCCCCGAGCAGTTCGACTACGCCCGGCACGACTGGGAGTTCGAGAAGAAGGACCGCAGCGGCAACGTGTTCATCAAGGAGCACACCAAGGGCGTCCGGCTTACGGTCGAGGGCCCGGCCGGCGAGTTCATCACCGTGCTCTACCCCGGCAACCGGCCGCCGAAGATCGAGGCCGTCGAGGGCGGCGTCATGGTGGGCGACGACCGGATCACCTTCGGCGGCGCCATCGACGACCAGGACCAGACGACCTACGTCACCGTGACCCGCGCCGGCCGAACGCTGATGACGCTTACCGGCCGTGACCTGGAGCTGGACCGCTCGCAAGGCGAGATCGGCCTGTTCGTCCCCGACGCCGGCTACCCCTTCGGCGTGATCCCCGACTGGCTGATCCGCCAGCGCTCCAAGGTCCCCGATTGGGCGCCGGGGTGGGTGAAGGAGGCGCGGCGGTACGAGGTGCGGTAAGGGGGGCGACAGAGAGACAGAGAGACAAAGGGACGGAGAGAAAGAGCGAGCGAGGGGGCGGGCGCATGCGCACCGGCGCCCTGTGCCGTGCTACTTCGAGAACACGTACAGCAAGTTCGGCTCGCTGCATATATAGAGGCGGCCTTCGGCGTCCATGGTGATGCCTTCGGCCTTGGGGATGGCGCGGTCCAGTCCCGCGCTGTCTCGCCGGAGCGATAGTCGGGCAACGGTCTTGCCTTCGGTAGTGCATTCCAGGACCGCCGCCGATTCGTGGCTGAGGATCAGCAGGTGGCCGCTTCGACGGTCGAAGTGGGCGCCGGACAGGTCGTCGAGTCCACCGCGCTGCTCATCGTCGACCGACCACGGGTGCTCGGGGCGGATCCGAGCGTCGCGGGAGGCGGGGACGGGGAACACGTAAACCTTCCTCGGGAGCTTCTCCTTCAGGCAGTAGAACCGCTTTCCGGCCGGGTCGATGGCGACCCCTTCGAGCCCCGAGTTGTCGCCCGTGTCCGTTTCGAGCTGGAACTTCGGTGCCGGCTCGTAGTCGATCGCGCGCGTCTCCGGGCCGATCGCGACGAAGCACAGCATGTACCGCCTTTCCTCCACGACGGCGAACCAATTCTCCTTCCAATGCGCGATGCCCTCGGTGTCCTCGAACCCGCGCATGTCGATGCGTCGCCGCAGCCGGCCGTCGAGGTCCAGCTCCACGATCTGAGTCGGGCGGTCCACCGCGAGGAACAACGTCTTGCTCACCGGGCTGTAGGCCAGCCCCGAGGCATTGTCGGAAAGCCCGGCTATCTCGATCGGGCCGCGCACAAGCCGGTAGGTATCCAGACCGATCGCACGGCCCGCGTCCTGCTGCCCGAAGACGGCGGTTGCCACGCAGCAGGCGAGTGCGGCCGCCGCCAGCGTTGCTCGGATGATCCTGGTGAGGTTCACGTCGTTGTTCTCCCTCGCGAATTGCCCCTGTCCGCTGCTGGCACCCCGTCAGTTTGGACACGCGGCCGAAACCGATGGGACCACCCGCAAGCCTCAACTGTGAGTATGACGTCCCCGGTCCCAAACTGCCATTCCGCCAGGTCCGGTGCACCGCTACAATCCGGCCGCCGGGCGTGGGGTGCGCGCCGGCGGGTCGGGCAAGGAGGCCTGGTGTGGGACGGATCCTGTGCGTGGCTAACCAGAAAGGGGGGGTCGGAAAGACCACCACGGCCTTGAATCTGGCCGTGGGGCTGGCCAAGGCCGGGGCGCGTACGCTGTTGGTCGACCTCGATCCCCAGTGCAACGCCACGAGCGGGCTGGGCCGGCAGCCGGTCGGCACCCATCCTCTGGTCACAGGCGAACCCCTCCGCAATGGGGTTCGAGAGACCGACTCCCCCCAGTTGGACCTCTTGCCCGGCACGGCGAGCTTCCGCGAGGTCGAGTTTCTGACGCGCGACGACCCGCACCAGGCTGACCAGCTCCAGGAGCGACTCACCGGCGGGTTTCGCCTGTACGACTTCGTGCTGATCGACTGCCCGCCGTCGCTGGGGCCCCTGACCCGCACGGCCCTGGTCAGCTCGACCGAGGTGCTGATGCCGATCCAGTGCGAGTATTTCGCCATGGAGGGGCTCGCCCAGATGATCGAGGTCATCCGCCAGGTGATGACCGGGCGCAACACCCGCCTTCAGTTCGGCGGCATCCTGCTGACGATGTACGATCCGGCCCTGGAGCTGACGCGCGAGGTCGACCAGGAGGTCCGGGAGTTTTTCGGCGAGATCGTTTTCGAGACGGTGATTCCCCGCGACGTGGCGGTCTCCGAGGCCCCGAGTCATGGGAAATCGGTAATGGACTACGCCCCCCGGGCCCGCGGCGCCCGGGCTTACGTGGAACTCTGCATGGAGGTACTTCAACGTGACTAGGGAAAGACGACTCGGTCGGGGGCTGGAGGCGTTGTTGAGTCGGGCGCCGGCCCCGCCGCCCGAAACTCCAACCCCGGCGGAGACCTCAAGCCACGACCCGTACGCGGCCGGGCCCCCGCCCTTGGCCCCCGAGACGGACACGGAGGCACCCTTGCCCGCAATGGACATGGCGGCCCCCGGCGCGTGGGAGCCGGTCCAAGCTGACCAGACCGCCCAGCCCGGTCCCGCGCTGATCGAGGTCCAGCTCATCGACGGCAATCCGAACCAGCCGCGCCAGGATTTCGACCCTGAAGAGACCCGGGCGCTGGCCGAGAGCATCAACTCGCACGGGCTGTTGCAGCCGGTCGTGGTGCGCCGGGCCGAGGAGGGGCGCTTCCAGCTCGTGGCGGGCGAGCGGCGTTTGCGCGCGGCCCGCGAGGCCGGCTGGACCCACGTGCCGGCCAACCTCGTCGAGGCCGACGACCGCCAGATGGCCGAGCTGGCGATCATCGAGAACCTCCAGCGTAAGGACCTCAACGCCCTGGAGAAGGCCGCGTCGTTCCAGCGCTACCTCGACCACTACGGCTGCACCCAGGAGGAGCTGGCCGAGCGGCTCAACCTAGACCGCTCGACGATCGCCAACCTGATCCGCCTCTTGGAGCTGCCCGGGCCGGTCCAGGGGGCGGTGCGCCGGGGGCAAATAACCCAGGGGCATGCCCGGGCCCTTTTGCCCTTGGGCGAAGAGCGCGAGCAGATCGCCTTCTGCGAGCGGATCCGACGCGAGGGGCTCAACGTGCGCCAGACCGAGTCGCTGGTGCAGGAGACGATCCGGGCGGCCGAAGCGCGGAGCTTCGGCGTGGTGGGGGCCGACGGCTCGGGCGCCCGGTCGCCGCGTGTGAAGAGCGAGCACGTGCTCGCGCTGGAGCAGGAGCTTCGCTCGGCCCTGGGCATGAAGGTGAAGATCAGCGCTAATGCCCGGGGACGCGGCAAGCTGACGGTCCACTTTCGCAACCACGAGGAGTTCGAGCGGCTCCGCGGCCAATTGACCGACCCCGGCCGGCCGGGGCTACAGATCCATACGGGGTGAGTCTTCAGGTTGTACGGTCACGAAGGCGTGCGCCGCGTTGTTGCCCGCGCCCGACTCGCCCACCGCGTTGCCGAAGTAGAACACGTCCTCCCTACCGCGACGACGGCGCCGCGCCGCGGACCTCGGCCATGCTCGCGCCCCAGCAACGTGGGGAGGAAGGAGATGGCGTCGGTGTCCTTCGGCGGCGCGACTCCGGCCAGCTCGCAGGCCGTTGGCATGAAGTCCCAAAACGCGCAGACGCGGTCCGACGTGGCCCCGCCCCGAATCACGCCGGTCAGCCGACAGCTTCGGGGGCGGCCAACGCCCCGGCTGCTCGAGGGTTGACCATGACGAGGATGCGACGGTCGTTCTTCACGAGCTGAACGGCAAACGATCATCGTCCTGGAAGGAACCGTCCATCCTCTGCGAGCGGTATGCCGCTGGTCTTCTACAAGTTCGCCGGTGTGATGTTGTACAGGACGTCGCTGTCCCGCAAGTCTCAGACGGTAAGGAACCGACGTCGGCTTCGCCGAGCAGCACCCGTGCTTGGACCGGTCACTCCGGACACTGCCCGTTCTTGTTCCGGTGGATCGCAATGCGATTGGCTTGGCGTGACACTCGCCGCCACACGAGACTGCGCAACGGTTGCGCACCAAGGCCTGAAGCTTGCCCAGATTGACAATCACGCAGAAAGGCCCTGAAGGGCCCCAGGAGGCCGCTGTAGGCCCTCCCGTCTCGGCAGGCTGTCCGGGAGCCTTCTCTGCCTCCCAGGGTCTACAAGAAGCGCACCGACCCGCTGGCGGCCAACCGGGTCGATCGGTTTGATCTCGAAGGTCGAGGACGGTGCCGCAGCAGCGTTGTCCAGTGCCGCAGGCGGCGGCGCAGACGTTGCGCACCCGATCAGATCATCGCGGGGGGATCAATTGGTGAGTCGGCATGATCGTCGTGCGCGACTGTCGCGCACCTTCGACGACGTCGGCCTCCGACTTGGTGGTACTTTCGACTCGACTCAGAAACGCACAGGTTCTTATTACGTGACGGTCTGCGGCTAATGCGCCCTTGAGCAAATACTCAAGCCGCCCTCGCCCCAAATGAGGTGGCCGTCGACGATGTCTTCGGGCCCGTCGCCCGTGTTTGACACCGGCCGCCATCTATGAGAAAGTCATGCGCGTCGCGGGGAAGGTCCCTGCCAGTACCATTTGTAGCCCACAAGATGTTCCCACAGGAAGCAGCCGAAACCGGGAGGACGCATTGATGAAGTCTGCGCACGTCTTATGCCTCGCATGGATTCTGTTAAGGTTGACCGTACCGGGCGCGGCAGCGGAACCGGCGATCGCGCCGCCGTCGGGCTTGCCCGAGCGTTGGCTGCCGGTCGACGACGCCGGCTGGACGGCATTTCGCGAGAGCGCGGATTCCCGGCTGGTTTACGTCAGCAGCAGCGCCGGCGACGACGAGACCGCCCGAGTCTACGCGCCATGCGACGTGGCCGTGGGCGACGATCCCTTCCAGCCGGCCGGCTCCGTCCAACCCTTTCGCACGCTCGAGGCGGCCCTGGAACACGCCCGCGACGGCCACCCCGACTGGGTCTTGCTGAAGCGCGGCGATGTATGGCGTGAGACGAAGGTCTCGCTCCGCGGCGGGCGCTCCGCCGCCGAGCCGTCGCTCGTCGGCGCCTACGGTCCCGGGGCCGAGCGGGCCAGCATCCAGGGGCGAACCGCGCAGGTCCGCATCGGCGGCCCCAAGTCGGGCGTATGCCACGCGGCCATCGTGTCGGTCGAGCTGTACTGCGACTTCGTTGATCCGGCCTCGCCGAACTACGGCGTCGACGAAACCACCGACGACCGCGAGAAGAACAAGACCCACGCCGGCATGGGCATCTTCTGCGGCAAGTGGGGGCCGATGGAAAACGTCCTGGTCGAAGACTGCCTGCTGAGGTTCTGCAGCATGTCCTGTGTGGACTTCGGCAGTAAGATGACCAACGTCGTCTTCCGCCGCAACCTGGTGTTGGATCACTACCCGGTCCATGGACACACGATGGGCCTCTGGGGGAGCCGCTGCTCGATCCTGCTGGAGGAGAACATCCTCGACCACAACGGCTGGCTCCTCCAGCGGTCGGAGGCCAACCGGGGCAAGCCCGGCCAGGCGATTCCGCTCAGCCACAACACCTATTACTGTGACTGCCACAACACGGTCTTCCGCAACAACATCTTCCTGCGGGCAGCCAGCATCGGCAACAAGTGGACCGCCAACCACGGGCCGGGCAGCGTTCACGACGTGCTCATCGACAACAACCTCTACATCGACGGCGAGATCGGCATCAGCATGGGCGGCAACAACCCGGCCCCGTTGCGGTGGAAGAACGTCGCCATTGTCAACAACGTCATGCTCGACCTCGGGCGCTCGCGTCCCACGGGCCGCAGCCTGGCCTGGTACCTCGACGCCACCGACTGGGACGGCGGCCTGATCGCCAACAACCTCTTCGCCCATCAGCCCCGCGAGGAAATCGGCAACACCTACGCCATTCACGTGGGCAGCATCGACGCCAAGGGCTCCTACCACGGCAAGGGTGTCCATTGCCGGGACCTGCTGGTGCGCGACAACGTGGTTCACGGGCTCCGCTCCGGCCGGGCGGTGCTGGTCGCCGCCGGTGGGCCGAAGTTCCAGCGAATCGTGTTCGCCGACAACCTGTTTCAATTGCCGGGACTCGATCAGCCGATGGCGGACATCGGCGACCTCAGCGGGCTCGAGTTTCGGGCGAACACCTACTACAGCGACGGCGAGGGTGAAGCCTTCTTCGAAGTGGGGCCCCGCGGTGATGAAGATGAGCTGGCCTTCGAGCAGTGGGCCCGCCGCGCCGATGAGCCGAACGCCCGTTTCCGTCGGATGGAGTTCCCCGACGCCAGCCGGTCGATCGAAACCTATATGAAATCGCTCGGCAAGGAGCCCTCGATCGACGCCTTCATCGCCGAAACCCGCCGGCAGTCGAAGACCAACTGGCGCGAGGAGTTCACTGCCGGAGCGGTGAACGACTGGATGCGGGAAGGGTTCGGTGTGCAGAGAGAATCGTTGAAGTAGGAAGTCCGTCGCGTCTTGTTCCAGGGTTACACGCCACGACCCAGTTACCCGGAGGCCGCCCATGCGCACAATCGCCCCTCTTAGTCACCTCATCGCCCCGTTCCTCTTCGCAGCCGGGGTGTTTTCCTGCCAAGGCGGCCCGGCTGAGCCGACAGCCCGTGCCGACGACACCATCCTCATGCCCATCGTCGAAGGAGAATGGTGGCGGATCGCCGGCGACAACCCGGACGTGTCGCCGTTTCGCATCGTTGAGGACGGCCACTCGAACACCTGTGACTTCACGATCTACCAGGACGCGAAGGGCACGTGGCACGCCATCGCCTGCGTGCGCGGGACGAATGCCCCGGGCGAGCGCGTCTTCCACCACTGGACCAGCGGGTCGCTGACGGCCGAGAACTGGCGGCCGCAGGGCGTACTCGACTGGCCCCGCGGCACCCGGCTCGGCAAACCGACCAGCGTCCAGGCCCCGCACGCCTTTCGGCACGAGGGCAAGTATTACTGCTTCTACAACTCCGGCAGCGACGGCGCCCGTGCGATGGTCAGCGACGACGGCATCAACTGGTCCGTGTTTACCAACGTCGAGGGCGAGGAATCGATCTTCAGCATGGGCCGCGACGTGAACCTGTTCCACGACGTGGAACGCCGCCGCTGGCAGGCGACCTATACGGGCGGGTGGCCGGGCGGCGAAGGACACGCGATGGTTTGCCGCACCGCCCCGAAACTGGCCGGGCCCTGGAGCGACCCGCCGTCGCCGGTAAAGACCGAGGGCAATCCCGAGTCCCCCTTCCTCACCCGCCGGGGCCGCCACTACTACCTGTTCCAGCAGATGGAGGTGTTCATCTCCGATCGGCCCACCCATTTCGCCGGCGAGCCCCTGACGCACATGACCGGCATCTGGTACGGCGGCAAGTGGGCACCCGAGGTGATCTCGCACAACGGTAAGGATTACCTGGCCGGCTACGGCCGCGGCCTGTGGGTGGCGAAGCTCAAGTGGGTCGAGATGACCCCCTTGCAAGCTAAGACCCACGCCGGGCCGATCCTCGAGAAGGTCCGGGCCGGCCGCGCCGCCGCCGAAGAGCGCCGCCGCGAAAGGGAACGCCGGAGGGAATCCACCGATTGACCGACACGCGATGGAACGGGCACCTGAAGTCGCTACGCTTTCGGATAGCTGAGAGGCCAAGAAGAGAGGAGTTCGCCATGAGAATAGCAGGGATTGTTGCGGCCTGTGCGCTGATCGCGCTTGCCGCAGACGGAACGGCGAAGGAGCCGGACGCCCTGGCAGGACGGATTCTCGAAGCTGTGGGCCGGCCTGTCGGGTTGGTGCACCTGCCCCGGTGCGGCGACGGATCGTTGGCGGTGGCGCTCGCCGGGGCGAACGAGCACCTGTACGTGCACGGGCAGGACGCCGACGCGGCCAACGTGGCCGCGGCCAGAGAGGCGGCCGACCGGCACGGCCTCTTGAATCGGCGCGTCTCGATCGACCAGGGCAGCCAGGAACGCCTGCTGCCCGTGGGCAAGAGCTGCGACCTGGTGGTCATCACCGACCTGGCCCGGAGAGACTTGACGCCAGAGCTGGCGGCCGAGATACGTCGGGTCCTGCACCCCTGGTACGGCGTTGCGGTGCTGGGGGATGCGTCAGGGAGACTGGACGGGACCGGCCTGACGGACTGGGCGAAAAGGATTGCCCCCGAGGTGTCCTCGCTGCCGGGCCACGGCACGCTGGTCACCGTCAAAGCGGAGCCGCTCAACGGCGCCGACAATTGGACGCACTGGTGGCACGGCCCGGACAACAACGCCGTGTCTTCGGACACGGCCTACCGCGTGCCGGAGACGGTCCAGTGGACGGGCAAGCCGTACTTCTCCACGCGGCTGGAACTGCCCATTGTCATGGGCGGCCGGCTCTTCATGCTGTGGAACGGCCATCTGCTGGACACGACTCGGGGCGAGCCGATCCTGCCCGGTGAGGAGGTCGTCCTGGACAACCCAACCTATAGCTGGACGCCCGACGTGCCGGTCGAGGAGTTGCGTGGACCGCTGTTGACGGCCCGGGCCGTCGGTTCGGGGGTGCGGCTGTGGGAGCGGCGTCTTTCCGGCGCAGCGTGGCTTCAGGCGGCCCGCTCCACAATCGTCGCCGACGGCGACTGCCTGCTGGTGGCCGATGGCTCGTCCATCCTGGAATTGGACCAGGCCACGGGGCAGCAGCGGCGCCGGGTCGACACCGACTGCGGCGAGATCCGCTGGATGGCCGTGGCCGATGGATGCGTTCTGCTCGTGGGCGGTCCCCGGTTCTCGAACGTTGGCGGGCGGAGGTCGGAGAAAAACGTGATCCCTTTCCGCTCGTCGGGGCTGGAATTGACGGTCCTGGATCGCCGGACGCTGAAGAAGCGGTGGCAGGAAAGCCGCGAGGAAGGCCCCGATGCTTTCGACCCCCGCTCTCCCGCCGCTGCCGGCGGCAGACTTTTCATTTGCACCGAGGGGGGCGACGCGGAAGCGTACCGCATCAAAGACGGCACGCTGCAATGGCGCACCGATACGGGAATCGTGCGTCTGGCCCCGCGGTCCTTTGAGTGGGACCGTTCGAGCCGACATCCCGTAACGGGTTACGCCGTGGCCGGACTCTACGTCATCTCGGGTCCGGAGACCGACCGGTGTCCCGTCCTTTCCCAGGAGGACGGGGAGTCAGTGTGGGAGCTACCGCGGGGCCGGGGACCGGTGGGGCCGATACCGCTGGCGTTTGGGGGCCTTCTCTGGATGAACGGGCACGGGCTCGACCCCGCCACCGGCACGACCGGGCGCCAGGTGAGTCTCGACCGCGGCGGCTGTTCACGTTTCACGGCCGCACCGCAGGGCATTCTGGGCACCTGTGGCTTGGCGTGGGATTTGGCCACCAGCGAAGCGACGCGTGTTTTGCCCGCCAAATCGGCATGCGGCGCGGGGCAATACGTGGCGGGCGGTCTGGCCTGGAAATTCCCCTCCGCCTGCACCGCTTGCACCCAGTGGCGGGGCTTCATGGCGCGGGCGCCCGCCGAGAAGCCGCCCCCTGTTGACGGTCGTCTCGTTGCCGACGCAGGGGCGTCTGAACCCGGCGCTGCGTTATCCGGCTGGACGACCTATCGCGGCGATGCCGAGCGCTCGGCCTCTACCCCTGCATGCGTCGGCCGGCACGCCGACCTCTGCTGGCGCCTCTCGCCGCTCCGGCCGCCCGGACCGGCGCCGCAAGACCGCGGACTGTTGTTGGCCTCGGAGATCGTCCCCGTGCCGCCGGTCATTGGGGGAGACGTTGTGGTCGTTGGCAGCGGAGATGGGACGGTCGAGGCGATCGATCTTAAAGCGGGCAAGCGCCTGTGGCGAGCCCGCACGGGCGGGCGCATCTACAGCAGCCCCACCATCTGGAAGGACCGCGTCCTGGTCGGCAGCGCCGACGGCCACCTTTACGCCTTCCGTCTTCGGGACGGCCGCGAGCTGTGGCGGCTCCGCGTCGCGCCGCAGGCAGGGCGGATGATGCTCTACGGCCAGCTCGGCAGCCGCTGGCCGGTCCTTGGTTCACCGCTAGTGGTAGAGGGTCGCGTGTACGCCGTCGCGGGCCTGCTGGGCATGCTGGACGGAGTGTGTGCGGTGGCTGCCGACGCCGCTTCGGGCCGGATCCTGTGGGAGCGCACCGATTGGGAGGACACGGAAGTCGAAGACCTCATCTCGGGGCGATGTCTCGCAGGAACCGGTCAACTCTGTTGGGACGACGAGCAGGGTGAGGTCGTCTTCGGCGGCGGCGACGCCCCCCCAGTCCGCCTATCGCCGGCCGACGGCGCGTGCCGCGTGGCCTACGCCCGGGGGCGCGTCGAGGAACTCAGCACGGGCTGGCCAAGAAACTGGCAGACGCTCAAGAGGTTCCGTGACACCTACAGCAGTGCCAGAGGGCAGGATGTCGGCTGCTTGGGGCCCGGCTGGACGGTCTTCGGCGGGCGCCGCTTGCTGATCGACCAGTCGGAGAGTGGCACCTGGCGCATGAACCTTCACTTCCTCGCCCAAGATGAGAACGGCGACGGCCGCTTCCCGTTGCTGCAAGCCGCGGATTGCGTGCTGACGCCATCCTGGGACGAGGCGGATGTCCTGTTCATGCTGCAAGAGCGCAGGTCGGCGACTGTCGCGCTTGTGTCGCGGTCGAAGCTCTTCGCTGCCCTGGAGGGCCGGAGCACGGCAGCGGCGGAGGGGCTGGAGTGGATGCTGCGCGAGATCAAGCTGAATACGAATGAGCTTGCGAGTTGGCGCACCGAGTTGCCCTACCAAGTCTACCCAGAGGGATGTGTCCTGACGAGCGATGCGGCGCTTCTGCTTGCTACGCATCGGGGGTCGGGGCGGTTGACGGCATGGAACCGCGCCGACGGGAAACAGCTCTGGCAGATGGACCTGCTGTCGGTCCCCGTGCGCGGCGGCCTCGCGGTCGCGACCGACGGGCGAGTTGTCGTGACCCTGCGGGACGGCGGGGTCCTGTGCATTGCCACAAGAGAGCAGTCCGCACGATGAAGACTCTGGCGGCCTTGATCGCACATTCTGTCATGCTGGTGCCGGCCATCGCGGCCCAAGAAGGTACGTGGGCGTTTCCCGGTGAGAAAGGCGCGAGCGGCGAGCGGCTGCTCGACCTGCGGTTTCTGAACCAATAGGAGGCCGGGCAGCCGGAGATCGGCTTTGCCTGGCCGGCGGCGGTCGACTGCAGGAACGAGATGGCGTTCGTTACTCGAAACCGGAGGAAGCCATGAGGACGTCTCTCTTTCTTTCCTCGTATGTCGCGGCACTGACGATTGTGTCGCTAGGCCCGTTGTTTGCGCCCGTGCGCGCCTCCGGCGGCGAGTCGGCCTAGTCGAGTCAAGCGGAAGCATTGCGACGGACTCCGCGCGAGGAGGTCTTCGAGTTCGCCGAGAGGCCCCGCGTCGCGAAGGACGGAGACCGGTGGACGCTCACCTTCGAGTCCAAGGGCGCGTGCGATACGACGGTGGCCGTCGTGGACCGGGACGGCAAGATCGTTCGCCACCTTGCCTCCGGCGTGCTGGGCCCCAACGCGCCGGCGCCGCTTGAGCCTGACTCGCTCTCGCAGAAGCTCGTCTGGGACGGCAAGGACGACCAGGGCCGCTACGTCGATGACACCGACAACGTGGTCATGCGCGTATCGCTGGGTCTTCGGGCCCGATTCGAGCGGCATTTCCTCTGGAGCCCGCACCGTCGCATCTCGACGCAGGGCGGCACGTTCAACACGCACGGCGCCGTGCCCGCCTTCTGCGCCCGGCCCGAGGGGGTTTACGTGTTCGACGGCCGCATGTTCGACCATTTGCGACTGTTTGACCACGAGGGCAACTATGTGCGCACCGTCTACCCGTTCCCGGCCGACAAGCTAGACGAGCTCGTGGGTGTAAAGACCCACACGTTCGCGCAGTCCGGCGAGACCTTGCCGCTGAGGGGCGGCACGTACGGCACCACGCTCTTGACCTCCGGCACCAACTACCGCGGCGGCCACGGGCAGGGGGAGCTGTACGGCGTGGCGGCAACGGCCATGGCCGTGCGCGGGGGGCGAATCGCCCTGGTCTGCCGCTCGCTGAACCGGCTGGGCACCGACGGCTCGACCGGCGGACTCCCGCTCGAGGGCCCCGAGACGCACGTCGAGGAGCGTCTGCCGCGCAGCGCCGCCCTGAGCCCGGACGGTGAGACGCTCTACGTGACCGGCTTCTCGATGGACCGGGCCTATCCCAACACCGAGCTGCACTGTGCCCACGGCGTCGGCCGGATCGCGATGGCCGGCGGCCGCCAGATGGAGGTCTTCGCGGGCAGCCTTACCGGGGACCCCGAGCAGGGCGGGTCCGAGCCCGGGCAGTTCAAGACGCCTACCTCGGTCGATTGCGACCCGCAGGGTCGGGTCTACGTGGCGGACCATTTCAACAACCGGGTGCAGGTCTTCAGCCCGGCCGGCGAGCACTTGAAATCGATCGCCGTCACGCAGCCCTCCGAGGTATGTATCCATCAGCGCACCGGAGAGATCTACGTCTTCTCCTGGTACGTTGACGACCGGGCGTTTCGCCAGGGCCAGGGGCCCCCGGCGACGAAGATGACGCATTTCGGCCCCTTCGACGATCCGAAGCTGCGGGGCGAGTATGCGCTGCCCATCCCGGAGAAGCACGGCATGCTCGGCCGCTACGGCGGCGACGCGGTCCAGGGGCGGCAGTTCCGCGCGGCCATCGATTCCTGGGCGCCCGGCGAGGGGCCGACCGTGTGGATGGTCCGCTGGTCAGCGGGCAAGGGCGGCTCTGCCGAAGAGGGGTCGCCGGTCATCCTCCGCATGGATCGTGAGAAAGGGCAACTGGTGCTGGTGAAGGATTTCGGCCTGGCGGCGAAGCAGCACCTGCCGCGCCTGGCGTGGTCGGGCCACGGGCGCGACCGGCTCTTCCCCCGGCCGACCACGGGCGAGCTGTACGTGCTCGGCACACCGAACCACCTGCCGGTGGCCATCGACCCGGAGACCGGGCGGAGCCGGATCGTAGAGCTGCCCTTTTCGCCCGACGACATGGCGTTCGACATCAACGGCTACGCCTACCTGCGCACGCACCGCGAGGTGGTCCGCTACGACGTCTCAGCAGCCGACGGGTGGCGCGAGGTGCCGTTCGACTACGGCGAATCGCGCCGGCGCATCGGCACGTTCATGGGCAAAGAGTCCGGCGAGATCATCTCGGCGATTCCGATCGACACGGCGAACATCCATCACGAGGGAGGCATCTGGGTCTCGCCCAAGGGACACATCGCCGTCGCGTTCATCGTCGGCAAGCTGATTGCCAGCGAAGGCCCTGCCTGGAAATACAGCGACTTCAGCCGCAAGGCGGAGTACGCCAAGGAGGCGTTTCAGGGCTGGAAGCCGTGGACCCCGCCGATGTTCCCCGGGCGCGGCGGGCATACGATCGTCCGGGTATGGGACGAGCACGGGCAGGTGGTCTACCCCGACGCGGTGCAGGGCGTCGGCTACATCGACGGCGTGTTCATCGACAAGGACGACAACCTCTACGTGACCTCGGCAGCCACGCGAACCGGCTACTTCGACAAGCTCACCGGCACGCTGGTGAAGCTCAAGCCGCAGGGTAAGATCCTGAGCACCGAGGCGACGATCCCGCTGGAGGCGCGGCGGCCCGACCGCCCGCCCGACACGACCGACGGCGCGATCGGGACGGCTTGGTGGGAAGACGCCGAGTGGTTCTACGGCGGGATCGGCTTCAACGGCAAGAATCACGGGGGGATCCACGCCTGCCACTGCGCGCAGTTCCGCATCACCCAGGACTATTTCGCCCGGACGTTCGCGCCCGAGACCGTACACTACACCGTCGGGGTACTCGACAGCGCCGGAAACCTGATCCTGCGGATCGGCCAATACGGCAACGTGGACGACGGTGTGCCGCTGGTCCCCGACCCGCGCATCCCGAACCCGCGGCCGCGGGGCGGCGACGAGGTGGCGCTGTTCCACCCGGCGTACCTGGCCGTACACACGGACCGCCGCCTCTTCATCAACGATCCCGGCACAGATCGGATTTTGAGCGTGAAGCTGGGTTATCACACGGAACACAAGACGGCGCTGAAGGACGTTCCTGACGATGCAAGCGATGGGAAATGAATTGAGGTTCATCCGACTAAAGCGTACTCGTAGCTAGTCCGCGTCCCAAAAGACGTTTAGCCCTTGGATTCTGGGGCAATTGACGTAAAAATGCTCCTCGATGATCGAAACCTCTTGTGTGCCCAGGCCGCCAAAATCGTGGAAAAGCGGCCGGGGCACGGCACAATCTTCGAGGAGCACAAGCAATGCGAAAGGCGATGGATCGTCAGCGGCGGCTGGATTGCC
>Ga0180437_10001291_pt1 | contig 43275 bp, 33 predicted proteins | sample SS_ome_4_FD_132410 | JGI IMG/M metagenome (GOLD analysis project Ga0180437, IMG submission 132410) | Hypersaline lake sediment archaeal communities from the Salton Sea, California, USA - SS_3_D_1 metaG | ecosystem: Environmental > Aquatic > Non-marine Saline and Alkaline > Hypersaline >...
AAACTCCTCCGGAGAGTTTACCGGAGCAACCTCCGGCTTGTATTCCAGGTAACGTTCGAAATTCTCCCGGTCGCCTTCGAGAGCGAAGGCCTGCGCCAGTTCAATATTACCCCTTCTGCCGGGAAGCCCGGAGTTTTTCAGCAGGTACTCATCCCATTCTTTTTTATCAGTTTTCCGAAGTTCCGTCCGGCAATTTTCTACTTTCGTCATTTTATCCCCGCCCGGTCATCCCATTCCAGCCATTAATTTATAGCAATTGCCTGCCGGGTTTCTGGCCCTTCTTTATTGTTTACTTTTCTTCTTTCAGGAAATCCAGCAGCCGGGAATAATCGTCAATAACCAGGTCTGGTTCGGTCTCGTAACCCTTCCTGGTATACAGGCAGGTGGTTAAACCGGCCGCCTGCCCGGCAAGGATGTCCAGGTCGCGGTCCCCAACTGCCAGGGTCTCCTCCCGGACCAGGTCAAAACTCTCGATCACCTTTTCAAACATGGCGGGGTCGGGTTTTAACGGGTAGCCCTGCTCCACTGTTAACATGAACGTAAAATATTCGTTCATCCGGTAGGTCTCAAGCAGCCTTTTGGCGGAATTCCAGGGCCGGTGGGTGACGATCACGTTTATCCCTCCGATTGAATTGATATACTCGCACACCTGGCGCGCCCCGGGAAACGGCTTCTGTTCTTCCAGCGGGAAATCGTCACAGTAAACCTCATATCGTTCCCACAGGCTCTCATCATCGAGACCATGCTGCTCAACCAGCTTTTCAGCAAAAAGAGTCAAAGACTTCTGGGCCTGGTCCCTGACCTGTTCCTCCGGGATTATCACGCCAAGATCCTCAAACGCGAGCCGGAATGCCCGCAGGATAGCGGGATAAGTGTCAAACAGGGTGCCGTCCAGATCCCAGATAATATTCCTGATCATGATTCCTCAGTCTTCCTCCACAAACTACAACCCCGATCTCGCGAGTTAGTTGTTCTTTTTGTTTTTCTACCGGATTCAGTCCCCTCATAGAACAAAATATCTTCTTTAAGGATATACTGAAATTGGAGATAAAAAGGTCAGACTTATCAATTTAAGGAGAATTTCTATGGATGAAGCAGTTATCAAAGAGCAAATGCTCTCCTTGCTGAAGGGAGGCAATGCACATATGCCGTTGGAACAGGCGGTCGCGGATTTTCCACCCACCGAATACAACACAAAACCGCAAAATGTACCTTATACCTTCTGGCACCTGCTTGAACACATCCGCATTGCCCAGTGGGATATCCTTGAGTTTGTGTCAAACCCTGATCATGTGTCCCCGCAGTGGCCTGCGGGATACTGGCCGGGGGTCGCTGAAACCGCCGACCAGGAAAAATGGGAGGCTTCTCTTGGGCAGATCAAAGCGGGCATGAATGCTTTTAAAAACATGGTTATAAACCCGCCCTTCCCGTTAACTGCCCCGATTCCCCACGCGCCTGAACACACAATTTTCCGGGAGATCCTGGTTGTGAGCGACCACAACGCCTATCACATTGGCGAGTTCGCGATTCTGAGGGGTGTGCTGAATTTGTGGTAGATTTCCAAAAGAAACCCACCATTCAAGCTGCAGGATTATAAGGTAAATTACAAGCTGGATTCAGGCTTCCGGTTCGGTGTTTTCCGCCTGAGTATTCCGGTTTTCTGAACCCGAATCCTTTTCAAAATTAACCGGCAGCCAGACTTCAAAGACAGTCCTGCCTTGCTGCGAAGTCAGGATAATATTGCCCTTGTGCTTCTGCACCACAATGTTGTAACTGATGTCCAGGCCCAACCCGGTTCCGACGCCGGGCGGTTTGGTGGTAAAAAACGGATCAAAGACGCGCGACTGTATCTCTTCCGGTATCCCTTCCCCGTTGTCCTCCACTTCGACCACCACCCAATCATCCCTGGCGCGGGTCCTCAGGGTGATCACTCCATCCTGCCCGACCGCATCAATGGCATTATCGATCAGGTTCGTCCAGACCTGGTTCAGCTCGCTGCCGTATGCTTGAATTGCCGGAAGGTCAGGGTCGTAGTCGCGTTTGAGGGTTATGCCTGATTTGAGCTTGTTCGCCAGGATAAGAATGGTGTCCTCCAGCCCCTGGTGGACATCAACATTCTGAACCGGAGCCTGGTCGAGGTATGCATAGGATTTTAACGCTTTTACTATCTCCGATATACGCCCGGCACCAAGCCCCACACTGCGGATCAGCTTATTGACCGTGAACCAGGAACACAAAACATCCAGGAGGCGCGCCAGGTTGTCCAACCCGAACTGCTGGCTGATGCCCTCCAGTTCTGCGACTCCCAGATTCATATCCACAACCGCGGGGGCATACTGCCAGGCGTCGTTTATCCCCGATCCATCGAGCCATTCTTCCACTTCATCCTGGCGGTCGCTGCGGTTGAGGGAATCGATTTGGGTCGGGTTTATGCCGCTTTGCCTGGCCTGTTCAAGCAGCGCCAGGTAGCTCTCCCGCTCTGCCGGGGTGAACTGGTCAGGGTCGAGAGCCTCCTGGGCCTGGAGGTATTCGGTCAGGGCTTCATCCAGCTGGTCAGCAGCCCTTTTTACAGCCGCAGCCGGGTTATTTAATTCGTGAGCCACGCCGGCTGTCATTGTACCAAGCTGGGCCATTTTTTCGCTCTGGCGCAGTTGCGATTGGGTGCCACGCCAGCGAGCAAGGATTGTTTTGAACATCGCCTGGGCTGCGCTTGGGCTGGTGGCGACCAGATTTTCGAACTGTTCCTTCTCAATCGCAAACAGGGTGCTGTCCAGGCGCGCTCTTACGGTCGCCATGCGGGGATTCTCCTCCAGCAGGGCCATTTCGCCAATCACCTCACCCGGGCCGCGAACTGCGAGCAGCATATCCCCGCCCGCCCCGGTTTTCAGCACTTCTAGCTCCCCCTCCTTGATCACATAGGCCCTATCGCCCGGGTCATCTTCTTCAAAAAGGATCGCGCCGGAGGGTATGCTGACGGTTTCGATCAGCCCGCAAAGCTGCCAGAGGTCATCCTCAGGCAGTTCGGAAAACAATTCGATTTTTCGCAAAAAATTAAACATCAGACTGTTTTGAGATACTGGTGGATAAAACTCACTGCGATCGCGCCTTCCCCTACCGCCGATGCGACCCGCCGGACCGCTCCATGGCGCACATCACCAGCCGCGAATATTCCCGGGACGTTGGTCTCCAGCAGAAAAGGATCCCGTTTTAAGCTCCATTTCCGGGATTTGTCGCCGTTCTGAAAAAGATCCGGACCAGTGAGGATAAACCCGGCCCGGTTGGTTTCAACAACATCCTGGATAAATTCGGTATGTGCGGCAGCCCCGATAAATAGAAACATGGCGGGTGTGTTCACCGTCTGCACGGTGCCAGAAGTTTTATCCCTGATATCGATCGCCTCCAATTTCTGTTCCCCGTGGACAGCCGCCACCTCTGCATTCGTTTTAACCTCAATATTGGGAGTTGAATTTATCTGGTCGACCAGATACTGCGACATTCCTATTTCAATCGCGCTGCTTCTCACAAGCAGGGTGACCTTTCCGGCGTATCTGGAGAAAAACATGGCGCCCTGACCGGCGGAATTTGCGCCCCCGACAACGTGCACATGCTCGCCCTTATAAGAAGCCGCCTCATTTAATGCCGCCCCGTAGTATACGCCCGCCCCGGTGATTTTATCAATCCCGGGCAGGTCCAGTTTGCTTACCGATACCCCGGTTGCGACCACCAGGGCTTTACAGCTAAGTTCGCTGCCGTCGTGCAGAACCACTATCCGGTACGGCCCTTCCACCCTCACATCCGTCACCTCCTGGGTAAGCAGGATTTCAGCTCCCAGGCGTTTCGCCTGGGCGGTAGCCCGGCGGGCCAGGTCAGCCCCGCTGAGCCCTTTCGGGAATCCCAGGTAATTTTCGATGCGCGAGCTCGTCCCGGCCTGGCCCCCGGTGGCTTCTTTTTCAATCATCAGGGTTTTTAACCCTTCCGATGCGCTGTAAACGCCCGCGCCCAGCCCGGCCGGACCGGCGCCGAGGATGATCACATCATAATGCGGTTGGGCTGCCTGGGTATGCAGCCCGGCTTTTTCCGCCATCTGGCGGTTATCCGGCTCTACCAGTGTGCTCCCATCCGGGAAGAAAACCACTGGCAGGCGCCCTCTGCCCTCTGTTACCGAATCCACGAGCTGTTTTGCGCTGCTGTCGGTTTCAATATCCAGCCACTGGTAAGGGATGAGGTTGCGCGATAGAAAATTCTTTACTTCATGACTCTTGGCTGACCATAATGTACCCGCAACCCGGATGCCCTCATAAGGCAGTTCAACATTCGCCTGCCAGTCGCTGAGCAAGTCATCCAGGACAGGGTACAGATTCACTTCGGGTGGGTCCCAGGGTTTCATCAGGTAGTAATCAAGCTCAACTTCGTTGATGCTTGATATCGCCGCTTCCGTGTCCGCATAAGCGGTCAGCAGCACCTTGCGCGCCTGAGGGAAGATCTCCTTCGCCTGTTTGAGGAAATCGGTCCCGCTCATAGTGGGCATCCGCTGGTCAACCAGGAAAAGTGCAACCGGCTGGGCCCGCTTTTTGAGTTCTGTGAGCGCCTCCAGGGCTTCCGACCCGTTGTTCGCTTTAATTATGCGGTAGTCGCCCCGGAAGTGGCGGCGCAAATCGGACTCGACCGCGTCCAGCACCCCGGGTTCATCATCTAAGGTTAATATTACTGGTTTTGCCACATTTTCCGCCTTTTTAAACTAAATTTTCCGCCCGCTGTGTTCAGTAGGCCAGGTTTTACGCAATCAGGAGCCTGACCGGCTTGCTGCTCAGGAACGCTATTTGTAATTTTGGATCATTGATCCTGCCCGAAATATATTCCACCAGCCCCTGCCCTTCCAACCGCAGTTCAGCCGCTTTGGCCTCATTCTCCCGTTTCAATTCCGCCTGCACCATTTCGGCAAGCACAAAAAGAGCGCTCCGGCGTGAACCGAGGGAAACCGCTTCATCATATGCGCTGTAAAGCGCTTTATACCCGGTCTCTTTTTCACCGAGCTCGATCAGCGACCTGCCTCTGACCATCAGGATATCCGGCAGGAATAAACGCATATGCAGATCCTGCATGCTTGCGATCGACTCATCGGAAATTCGCAGTGCTGTTCCATATTCCCCGCTTGCGGCTGCAATCATGCTCAATATATGCGCAAGCATAGGGCCCACATAATCATCCATCAAATTCAGGCAGCATTCTTGGATATTCTTATCCAAAAGCCCGAAAGCTTTTATTGAGTCGCCTTCATAATGGGTGGTTAAACCTTCCCAAATTATTTTATATTCCCCAAACCTGTCTAAATCCTGCAGCTTTTCCTGTAATACCGAAGTCTTCTCGCGAGCCCGCTGCGCATCGCCAAAGGTGCCGTACACCCAGGCTAAGAATCCGTTGACCATCACCTCACCCATGCTGAAATTGGCTTTTCTTGCCAGTGGGGCTGCCTCTTCCAGCGCATTGATCGCCTCGCTTACATGACCAAATTCGGCCAGGACCATAGCCAGTGCAACCTGGTTGTATGCCTGGCCCCAGTTGTTATTGATTTCACGGCTGATATTCACGCCTTCGGTCGCTTTCTCACGGGCCTGCTCAAACTCCCCCATATAAAACAGTCCCTGCGCGGCGGCGCCCAGGTTATCCGCCAGCATCGGTAAATTATTTAATTCCCGCCATAACCGGTTCGATTCGTCAAAAGCGCGCCGGCCTTCTTCTACCAGGCCCGATTCAAAATATACCCTGGTCATATCATGCAGGGCGTATGCCAGTTCCTCCTTAAGGTTGTATTTGCGTGCGATTTCAATCGCCTGTTCGCCGTAATCGTAGGCAGATTCTTTGTTGCCAAGAACCAGCTCTTCCAACAAAAGCATATTCCAGAGGACTTTTGATTCCGCCCGGTGATCCCCCAGTTCCCTGGCAAGCTCGAGGGCGCGTTCAGAAACAGCCCGGCCCTGCTCTACGTCCACGTGGTCGGATGGGATCGAGTGGATGGTAGCCTGCGGTATCAGGGACGCCAGGACCATCTCCCGGTCGCCAATCCCAGCCCCCATTTCTTCCAATTCCCTGTAAGTAGCCAGGGCTTTTTCAAAATCGCCGCTGACTTCACAAACCCGCCCAAGCGAAGTGTAAAGATGGATCAATTTATCGGTTGGAGTGACAACCGTATCGGCGATTTTTATGGCCTGGCTGTAGTGCTGGATGGCCTCATCATTTGCATACAATCCGGCTGACTTATCGGCGGCAATGGTGTAATATTCAAGCGCTTTCTGGTAATCCCGGGCGCGGTAGAAATGGTATGCCAGGCGGTGTGCTTCCTCCTCCAGGTGGTCGGAAAACAGGCTCTCGATCGCCTCGGCGACCATTCTGTGGTACCTGCGCTGCTGCCGGCGCAGTATGGACATGTAAGCCGCATCCCGGGTCAGTTCATGCCTGAAGAGGTATTCCCTTTCCGGTATTAATACCTGCTCCCGGATAAGCTCCAACCTCTCAAGCGTATTTAAATGTTTTTCCAGGGCGGTTGATTCTTCTGATATAGTCGCAAGCACCCTGTAATAAAATGAACGCCCGATCACAGCAGCCAGTTGAAGGGTGCTGCGGGCTTCTTTTTCAAGGCGGTCAATCCTGGCCAGGATCAATGCCTGCAAGTTGTCAGGGATATCAATCTCTTCAATATCCAGGGAAGCCACCCACCTGTTTTTAGCCTCATCGCGCACAACCGCCCCGCTTTCAATCAGGGTCCGTACCACCTCTTCCACAAAAAATGGATTCCCCTCCGATTTTGTCAGTATCTTGTTTTGAAGCTGTTTGGGAAGGTCCGCCACTGTCAGCAGGCTGTCGACCAGCGCGCCGCTCTCCAAATCTGTCAGCGGTTTGAGAGAAAGCAGCACATAACGGTTTGGAAATTCCCTCTCTGCGGCGTTTTTTACCCGCCAGCCGGGCGACTGGCGGTCCGGTCTGAAAGAGGTGAGAAACAGAACCGGGGCCTGCTCGCTGATCGAGAACAGGTCGATCAGCAGATCAATGGAGGCTTTGTCCGCCCAGTGCAAATCATCAAAAACGTAGACCGCTGGGGTTTGAGAACCCAGACCCAGGAGGAACGCTCGAATACCATCGTAGAGAATTTGCTTGAGGTCCTCGCCCACCGGAAGCGGGCTGCCATCCAGCGGATTTGCTTCCAGTAAAATCTCGGCCGCCTGTTTTATCTTCTCCCGGTTTCCATTCGGGCTGGCGGGCAGTCGATCCAGCAATCCCAGGATCCTCTCCTGGACGATATCCGGGGGATCCTCGACGCCTGCACCGCTCGACTGGCGCAGTATCTGGCGGAACAATCCGTATGGAAGGGCGCTGTCATAGGAAACGCCCCGGCTCTCGGTCCAGGCGGCGCTTTCAGAGGCCAGTTTCTCCCACTCCAGGCGGGTCTCTTCGATCAAACGGCTCTTCCCGATTCCGGCATCCCCCATAATTGACACGATTTGCCCGCGGCCATTTTGCAGCTGGGCCAGCACAGTCCTCATCTTTTCCAGCTCTTCATCCCGCCCGATGATCGGGGCGCTGAGCCCCTCAATACCCCTCAGGCTGCCAGCGGCAGCCCTGCGCTTGATAACCCGGTATGTCTCAACCGCCTCGCTCTTACCCTTAATTTCATGTTCCCCCAGCTCTTCGACCTCAAAGAACGGCGCCACCCAGCGGTAGGTGTCAGCGCTGATCTGGAGGGTACCGGGTTGGGCAGTCTGTTCCATGCGGGCTGCCAGATTGACCGCATCGCCCATCGCAGTGTACTCGCCCGCATCCTCCAGGCCTATCTCTGCCACAACAACCGGGCCGGTGTTGATGCCTATCCGGACGTTAAAGTCCAGGCTGTAGTCAAGTTTCAGCTCTTCACAGATCGGCTGGATGCCGCTGAGGATATCCAGCCCCGCCAGTACCGCCCGCTGGGGGTCATCCTCGTGAGATGAAGGGGCTCCGAAGAAAGCCAGGATCGCGTCGCCCATCAGGCGCGCCACCGTCCCGCCGTATCTCTGCACAGGTGCGATAAAAACTTCGAAAGCCTCATCCATGATCTCGGCCCATTCTTCCGGGTCGAGCTGTTCTGCGATTGCGGTAGATCCTGCAACGTCACAGAACATTATTGTAACCACCCGCCTTTCCCCCTTCACCCCGGAGGCGCTCTGGCTGCGGCTGCTCCTGCCGCGGTTAAGATTATTCAGTTCGTCTGCCCCGCTTGTGTGATCGCCCCTTTCCATTCTGTTATCCTAATAAAATTCTCTCGCTTCGCTACACCGGCCAGATCAAAGTCTCATCGCTGTAACACCAGATCCAGTCCTCGTCCGGTTCAAACGAAGCGATCAGGGCATGGCTGGATTCATGATAATGCCTGGAGGCATGCTTGTTCTTTGAATTATCGCAGCAGCCGACTTTGCCGCATACCAGGCATAACCGCAGGTGCACCCAGCTGTCTCCGATCTTGAGGCACTCCTCGCAGCCCTGGGCAGAGGGGGTTACATTGTTTACCAGTCCGAGGTGCGAACATTCTTTATCCATCTCCACCTGGCCGGCCTGGGCTTTTTGGATGACTTCCGGGTATTTTTTATTCATAAACAATTTCTCCAAATTTTACCCATTATACCCATAAATGACCTCCCCACAGATTTGATTCTATTAATAATAATGTCCTGGTCCAGGTTTATTCCAGGAAATCAAATTCAAAAGGGTCTTTTCACCTAAAAGATAATTTTTTATTAAATTAGCTCGTATACCGGTTTGTGTAATCATCCAACAATCGCCGGATCATTCTTTGATAAGGGATTTTATATCTTTATCCCTGTTGTTTAAAAAATTCCACACTCGATCTGCTCAGGGCGATTGTTACTTTTATCGTGTCCTCTTTCAAAGCTAATTCACCTGGGGAAGGTAGAAAATCTTCAATAACTCTTACTTCTCAGATACCAGCCTGAACACCTTATCCCCTTTTCGAACCCGCCGTTCAACCTTTAACGCAACTTCCATCCCGGCGCCGGCCTCTTCGACCTGCTCGTGCTCAATCTGGAGTGATTTCACTTCCTGGTTGAAATCGGTTGCACTGCCGAGAAAATGGACCATATCGCCGAGTTTAATATCTCCGCTGAGTTCAATCACGCCGACGCAGATCCGGTTGTAAAAATGGGTCACCTCGCCTATCTTCTCTCCTTCCATCATCCACCTCTCTGTAAAAAACATGGCTGTATTCGCGCCGTGCTCACCCTCCCGGCATTGTTAACGGCGGTGGACGGGGAGGCTTGTATTTACATTATAACGAGATTGGGGGCTTACGGCAATTAGCGGTCCGAAAGGAGTGTTACTCCTTTGTTACACTGATTTGGTGATTCGGCAGCGCTTCCAACTATCCAAGTGGTGCGATTATCTTGAGGAGTAACACTCCTAAACAAGGCTCTTTTTACCATCCCGACTGCTTCCGGTATGGCTGGTCAGCGATCTGTTTGCCCAGCTCGCGGCTTGTAATTTTGTCCAGGCGCTCTGCCCACTCATTTTTATTGTGCATCCGGGCAGCCGCAGCTCCCACTTTCACCAGGCTGCGCGCCTCCCGGAAGAACCCCGCCCGGCGCAGGCTGCCGTTCTCGGCTTCCAGCAGGCTGAAAAATTCATCATCAAAAAAGTCCGCCCACCCTTCAAGCGAAAAACGTTCCACTTTTTTGAGCACCCGGTCGATAGGTTGGGCGCTCACCAGTAGAACCAGCACCGCTACCATCTCAGCCCGGGTTGGCGCCAGATCAGGCGGCGCAGTTCCCTGGTAAAAACTTTCGATCAGCTCCTCCCTGATGTCTGGTTTTTTTCTGAAATAATCCAGCAGCCTGCTCTGGTGATCCCAGTTCAGCCGCAGGAATTCCGCCAGGCGGGAGCGGATTGATTTGCTCTTGCTCCTGGTTCCCGGTTTATTGTTTTTCATAATTTCAGCCCTTCCCTTTTATTCCATTTCAAATCCCAACTGAAAAGGCTTGATGCTGCGATTCGGCCAAGAGAATAGTCGCTGCCCTTCTTAATATAGCATTTTCATATTTGGTTAGTCAAGAATTATTTGGGATTTCCCCCATATAGGTATATTCAAAACACGTATTTTATGACCTGAAGGATAAAAAAGGGGTATTATTATGTTTATTTAGTTAGGAGGTACGAATGCACATCCATAATGTGTATTTCTGGCTGCAAGAGGATGTCGAGGGGGAAGCCAGGCAAACGTTTGAGGAGGGGTTAAAATCACTGACGCACGATCCAGCAGTAAACTCAGGTTATTTCGGTGTTCCTGCTGGAACCGACCGTGATGTCGTGGATAATACCTATTCATACGGGCTTTTCCTGGTATTTGATGATATCGCCGCCCACGACCGCTATCAGGTAGGCGCAGTTCATCAACAATTTGTCCAAGAACACTCAACTAAGTGGAAGAAAGTCCTGGTTTATGATGTAATATCCTGATACAAGAAAGCGTCTTAACCATAGAAAACAGATCCGTTCTATTCATAAGGAGATATCTATGGTAAAAGCGACATGGAATAGATCGGTCACAATGTGATCAGGATTGGTTGTCCTCCCAGTTCATTGTTTACCATCTCCCGGAAGCCCAGCACCGTGACCGGATAGGCTTTTACCTCTCCATTGATGAACACACCTTATACAAGCTCGCTGCTTCACAATGGAGATTCACCCGAGCAGGAATACTACGGGTTGTAAACAGGAGCGATCCCAACGTAAGGAATCAGCGCAGGCGAGATGCTGGATTGCCTGTCCACGTCAAACCTGCTGTTCTTTCGGGGGAAAATCTCCCCCTGCGCCTTTACTGGCTTTTCTTACCTTCCTGACCCTGAGATCTCTGTTGAAATTTTCCCAAACTGGATAAATTAAAAAATCAGTTCCGGTGGAGCTTAATAATTAAATAAAAAATCCGGAGCGTTACCCCCGGATTCTTTTTCAGGTCAGTGGGGCGATTATGCTTCGACAGGCTCCAAAGCCCGTTTTGAGGTGGCTTCGTTGTAAGCCTGCCCGATCAGGTGACCGATAACTGACTGGGCGTAGGCGTTTGTAATGAGCACCCCGACAAAGCACAGGATGATCCCCAGCATGGCGATAATCCCGGCCAGAAAATTGCCGATCAGCGCCAGCAGGTATGCCATCGGGGCTGCCCGAACCAGGCCCAGGACTTCCCCGAAGCGGAAGGCTGCTCCAAACTGCTCCTTGGCTGCAAAATTGCCAAGCGCGGCCGGGATTACAAACGCCAGCAAAATCCCGTAAAGAAACGACAGGCAGTTAATGCAGACCACCACAACCCAGATAGCGCCGGCAATAGTATCATCGGAAGCGCCGGAGTCAAAGACTGACGGGAAGAGGATCGAAATGCAGGTTGAGATCAGGATTATCGGCAAGGCATACACAAAACCGATGATAAAAACCTGGAAGCCTCTCACCAACAAACCGCCAAAATCATCCCAGGCCGCCAGAGGGGCTGGCTCTCTGCGGATAACCCGCTTTGTTATCTCTAATGACCAGCCCGTAACCCAGAGCATTCCCAGCAGGGGGATAAAAAGCAGCAGGGCTGCAATCCCGATCTTTTTTAACCAATCTGGGTCTTCAAATTGAAATGCAAAAGCTTTCCCAAAATCCATGATGCCTCCTCACAAAAATTTTTTAAAATATGGAATAAGTAATCAATTTTACCAGACACATCAAATCTTTAGGCCTACGGGTATAAATAACAACGTAGCCACCAGCTGGGCGCATAGATCAGGATCGGATTAAGGGCATCCTTGAACGATTTTGCCACCGACCTTTGATCCACAGAGACGCCCTGCCATATTTTATCCATCGAATCCTCCCCGGGCCGGGGCGGGTTCTGGGTGCACTTCGTAAATGTCAGGCGGTGGTTGCGGGTGGCGGCTAAATCAAGTTTGTTTATCCCGGGGGTGCACGGCGAGTATGTATATACCGGGTCCCATTCCCGCACATAGCTAACCTGCATTGTGTAGATATCCCGGTAAATCGTGAACTCGCGCACGGTCGGTTCAGTTTTATAACCGACCGGGATTGTAAAAGCATAGCTAACATGGTTTTCGTAATAGGGTTCGATATTATCCAGCCGGATGAAAAGCTCCTCGCCCGACTTGTTGATTATAGTCAGCCTGACCAGTTTCTGATTAACCGGTTTCGACCCCAGGTTGAATAACGCTAGCAGTATTGTGATCAGGATGAGCTTCTTCATACAGGATTACCCGCTGTTAATTTCCGCCAGACAGGGCTGGCCTCCCCTTCAAGATACACCATTTTACCACTGCAGATTAAGCTTATGCACATAACATCTGAGGTTTGCGCCAAATATTAATTTTCAGGCACCAGCACATGACCCCACTTCGCCCTGAAACGATCCGCTGCCCCGCCGATTATTGCCCTCCCGTGCCCGAAGCAGGCATTATCGAATTCCAATTCCGCGAGCCTTGCCAGGCTGCGCCTGCCAATTTCGATATCCTCGTAAATGATCGAGTAGCCCAGGCCGAACATATTGCTTGCGGCGTCGGCGGCAAAAAGTGTTCCGCCGTTTTCCCTGCTTAATAACGCCACCTGCCCGGCGCTGTGACCGGGGGCGAGGATAACCTCCATCCCGCCTGCAAAATCCAGCCGGTCGCCCACATTTATGTGGTGTTCAATTTCAACCGGTTCTGCCCGGAAAAAACGCGCCCCAACCGGCATAAGAAGGCGCGCCATCAGCCTGTTAGCCATTCCCGGGCCTGGCTCCCAGGTCCGGGTGCTCTCACCGCCCCGCACCAGGGCCGCATCCAGGGGGTGCATATAAGCCGGGGCACCTGTCGCCTCTTTTAACTCTGCCAGGCTCCCGGTGTGGTCGTTATGGGCATGGCTGACCAGGATATGCTTCACATCTGCTGCGGAGTAACCAATTTGTTTAACTGCATCCAGAATCCTTTCCGCGCTGCTCCCAATTCCGGTATCAATCAGGGTCAACTCGTTTGCTTCCACCAGGAAGGCGTTCACAAATCCCAGGGAGATCGCGTAGAAGTTTTTTGTTATCTTATTAACCGCCATTTTTGCCTCAAATTGAAAGGGTCCGCTTCTAAGATCCGCATCTCAGCGCAGGAAAAAACCCTCCCCGAGCGGGTCGTCCGGGTCGATCAGCAGTTCATATCGCCCGCAGATGTTCGCCCGGCCGGTTACTTTTGGGATCACCGCCTTATAGGGCCCGAACTGGGCGAGTTCCAAAACCTCGGTTGTGAAGGTCGTCCCCAGGATGCTCTCCACCACAAATGGCTCCCCGGGGCTTATCTCACCCCGCCTCAGGTGGATCGCTGCCCGACCGCTCAAACCGGTTCCGGTCGGGCAGCGGTCGACCTCCCCGTCCGCAAACACACACACATTCCGGCTGTGGTGCCCGGGCTGGTGGGCTTCCCCGGTAAAAATGGTGCCGTATAAGAAGCCAAGGTCGGGCTCAAAGGGGTGCTCGACTGGGTAATTTTCCATTACCGCCTTTTTGATGCGGATACCCCTGTCGACCAGTTCCCTGAAATTGCCCGCCGTAAGGGACACGCCTGCCTGCTCAGCCCGGCAGTAAGCGTAAAAGGCGCCCCCGAACGCCAGGTCGAAGTTAATCTCCCCGATTCCCGGCACGTCCACAACCTGGTCCAGGGCGTAAACAAAGGAAGGCACATTCAGGAAGGAGACCTCCTTTACAATTCCGCCTTCAAGATCCGCAAATGCGGTCACCCGACCGGCCGGGGTGTCCATCCTGATGACCGCCCGGTCCCCTTCAGCCGGGATCATGCCGGTATCCAGGGCGACTTTGGCGAGCCCGATGATGCCGTGCCCGCACATGGTGCTGTAGCCTTCATTGTGCATGAACAGCACGCCCAGGTCGCCGTCCGGGGCTACCGGTTCGGTTATTATGCAGCCGTACATGTCGGCGTGCCCGCGCGGCTCCCACATCAGCGCCTTCCTCAGGTGGTCCAGGTTTTGCCTGGCGTAACGGCGTTTTTCAAGGATAGTGGCGCCGGGCAGGTCAGGGTAACCGGAGGTGATCACCCGCAACGGTTCGCCGGCGGTGTGGGCTTCGATTGTGGTGATTTTTAACCAGTTGCTGGGCGACTGCCAGTCCGTCTTTGTACGCATCGCCGGTTCCGGGTTTTAATCTCCGAACCTGATCCCCTGGGCCAGGGGCAGTTCGCTCGAGTAGTTGATGGTATTGGTCTGGCGGCGCATATAGGCTTTCCAGGCGTCCGATCCCGATTCCCTCCCGCCGCCGGTCTCCTTTTCGCCGCCGAAGGCGCCCCCGATTTCCGCCCCGGAGGTGCCGATATTCACGTTTGCGATCCCGCAGTCGGAGCCCGCGCAGCCCAGGAAGGCTTCCTCGTAGCGCAGATTACTGGTGAAGATTGCGCTCGAAAGCCCCTGCGGCACGTCGTTGTGAATCCGGATCGCTTCATCTATATCCCCGTATTCAAGCAGGTACAGGATCGGGGCAAATGTCTCCACCCTGACGATTTCGGTCTGGGCGGGCATTTTTACCATGGTCGGCTCGACGTAGTTCGGGCCAAGGTCCGGGCGCATCTTCCCGCCAGTCAGGACCTCGCCGCCCTGGGCTTGAGCCTGCTCAAGCGCCTCCAGCATCTCTTCGACTGCCCCGCCTTCAACCAGCGGTCCCATTAATGTATCCTCCTGGAGCGGGTCGCCGATTTTAACCTGCCGGTAGGCTTCCACCAGCCGGCGGGTCAATCCTGGGGCGATATCTTTGTGCATGATAATCCGGCGGGTGCTGGTGCAGCGCTGTCCGGCGGTCCCGACCGCACCGAACAGGATCGCCCTGACTGCCAGGTCGAGGTCTGCGTCCTCGGCGACAATAATAGCGTTATTGCCGCCCAGTTCCAGGATCGTGCGCCCGAACCTGCCCGCCACCGTCTGCGACACATGCCGGCCAATTTTGGTCGAACCGGTGAATGAAATCAACGGCAGACGCCCGTCATTCAGCATCAGGTCGCCAACTTCTCGACCGGAACCGATAACCAGATTGAATATCCCCTCCAGACCGTGGTCCGCCATAACCCGGTTGGCGATCTTCTGGACTGCGATCCCGCACAGGGGCGCCAGGGAGGAGGGTTTCCACAGGGTAGAATCGCCGCAGACCGCCGCAATCGCAGCGTTCCACGACCAGACCGCAACTGGGAAATTAAAGGCTGTGATCACCCCTACCACCCCGAGCGGGTGCCACTGCTCGTACATGCGGTGGCCCGGGCGCTCGGAGTGCATCGTCAGGCCGTAAAGCTGGCGCGACAGACCGACCGCGAAATCGCAGATGTCGATCATCTCCTGGACCTCGCCGTGCCCTTCCGCCCGGATCTTGCCCATCTCCAGCGATACCAGGTCGCCCAGTGGTTCCTTCATTTCGCGCAGGGCCTCCCCCAGGTCGCGCACAACCAGACCGCGCCTGGGCGCGGGGACTTCACGCCACTTTTCAAATGCCGAACGGGCTTGAGTGGCGACCTGCTCGTATGCTGCAGGTGTCGCCTGGATTATTTTAGCGAGCGCTTCTCCCGTGGACGGGTTGTACGAGACCAGCTCTAAACCGTCCGGGTCGCTGATCCAGGCCTCCATCCCGCTGCAGGCGCCCGGGTTGGTCTCCTCGATGCCCAGTTTTTTAAGAACAGACTTCATCCAGAATCCTCCATATAAATATCGATTGTATTAAAGATTCTACCAGTAATGTTTTTGATAAATGAGTTAGCGTCTTTTTTGGAAATTTTTGGAAAACCAAATCTGCGGATTCATTATCCGTGAATTGCCTTTATTTAATTAGGGAATTCAGGATTGGGTTCGATGATATTCTGATAATTTTACAAAATCAGGTTCAAAACACCGAAGGGGTATTTGTTAAAAAAAACCGTTCCACTAATGATCTGGAACAGTTTTTGTCATCAATTCGCTTCTACCATCGAGAAAAACTGGAAGGAATGGGGATGGATTTCTGATAGAGGTTAATTCAAATTTTCTGATATTTGTCTTATTAATTCAGGGATTTCCACGTACATTACACCACCGTTCTCCGGTGCACCGTAATCGCGTATCCAAACTACTTTGCCTTCTTCGTTTACCAACACGAATGTATGCCCGGGCTCGCCGGAAGCGACAGCCCATTGAAGCACATTGTAGGTTTCAGATACATCCTTGTTGTTATCGGTCAATAAGGGAATATCACCAACATCATATTCCACAGCCATTTCTTTTAATTCCTCTTGTGAATCAAAAGCAATACTGAGCAATTGGACATTTAAAGAATTGAAATCAGGGTCATTTTGCAAATCAACGATTTGCTGCATGCAGGGCGGTCAACCCTTCGCCATGTGGAAAAAAAGCAAAACCGGTTTCTCTCCAAGGTAATCAGTCAACGCAACTTCGGAACCTGTGGAGGAAGTTAGTGAAAATTGCGGCGCCTTATCACCAACACCCAATTCTTCGGAAGCGCTGGTGCAGGCTGTGAGTAAAATGCTTGTAATAAATAAAACGGTCAAAAGAAGACGGGATATTGATATTGAATTTTTCATTGTATTCTTTTCTCCTAGACTTAAAAATTTTTCCTGAGGGTTGTTATCGAAATTGAATGGTAGTCGGTCAATTTATTTATAAAAGCTTATAGTAGGATTTACATAACTCTCACCGATATCTCCTTCTTGGAATTCTTTTTGCTCTTCAGTCCACCAGCCTTTTATATAGACAATAATGTTTCCGATTTCCTCATCGTTCATCTTGGCTCCGACAGGAGGCATGTTGAAACCCCCATTCCGGACGATCATAATTATTTGTTCATCTGAGTGGTGCCAGGCATGTTCAGAATGATCGAGGGCGGGAGCATTGGGTTCGATGTGTCCCTCGCCTTGAAATCCATGGCAGGATGCACAGTTGGCTTCGTAGAGCGATTTGTTTATGTAATTTTTCGGAGAAGTATTTACACGAGCTGGTGTGTTTTCACTGGGCAGCAACAGGAAATAAATCAATGCTGTTATTCCAATACCGATCAATATGCCAAAAATTAATCTCCAGTTAAATCTTGTTTTTGGCCTTTCTTGAATTTCGTTGTTGTTCGCCATTATTTAAATTAGCTTTTAGGCAGGAAAGTATAAATTTGAAAATATTAGGTCTATGGGATTGTTTTCAGGAAAAAGAATAGATCTCTCAGATCTTCTTCATTCATCTCCCAGCGAGGCATCAAATAGCTGAGAGGTTCACCATCAGGGTGTTTACCTTCGATAACCGCCAGGCGAAAATCATCCAGGTCAAAATCTTCGTGCTCGTCTCCAAGCTCTCCTTTCTCAGCAGAGTGCTCAGCTTCCTCATCGATTAAAGCCTTGTAACGAATATCTGGCGCATCCATTGGCGTCATGTGCATAAAATGGTATCCGCCGCGGGCTTCCGGTCCATGACAGGAGGCGCAGGTCAGGTATGAGCCCATCATCATGCCGCCAAAATCAGGACCGCCACGAAAAGTTATTCGCTCTCCTGTACGATTTGTTGCCGTGAAATAAATCACCTCGCCGTTCATAGCGGCGCTGTAATTCTCGTTGGACAAAATTGATTGACTATCATCAGGTTTGCTAAATAAGAACGGTCCACAGGATGATAATACAAGGCTGAATAATAATAAGATTGATGACCATTTTGCAGATTGAATTGATGCTCTCATGTAAACAATACTTGTCAGAATTATTTTGAAAAATCGAAACCCCGTAAGGTTTGGGCATTAATTGCTACGATTATTGTGCTGAGGGACATAAATAATGCACCAACTGCAGGAGATAAAAGAATTCCGAAAGGCGCAAGTATGCCTGCTGCTAAAGGAATTGCAATTATGTTATAGCCTGTCGCCCAGGCAAGGTTTTCTTTCATTTTTCGATAACTTGCCTTACTCAACTCGATAATCCGGACAACATCCAATGGGTCGTTATCAACCAATATGATCCCGGCAGACTCAACAGCAACATCGGTCCCACTTCCTATCGCGATGCCGATATCAGCCCGGGTGAGTGCAGGCGCATCATTAACCCCGTCGCCGACCATTGCGACAATTTTATTTTCCTGCTGAAGTTGCGCTATTTTCCTGTCCTTATGCTCGGGCAGAACCTCAGCAAAATACTGGTCAATCCCCAGCATTTCAGCAACTTCTTGTGCTACCTGTTTGCTGTCACCGGTTAGCATCGCAACTTGAATTCCCAATTGGTGGAGTTTTTGGACCGCTTTTTTGCTCTCATGGCGTATCACATCAGCCAGGGCTATAGCAGCGACCACCTGCACGCCAACGATCAGGAAAACCACTGTATGGCTTTTATCATTCGATGCCCTCACAAAATCCTGCAGAACTTCTGGAATTTCGAGATTCAGCATCTCAAGCAAACGCGGCCCCCCAAAATAGACAGTTTCCCCATTCTGAATAGCCTTCACACCGCGCCCCTTTATGGCTTCAAATTCCGAAACAGTTTGTGAAGAAAGTGTTCGCTCTTCAGCATACTGGCGGATTCCTTTAGCAATCATGTGTTCAGAGTCTGCTTCTATTGCAGCCGCAAGAGCAGCCGCGGTATCATTTTCCCATCCTTCTATCGTGGCCATATCGACTACTCCAAATTCCCCTTTGGTCAGGGTTCCTGTCTTGTCAAATACAACCGTATTGATATTGCGTGCATTTTCCATCGCCATCCGGTCGCGGATAAGTATTCCATTTTGTGCGCTTTTTGATGTAGATATCGCTACCACAAGGGGAATTGCGAGCCCAAGTGCGTGCGGGCAGGCGATGACCAGGACTGTCGCTACCCTGGCGATGACTTCGGAATTCAGCCCAACCGCAATCACCCAGATAACAGCGGTTAAGATTGCGGCTGCCACCGCGATGTAGAACAACCAGCCTGCCGCTTTATCGGCAAGGAGTTGCGTGTCTGATTTGCTGCTTTGAGCTTCCTGAACCAATCGCATGATCCCGGCAAGGGTGGTTTTATCTCCTGTTGCAGATAATTTAACCCGCAGGCTGCCGTCTCCGTTGATGGTTCCGCCAATTACTTTATCGCCTGGTGATTTCCAGATCGGTTTTGATTCACCGGTGAGCAGCGATTCATTGATTTTAGATTCGCCTTCCACGATCTCACCATCTGCCGGAATGTTTGATCCCGGTCTGACCAATACCAGATCATTGTTTTTGAGATGTTCCAACTCAACCTGCTCAATAGAACCATCTTCATTGATACGTTCTGCAAGGTCAGGCATTAATTTTGCTAGTTCATTTAATGCACCTGAAGCCCTGCGCACACTTCTCATTTCAAGCCAGTGTCCAAGCAGCATGATAACGATCAGGGTTGCCAGCTCCCAGAAAAACGTTTCGGTTGATAATATAAATAGCGCTACTATACTGTAAAAAAAGGCCACACTGATCGCAAGCGAAATCAGGGTCATCATGCCAGGTTTGCGGTTTTTAATTTCCGGTACTGCCATCCGTATAAAAGGCAGTCCACCATACAGGAATATGACCAGAGACAGCACCGGAACAATTAGAATGCCGCCGGTAAATTCAGGGATTGAGAAACCTAACCATTCTTGAATCGTTGGGCTGAAAAGTAAAATCGGTATAGCCAGAACCAAACATATCCAGAACCTTCTGCGAAATAATTCTTCATGTCCCGAGTGATCAATATTAGATGAATGATCGCTGTGCGAATCATTTTCATTATGATCTGGATGATTCCCATGATGCGTATGGACTTTATGATGCGAATTAGTTGTATCCATAACAATTGTTAACAATTAAGGATGAAATAAATCCTCAGCTAATATCCTGCTTCATGAGTTCGTACTGTTCACGAGTTATTTCACCGCGGCTATATCTCTGGTCAAGAATTTCCTTTGGAGTGGTGGGTGACAGGTTATTGCTATTGGCTGGATTATCAGTTATTTGAAAAAGTGTTCTGATTATCCAAACCGATAGCAGAATTATTCCAGTCCAGAAAATCAGCATTATTGCCATCCCTAAAACCCCAAATCCCATTCCAAATCCCAACATCATTTTCTTTTCTCCTTTTATTTAACTTATATCTTCCAACATTTCCCGGTACTTTTCGCGGTCAATCTCACCTCGTACGTATCGAATCTGTAGAATTTCTCGTGCAGATAAAGGTTTATCTATCTGTGCCGACCCATCTCCGGCCCGATTTTGATCCGAAGACGTAATCCGTACTAACCAAATGATCAGCAATATGATTCCGATAATGATGCCCAGTGTTAGAACGACATTCAACACGAGTCCTGGCCAGCCATATATGCTGTAACTTCCTGGTCCCCAACCATGCATAATTAATCACCTCCAAACATTTAACCTTCTTATGTTTATTCAGGTGTTTATTGTAGCAAACTTATGTAAATTCCTTTTGGACTTTTGATAAAGATTCTGTAAAGATTTTTGGAATCTTGAATATGTTTCATAAAAACATTAGCTATTTATCTTTTAAAAAAAAGCTTATGCCTCCGGGAGCGTAAAGGAGAATGTTGAACCTTCGTCCAATCCGGGGCTTTCAGCCCAGATTTGTCCACCATGCGATTCGACTAGATATTTGCTGATTGTTAATCCAATCCCACTTCCACCACCAGTCCTGGAGCGGGATTTATCCACCCTGTAAAACCGTTTGAATAAGTGCGGTTTATGTTCAGCTGTGAAACCAATCCCATTATCAGTAACAGAGAATAGAATTTCTCGGATTTGTTTTATCACGTTCACATTCACGCGCCCTCCCTCCGTTGTATATTGGAGGGCATTGCCGAGCAAATTGATAAGTACCTGCACTGTGCGGTCAGGGTCGGCATTTACAACGAGTTGATCTGAACCAAGATTGATTTCCAGAACCACATTCTTTGCATCATATTGAAAGGCTAATCTTGGGATGGTCATATCTAAAAGTTCTGAAACTGGTACTGGTTGAATATCTAATTCGTAAGCGCCTGCCTCTATCCGGCTCAATTCCTGTAAATCTTTGACAAGGTTCTGAAGACGGCTTGCCTCCGTATGAATTTGAAAAAAAATTTCCTTTTCTGGCTGGACAACCTCATCAATCAAAGCCTCCATTGTCCCTTTGATAGTGGTAAGTGGTGTGCGCAGTTCATGGGCTACGTCGGCAATCATTCTCCTTCTAATTTCTTCAGTTTGTTGTAATGATGTCGCCATCTGGTTGAAGCTCAATGCAAGTAGAGATAATTCATCCTGGTCATATTTAGTAAGATCCCCTCGGACCGGAACCCTTTCATCATAATGTCCTTCAGCGATACGTTGGCTGGCTTCCATCATATTTCTGACCGGGGCTATAACCTGTTGGGTGATTAAGATGCTTACAAGAACCGCAACAGCAGCTGCTATCCCAGTGGCTAATGCTATCGATTCAGTCACCGCAGCCCTGTAATTTTCAAAAAGGTCTTGTTCCAAACTCTGGGTCCTTTCCTTCATCAAATTCGACATCATGTAACTCATAGCGGCAAGGTGACGGTCAAAGGCAGAAGGGGCAGTGAACTCAACAGTGGTCGCCAGGGCGATCGCTCCCACTAGTATCACAATCAAATAAGATAGAAATAATTTAACTCCAAGATGGCTGCGTATATAAGATAGCATGGCTAAATATCCTCGTCTTCAAATCTGTAACCTACTCCGCGCACAGTTGAAACCAAATCTTCACCAGCAAGCTTTTGTCGTATATGACCGATATGTACATCAACCACCCGCAGTTCACCATAAAAATCGGTCCCCCATACGCTTTCAATAATTTGCTCACGACTGAGAACCATACCTCTGTGTTCAGCCAGGGTCTGCAGGATATCAAATTCGATTGCAGTCAACTCAACCAGTTCCTCATCTATCCAGACTCTGCGAGAGCCAGCATCAATCCGGAGATGTTTAAATGCTAGCACGGTTTTTGAGAGGAGCTCTTTAGGGCTAGAAATCCGACGCAAGGCTGCTTTTATGCGTGCAACCAGTTCCCGAGGGCTGAAAGGTTTTGTAACGTAATCATCCGCCCCGACTGAGAGACCGATGATCTTGTCCACTTCTTCCGTTTTGGCGGTCAGCATTATTACATATACATCTGATTCTTTCCGGAGGTGGGTGAGAAGCTCGATGCCATCCATACCCGGAAGCATAATATCCAACACAATCAGATCTGGCTTATATGCACGAGCAGATCTTAGACCTGATAAACCATCCTCTGCAAAAAAGATCTGGTAACTTTCAGCCTCTAAGTATGCGCGAAGGAGATCTCCAATTGATTTCTCATCATCAATCACCAATATTTTGGGTTTTGACATCTAAGTCTCCTGGTCAATCATACTGAAAAAAACCTGTCATCCTACTATTCTACATTGTATGGTGTTTTGACGTTATTAATAACAAATTCTCCGGACGTTTGACAGGAACCTTTCAAAATATATATTTGCGAATACATTTGAATCGAAAAAGTTACGAACACTGAAATTAGGAACGGTTATACCAGCATGATTTCACCTGTTGTGGAGTCGAAATTATCATTCAAATCGAGCATTGTTTTTCCTTCAGGTACCAATAAGAAGGATACCGCTGTACAATAATTTACATATATTTCTACCGCGGGAGTTTGGATCGCGAAATATCTTTGCAGGGAACTGCTCACCGTAGCATACACGTAAAACCGTTCTACAGATGAAGTAGAATAGTTTTTGCCACCTTTAAAAAAAGGACGTTTGCACGCAAACGTCCCTTGTATAACAGAGATATTTTGTTATTTTTTAGCAGTGGATTTAAATTCCGGATTTTCCTTTTTACTAAATGACAAAACTCCAAGAGATACAAAGCATTTATATGCTACATTGAAGCCCGTTCAATAGTTATATTCTGATGTTCTCTGAAATTATACGTTCCGGTTTGCCCCAAAACACGGGAAACATATTCTTCCGGTACATCTACGAGTGTATGCTTGGGATTAATAACGATTTTGCCGATCACATAACCAGGAATATCAGCCCGTGAGGCGATCGTTCCAACTACTTCACCAGGGCTGATTCCGTGCATACGGCCGCGTCCCAGGCTGAGACGCACCATCCCTTCTTCTTGCGAGACCAATGATCTGCCTTTGCTGCGGGGCTGTCCATTTTTGCGGGACTTTCTGCCCTTACCATTACGCGGGTCTTGTATTCTTTTCTCATATTTACTTTTGGAATAATCCAGGTGCAATTCACTGATCCCCTCGATTGGGCGTTGGTTCTCTTCTTCCCGTCCCATTTTGAGAGCGGCGGCAGCCACTTTGATTGGATCATGCCCGGCTGCCACGAACTCTTCTACAATTTCCAGCTCACGTTTGCAGCGATCACGTTCTAACCAGACTGACATTTTTTCAATCAATTTATTCTCGCGGTGTTCATAAATCTCTTTTTCTGAGGGTATTACGGATAATGAAATTCGCTGTTTAGTAAATCTCTCAATTCTGCCCAGGAGCCGTTTTTCATCTGAAGTAACAAAAGAAATCGCAATCCCATCTTTTCCAGCGCGTGCTGTCCGCCCAATGCGATGTATGTACGCTTCCGGATCGGCAGGTAAGTCGAAATTAATTACATGCGAAATATCATCAATATCCAGACCGCGTGCCGCCACATCAGTGGCAACCAAAAATTTTGTATGACCTTTACGAAAATGATTCAGCACCCGGATGCGGGCATCCTGGGCTAAATCGCCGTTCAACGCTTCGCTGGGAAAACCGCGCTGGACCAGCTCATTTGCCAAACGGCTGGAACCACCACGTGTACGGGTAAATATTAATGTTGCACCAATATCTTCAACTTCGAAGAGCCGGGTCAGGGCAGCCAGTTTGTCTTTATCATTTACCAGATAATAACGCTGCTTGATTGTCGCAACGGTTAATTGCTTGTGTTTTATCGTTACAGACTGAGGCGCAATCATATATTTATCAGCGAGGCGGCGGATTTGATCCGGAATTGTGGCGGAGAATAAAGTAGTCTGGCGGTCAGCAGGCGTTGCTCGCAGAATATTTTCAATATCCTCGATAAAGCCCATGCTGAGCATTTCATCAGCTTCATCCAGGATTACGGTATGTACGCTGCTAAGATCAAGGATATTCTGGCGCATCAGGTCTTGCAAGCGGCCTGGTGTCCCCACGACCACATCTACACCATTCTTTATCCTGCTTTTGGAGGTCCCGTAGGACTGCCCGCCATACACCGCCAAAACCTCGACCTGGAGATGGCTGCCGTAAAGAGTAATTGCATCAGCCACTTGAATTGCCAGTTCCCGGGTGGGAGTTAGAACCAGGGTTTGTACACCACCCGGATTCCTTCTAACAATTAAATTTTGCAAAATTGGCAGCGCAAAAGCGGCTGTTTTCCCAGAGCCGGTTTGGGATTGAGCAATCACATCCTTTCCAGCCTGCATTAACGGGATCACCTGGACCTGGACTTCTGTCGCTGATTTATAGCCAAGTTCGGCTACCGTCCGCTCTAATTCGTGGTGCAGATTCAGGCGCGAAAATTCATAAGTCATCAAAATCTCCTGTTTCGTTTTGATAACTCTCTTAGCGTCACAACCCTTGTGAATTGATCGTACTCCTCGCGGGATACGTTCCGGGTTCTACCAGCCGCATACCTCTACCCCCTGCGGCAAGAAAAATGCTCGTCCAGATATTGACGAGCAGCCATTTGGAATTTCAAAACTTTTTCTATTTAATTTTTGTAGGTTATATCCGAACCAATCGCAGGAGTATACCACACTTCAGGGTTCACAACCATGATCTGGGGAAAACATCCCGATTGTTAATAATGACAAGATTCGCCAACCCGGGGATTCTAAATCAGCTGGTAATAAATATCATGGCTGAATAATCCCGGGCAGGGCAGGCTAATCACAATGGTCAAATAATTTTTAATACCGGTAACGCTATATATATTTGGACAGCCTGCCGGTCAAATGAATCTTTCTAAAACCCAAAATGTACCGTTTAAATCTTGGAGTCAATTTGGATGGGCACGTCGATGATAACAATATCTTTATACTTGCGCAGTTCCGACCTCAGCCGGTTGGCGGTCTGGTTATGCAAAAATCTGCCTATCCGGTATGTTGGGACAAAAGCGGGCACAACAACCGTGGTCAATTTGTCGGGAAACTCATTTTGATTTACATTCTCGATGTAGTCAGCAATTGGGGAAATTACATCCCGGTAATCATAATCAACCAACACAAGCGTTATCTCTCCGGTAATATCAGGGAAACGCTCCCAGCGGCGGAGCAACCGTTCCTTCATTTCAGGCGAGGTGATCACGCAAAGCGCTCTCACATCAACTGATAACAGCTTGGCATAGGTTAATGCCCGCAGGGTGCCGCGGTGTATATCCCCAATCGGTACAATGACCACTTCCGCAACCTCTGAAAGCTGCTCGGATTTCAAGCCGCGCGTGCTCAATGCCTTTGAAACGCGTTCGTAATGCCTGTGGATCGAGTAGAACATAAAAATCAGTACAGGGACGATAACAATGACAATCCAGGCGCCTTCGTGGAATTTTGTCGAAATGAGGATCATAAAAACGATGAAGGTCACAATCGCGCCGGCCGCATTTAAAAGGCGTTTCCACTTCACGTTGCTTTCATAGTGGATCTCTGTCACCTTGGTTTTTAATGTTTCGCCCGGCTGCAGGTGGGAGATGCGGCCCATCAAAAGGAACATGCCGGTTTGCGAGATGCTGAAGCTGAGCATGACCCCCAGGGCATATAAAGGCAGCATTGCGATTTCATCCGCCTGGAAAAAGATCACGATTAACGAAGCAATCAGAGCCAGCACGGCGATCCCCGAGCTGTAGACCAGCCTGTCCCCACGATTTTGCATCCAGCGAGGCAAAAAGTTATCCCAGGCTAAGAAGGAGCTCAACCGTGGAAAATCCTGGTAGGCGGTGTTGGCTGCCAGGATCAGGATCATGGCGGTGAAGAACTGGACCCAGTAATACAGCAGGTTATCTCCCACAATGCTGCGGGTCATCTGGGAGAGCAAACTCTCTGTTTCTTGCGGGATCACACCTATATAGGTCGATAGGAAAGTGATGCCGACAAATAACGTCATAGCAATAAATCCCATCATCACCATGGTTTTAGCAGCGTTTTTTGACTCGGGAGGTTTAAACGCCTGAATTCCATTGCTGATAGCCTCGATTCCTGTCAGAGCGGTGCAGCCGCCGGCAAAGGCGCGCAGGATCAGCCAGATGTAAGCGAAGCCCACCAGTGATAATTGCGGTTCGACGGTCTCTTCTACAACAGGGATCGGCGCTGCCCCAAACAAGCCCAGGGAGCGCACCAGCCCGATGATTATCACCAGCCAAACTCCGCCGACAAAGGCATATGTTGGAACAGCAAAAACCGTGCCGCTTTCGCGTACTCCACGCAGGTTGATCCAGGTAAGGATGATAATCGCCGCAAGAGCGATCAGGACCCGGTATTCGAAAATTTCCGGGAAGACCGAAGTGATCGCCCGCACTCCCGCCGAAACGGATACCGAAACCGTCAGGATGTAATCCATCAGCAGAGCGGCAGCCGCTAAAAGGGAGGGGAACTGCCCCAGGTTGTCCTTCGCCACCGTGTACGCCCCCCCGCCGTCCGGGTAATGCATGATGGTCTGGATGTAGCTGAAGATCACCAGCAGCACCAGGGCAGCCACAGCCAGCCCGATCGGCAGGGTGAGCGGGAGCGCCTGGCTTCCTAACAGGATCAAAACGCTCATGATCGCTTCGGTCGCGTAGGCGTTGGAGCTGATCGGGTCGGATGCAAATACCGCCAGGGCCCGGATTTTATCAAGCCGTTCGTGGGCATCCATGCTTGTCGGGAACGGCTTGCCGATGATTAGTTCTTTTACGGTTGGTCTTGGCATTTGATTTCTCAGAAAACTTTTCTTTTATGCAATCAGTTGGGAAGACCTGATTAATTGCCAGAGCATTTTGTTCAAGCTAAAAAAGCTCGTGGGTACGGTGGCTAAAACCGATACCAGAGTCTGCAATTTAATTGGTTCCAGAATAAGAATAGTGAAAATTGAATGTATTGAACAGCGAGTGATTTGTTAAATAGGAAAACTCACTTCTCTCAACGAGTGAAAACACTCCTGGATTCATTCTAGTAACTTATTCGAATCAATCTATATTTTCATATAATTATAATTCCAAATAAAACAATAGAACTTATAATCGCAGAATATCTTCCTTCTGGAATGGCTTCAGACGCATATAATTTACCGTCAAAAAACGGCTGGAAAGTCATATTTGAAATATTGATCTCCCACTTATTCAATATCTATAATTCCCGGATCTATTTTTATTGGGATTGTTCGCTCTGCACAAATTAATTAAAATCCGGTATTCCGGTTTGATCTCGTGTCCGCAGAAGTTCATTTAGTTACCCAACAACCACTTGTAAGCTTATAATTTTATATAAGATGAGAAAACAGTACTTGCCGGGTGCTTTATGCTTTTCCCTTATGCAGGTTGCTGCAATTGCTGCCGGCATTTACGGCTGGATAATCGCGGATTTGCCTATCCTGGCAGCACTTCCTGACCATAAAAACGCCCCCAGCATTCGCATCACTGACAGGAACGGGAACCTCCTATATGAAATACTGGGAGATGAAACAAGCCGGAATGCTGTCGTCCCTTTAGAGGCCTTCCCAGCCAACGTTGTGTATGCCACCATTGCTACCGAGGACCGCTCATTCTATTCAAATGCTGGTATTGATCCATACGGTATCCTGCGGGCTATGTGGACAAACCTGCAAAACAAGTCGACTGTTTCCGGCGGGAGCACCATCACGCAGCAGGTAGCCCGAAATCTGCTGTTAAACCCCGAGGAGCGAAACCAGCGGACACTTCGTCGCAAAATCCGCGAAGCTATTCTGGCATTACAGCTAACACGACGGTTCACGAAAGATGAGATCCTGTCGCTGTACTTGAACCAGACCTATTACGGGTCGCTTGCATATGGCGTTGAAGCTGCTTCCCTGACCTTTTTTGGCAAACCAGCAGCCCAGCTTGACCTCGCTGAAAGCGCTCTTCTGGCAGGGTTGCCCCAGGCTCCTGCAAGTTACGATCTATTCAAAAACCTCGAAGCAGCCATCGAACGCCAGAGAAAGGTGCTCGATCTGATGTTAGAGGCGGGTTTCATTAATTCCCAACAGCGAGCTGCCGCCGGACGCCAGCGCCTTATACTCAGCGACACTCCCTACCCGATTAAGGCGCCTCATTTTGCAATGATGGTAAAAGATGAAGTTGAATCCATGCTCACCCGGGACCAGATCCGTGAATCGGGAGGCCTGGTGGTGCGAACAACCCTCAATCTCGAATGGCAGGCTCATGCGGAAAGCGCAGTATCGCGCCAGCTGGCTGCACTGCAAAACAGCGACGATTTTTTCGATCACAATGTGAACAACGCAGCCCTGGTTGCCATTGATCCTCATAATGGGGACATCTTGGCGTTGGTCGGAAGCCCTGATTATTTTGATGGGAAGAATAACGGGTCCATAAATATGGCGCTGGCTCCACGCCAACCAGGCTCAGCATTAAAACCTTTTATTTACGCTTCTGCTATGAACCCCGCCAATCGGGAACCCTGGACGGCGGCAACCATGCTGCTGGATGTAAATACATCTTTCGTCACCCGTGAAGGAAAAGCCTATATGCCTGTCAATTACGACCGGAAAGAACACGGTCCCGTCTCCCTGCGACAGGCACTGGCATCTTCTCTAAATATCCCTGCGGTTATCGCTCTGGATCACATTGGACTGGAAGAACTTTTTCGGCAAACCAGCCGTATGGGAATTTCAACTCTGCATGACCCGGAACGGTATGATCTATCGCTTGCACTTGGCGGCGGAGACGTCCGCCTGCTGGAATTAACAGCCGCCTATGGGATGTTTGCTTCTGAAGGATTAAAGGTTGTACCGCATCCTATCCTTGAGATCAGTGATACCAGTGGAAATATCCTGTTCGAATACAAGCATCCAACTTCAACGCGGGTCCTGGATGAAAGGTTGGCATGGCTAATTAGTGATATCCTCTCCGACAACAGCGCCCGCCAGCTGGGATTTGGCGCTCACAGCGCGCTGCTTGTGGAAAGACCAGCTGCTGTAAAAACAGGCACAACTTCAAACTTCCACGACAATTGGACAATTGGCTATACACCCAGCCTGGTAGTGGGAGTTTGGACGGGAAATGCCAGTTACCAACCCATGCGCACTGTTGACGGGCTAAGCGGAGCTGCGCCCATCTGGCATTCATTCCTGCGCACTGTCCTGAGCGGCACAACTCCCGAACCTTTCAAACAGCCGCAGGGATTGGTCCAGGTTGAAGTGTGCTCTTTATCAGGACTGCTTCCGACACAAGCCTGCCCGTATACAAAGATGGAGTGGTTTATCGATGGCACCCAACCAACCCGGAGAGATAATCTCTATCAGCTTGTAGAGATAAACAGCGTAAAGGGAACCCCTGCGGAGGAAGGTTCACCCGGCGAATCACAGAAATTACTTGCTGTTCTGAACCTGCCGCCGGAAGCTGCCGCCTGGGCTCACAACCAGGGTCTCACTCTGTTTGGAGACCTGGAGCTTCATCTGCAGCAACAGCCGGGCGTGAATACGGCTGATCTGAATGCACTCGCAACGGGACCGGTCTTGCGTATTGTTTCACCTGCTCAGGGAAGCCAGTACCTGATAGACCCATCCTTCATCGAAGATGCTCAGCGGATTCCTTTGGAAGGAGTTTTTGAAGGAAATCTGCGCGAAATCTCACTCTGGATAGACGGGGAGATTTTTGCACGATTGAATGAACCGCCTTATCTTATCTGGTGGCAGCTCACACCTGGAAAACACACAGTCTGGATTCAGGGGATAGACACCGCAGGCAATATTTTAACCAGCGAGCAAGTCGTGTTTGAAGTTATCCACAACACAGATTAAGTATTTGTTCAAACCACCAGTAGAAAAACAGGTGTGTTACCATTCGTGAAATTGAATAGCCTGTTTCCCCGTTGGACCTTGCCTGAAAATCATAATAAAACTATCCTTATCAGGGGTTTACAGTGAACTGGACACCTTCCCCACGGCCATAAACATCCGGGTAATAGAACTCCTGGGCAGTAGGTGGAATGACATTAAACACACCGGCTGTTTCCGCGCGCACAAGATAAGTGTATACATACGTGCCTGCAGGCAGGTAATTTGCGGAGAGCACCACCTTCTCATCACGCAGCTCAGTGTGGTCAAAATACCACCATCCCCATCCCTGGTTGAATACCTCCTGCAATCCGTAATCGGCCGGCGGCTGCAGGTTCTGGGGGCTCCCCTGCAGCGTTTGGTCAACGGCCTCCAGTCCAGCCGGGAGTGGATCTTCCACAACTATGTAGTGCAGGTCATTTGGCGTCACGAGAGTCAGTCGACCAAGCAGGAGATCACCCTGCATGGCTTCATTAACTGCGCCAACTTGCGAAAGATCGTCACCATGTTGAAACGGGATATAACTGCGGGAGATGGCAATCCCCTGATCCAAAGCGCCTGCATCTTCCACAGGCAGGTACAAATTCAAGAAAGTTGTGTAGTAAAGGTTCCCGGAGCCGTCGTCCCGTGCGATTGCCAGCCGGTTAATCTCGTTTTTGAGCATATCGGTAACCTGAACGATAAGCTCAGAGGTTTCGAAAAGGCTCTGGCGATCTGCAGTCCCGCCGCCCAAAACCTCACTGTTTAACGCAACGCCATACCGGTAATCCGGCTCAGCTTCACCGCTGGCTTCCATCCAGGCGGTTAACGCCATAATCGTCCAGGCTGTTTCCTGGGTACCCTGCCAGTGCCCATCCGTACGGGTACTCATAAGCCACCTGGCTGCACTGGCGTTTAGAGGATTTCTACTGTCAATCAAGCTTTGAATTCCCAGAACAATGGCGGTTGTACGAGTATCCGTGTTCCAGTTTGTGGGATCTGGCTTGGATTCCTGCCAGTGAGTGCCTGAAGCGGAAGATATCGCCTGGTTGTTTAAATCAGAAAGCAGGGTGCTGATCCGAGGGTCATCCGGATCAATACGGTAAAGCGCGTCGAGCAGGAAAGCCCTGGCATAAATTGCTGCATTCTGGCGCTGATCATACAGCCTGACGGTAGCGCTAACATTTGGTTTACCGGCGCGTGCCAGCACGTCCAGTATAAATGCCTGCCGATTAAGCACCTCTGGTTTTTCTACCGGTCTGATAAATTTCACCTGTGTGCGGAGATAGTTAACCGCCGATTCCAACTGGTCTTCAGTGACATGGTATCCGCTGTCCCGGGCTTCCAACAAACCCAGCACAACATAAGCTGTAGTCAGAGAATCGCTCCTTTGATCGTCGCCCGGCCACCATCCCCAGCCGCCATCAGGATTCTGAAGATTACGCAGGCGCTGTAGAGCTTGATTGACCTGCTGGGCAAGATCAGCTTCTAACTGGGGATTGCTAATACCAGCAGTTTTAAGAGCTTGAGTTGAAGCAACATTGGGTAGAAAGCTCGAGATGGTTTGTTCAATGCACCCGTAGGGGAAATCTTCTAGGTAATTCAAGCCATTGGCCAGCCCAGCTGCCAGCGAATGGGATACTTCGATATGAAGGCTGCCCTGCAAATCCACATTCACGGCCGGCAGGCTGATAGCTTCGATTTTTGTCCCTCCATTTTCCAGCATCCCGGATGTGCCCGCTGTCTCGCGCACCTGATAGCGATAAACCGGAATACCATGCCCTTCCAGTGTGCCCTGCGGCGGCTTGCTAGAATCTTGAAAATCGCCGCCCTCCGCACTGAAAACCAGGTCTACACGATCTGCGCCTTGGTCAGCCTTCGCTTTCCAGGTAACGAGAGCTTGGCTTTTAGCAGCAATCTCAATCCGCACAGGGGAATCATCCGCCAGACTCACGCCTTTGTACTCCAGACTGACTCTGACATCCAGAGGCTGGCTGGTGTTGTTCTGTACAGCTGTACCGATTAGAGCTTCATCTCCTTCAACCAGGAAGCGCGGTGTCTGCGGCCGGACAAGAAGAGGCTTGCTGCTGATCAAATCAAAATTTTGTTGGCCAACGCGTGTATCTAAAGTCACGCCGCGTGTATCCATCCGCCAGGTTGTTAAGTTGTCAGGCAGCTTTACAGTAACCTGTGCCTGTCCATTTTCATCCGTCTCAATATGCGCCTCCCATAAGGCGGTGTCAGGGAAATCCTGGCGAACGCTAACCACCCCTAGCTCATCCTCACCCTTTCCGCCGCCGCTGCCCATACCCCCTCCGATGGCGACCATCTCCTGGATTTCCGCGTTGTAGTCCTCAAGGCTGAGGAAGAGCGGGGCGGAAGTCCACACACCCAGATTGCGCTCATTATAGAAAAAATCGAGTACCGGCGGTGTGTTTGATTCCACCAATGATAGCGTCGCCAGATCGCTCAGGCTGAGGGAGAATTCAGCGCGTAAGGGTTCACCCCCCTCATCCCTGGCTTGGATAGTATATGTCACCTCATCCCCGGGGCCGGCTTGCTGCGGTTCAGCAGAAACTTCAATAAAAATTTTCTGCTGGTCGGTATTCACCTGCAGTTCCACTACACCCATCTTGAAGTTCGGGCTGGGGTTGGTATCATCAACCCCCTTGACCACCAATACAGAAACGAACACATTGGGTGCAAATTCAGGGGCGATGGGCAGTTTGTAGACCATGCTGTTGCTTGCCAGTTTTACGGTTTCCTGCTGCAATATATGCCCGCGTTCAACTGTTATTAGGGCAGTACTATCTCCCTGGAAAGGGGAAGCAATTAATATCTCGGCTGTATCACCAGGTGAATATGCTGACCGGTCAGCAACAAGGTCAAAACTGCGGTCATTTGTCTGTCGCCAAGGAATGAAGCCCTCTCCGGAAACCCAGAGATAAGCTGCCGACCTGGCATCATTGCCTTCAGTATCTTCAGCGCTTGTGGTCGCCCTGTAAACTCCTCCTTTAGGAGCGACAAAGCTTACTTTCGCCTGACCAAGAATATCGGTGGTTGCTTCTAGGCTCTCGATAGGGATATCTTCAACATTCGTTTTCCATTCCACACGCCCCGAAGCATCCTGTTCCTGCACGCTGTACCACCTGCGCTCCACGATCTCTACAGCGACATTTTGGCCAGAGACCGGCTTGCCATCCCAGTCAAGGAGAATTAAATGAAAGGAGTTCTCTTTACCGAATGTACCCACGTAACTGGTCGGGCGAATGCCGGGATATACCATGCTTCGATGAGCATTCACAACCGCCCTGCCGCTGACAGCGTTCTTTGAGATGTCAGATACTGTAGCTTCAAAGGTTAACTGGCGCCCAAACCCACCCTCACTCAAATCCGCCGGTAAACTCACACTGAATGTACCGTCTGGTTTTGTAGTCCCTGCCCCCTGGGCAACCGTCTCGGTTTCCTGGAACTGGCTGTCTGTGTAACTGCCTGCATCCCGTTCCGTATCCTCGAATGAGTAATTCGCATATTCTTCTGGCGGGCTGAAATAAAACGGGCTTGCGTTTAGGGTCCAATCGACTCTAGCGTTCCCCACCCCTCCGCCGGTGTAATAATCAGCGTCTACGATTGCCTTAAACTTCTCACCATTCAACAAGTCTGCAGCATCCACGCTTACCTTTACCTGGAACTCCGGCCTTTGATATTCCGCTACTGTAAAACCCACCCCGCCGACGGATTCTTTTTTATCGACCAGTTCGACTTCAATACTGTAGTGACCCAATACCGCATCCGGGTCGAGCGTGAACTCCCCGCTGAAAGTGCCGAATTCCGAAACCGGCAAATCGTCCTCGAATACAGTTTCTTTGTAATTATTTACTTTAATATGCGCAGTGTTCGCCTCAGGCAGTTGGTAAGCAAGGTCATCATCGCGGCGCAAGATGCCTTTGTAGTAGACGATCTGATCAGGCCGGTAAATTGGGCGGTCAGTGTATGCGTATACCCTCACCTGGTTGACCGGAGCATAGTAACTGCTCCAGAGGCCATAATCGTAAAGGTTTACTCCAGAGCCCCACAGGCTGGTTGTGAAAGCAAAGAACTCATCTTCTGTACCGGTCATTACAAAACGGGGGTCAGAGGGGTCTTCAGGGCCAGGCAGGTCTAATTTCAGCAAGCCATCCTCATCAGTTGAACCTTCCCCAATTGGTTGAAAATGCCTGTTGTATACAGTGAGAGAGACATTTTCCAATGGTTGCCCATTCTCAAAATCAGTAACCCAAAGCAAGCCTTCATCTGTGCTGGATTTGAATACAACGTCAGCGTTGGCAACCACCATAAGTCGATTATCAAGAGAAGACTGCTGTGGATAGGAAATATCGGGTGTGTCAAGTACCAGAAAATAGAACCCTGGATCGAGCGCATCTCCGGTTGTTTTCACAGGGGTGAGACTCTCCAGTACGGTTTCATTTATCCTGCCAGAGTTGCTAAGTTCATACTCCCAGACCAGATCCTTTTCCTGCGGTTTAAATTCACTGCGGTTTAATGTTCCTGTCTGTAGCCCGATGAATTCTTGTGGGGTTATTTTATGACGCTTCACTCCGATAGAATTTACGTTGCGGTAGGTCACGTAAAATTCCTGGGGACCTCCTTCTCTCAGCAGGGCAGGTTCCCAGGGCATCTGCAGACCAGCCATAGGCCAGTTCTGCGGAGTAGTGAAATTTACTATTTTCTCAGTGGAGATGCTGTTCCCGTAGATGTCTTGCATCCCAGGTAGCGCACGCACCTGGTATGAGGTTGAGGGCTGAAGGATAAAGGCGCGAATACTCCAATCATACGGATCGTACCACCATTGTATGTCCTCCTTTGGCTGCGGTTGGACCTCGATATTTTCCTTAACGCTTTCAAAATCCATCGGGGAAGCAAATTTGATCCACAGTTCAGGTGTAAATCCACTGGTCGCCTGACCTTCTGGCGGAGAAATGGTCAGGACTGCGGGTAGCGGGATGGTTCTGAAATTCCAATTTAATCCCCGGGCAAGTGTCCCTCCATCAGACGCCTTTGCGGTACTATCCACGACCAGCGAATAAGAAGTCCCAAGCTGCAGGTCCAATGTGGGTGTGATTATCAACCGGGTATCAATATCATTCCAGCTTGTAATGAGCGAAACCGGCTCGCCCCCTTCTGGCAGCAGTTTTATCGATTCTTCGCTGCTGCCAACATCCATTGGCTGGTTGAAATTAACTGTAAAATATTCATCAAGCAGGACACCCTCAAGACCCGGTTCAGGGTTAACCGCTCCGCCAGAAAGCTCGAAAGACTGGATGCTGGGTTTTGTTGTGGTGAATTTCCAGGATACATCTTCCTCCAATACTGTCTCGCCAGCTGCATCTGGAAGACCAGCTCTTACAGTCACAATATAATCCATTCCGCCTTTCAGGGGTTTTCCCGGCTGGAATGCATACACTGAAGTACTTACCCACTCACCTCTTCCGGGGACGGGTGGATTTATCTCCATTGGATCGGGGAGCTGTTCCTTATCTTCTTCAACCACCAAAGGGGCCACCGGGCGGTTGAAAATCGCAGTAATCACTGCATCCACAGCGACATCTTTACTTCCATCCTGTGGAAACACCTGGCTTACCTCCAGCGGGGTCGTTGTAGTGAAATTCAGAAGCACAGGCTCTTCAAGCTGGATTCCCTGGGAACTTACGGCTTCCCTTCTCAATATTCCAGTGTAAGAAGTCCCTGTTCGTAAAGTAGTATCTGGTTTAAACCGCATGGTACGGCTGTCAGGCCAGGTGAACTCGCCCTTTATCTCAATTTGATCCGGACCGGTTAACTGCCATGCTTCCCCTGTCTTCTGATGATCCATATCCTGGTCGAAGTTCAGGACGATCTCCCCGCTGACAGGCAACTCCTCCCCGCCCTGTGGTTTAAAATCAACCACAATGGGCGCAATAGGTAAACCTTCGTCCTGAACAGGGTAACCGGTGTCCTCTTGAATAGTTGAAGAGTATGAGTCTTTGGTAACAGTCGGTGTGATTGAGGAAGGCAGCAAAGATTTACAGGCACCAGCCGACACCAGTGCTGCCAGTATTAGATATGGAAGTAATAACCGGATCTTCCTGAAACTGATTTTGGTTTTCATCTAGAATCTCCACTGCAACTTTATTCAACGAAGCCGCCGATAATTAATCGAATATTTACGCCGCAAAATTGTGCACAAAACGGATTATATACCCGGAACGAGGAGTTTTATTCAGAGATTTTTGGTAATTAAATTCCGCCGGGATCCTTCTCAAAATGGATTTTTTCTACCCAAAGTTGAAAAACAATGAACGCATTAAAATGTTAGATTTTGACAGAAATATCAAATCGCTCCTTTCAGTTCAGTATCATGTAATGCAATTTTTAATTGCTCTCTATCCTGAATGCCTGCTGCAACCATGAAGATTATCCAAATATCAGGAAACCATCCGATTAATTCTGTAAGCAGAGTAATCCTGAAACTTGCAGGATTGAGGTTCTAATCCGCAGGCAGGTAATTCCAAGAATTTACCGCTTTCTTTGATAAGACTCAGATTTTCACCGTATTTTTGAATCTCGCCCTGAAGCCCCCTTACTTTTGAGTATCCAACCGTCAAATCACAGCCAGAAAATGCGCCTTTATTCCAGTTTTAATTATGAGGGGGGTCTGTTTCAGTTCAGAACCATAAAATTTGTCTGGATATTGTGCCAGTGAGCAACCAATAGATTTGATTAACCAGCGAAAAATCAACGCAAAGCCGGAGCCGCCTCCCCGGTGTTATTGTGTGCAGTCATAAAGTCCGTGAATTGATCCAGGAATGCTACCAGAAGTCTTTTTATGCTAAAAACAATTATAAATCCAAAACCGGGTTTTTTCTTGATTATTAAAATCATCAGTGAGTTCTGATCAGCATTTTTGGGGAGGGTGAATATTCCAGCATTCCATTGAGCATAACAGCGATATAAAATTTATACAACCCGTGTCCCTGAATTCAGGCGATATTCAGCTGCCACTGCGCCGCCTGAAACGACCTGATTGCCGGCATACGGTGCTGCTTAATGCGCATGCAAGTCTCCCCAGGGTGATTTGCATGATGGGTGCGGCTGCCAGTACTGGATATCCGGGGATGTGCTGGAAGGAGGTAAATGTTTATCCGGCTGGTGCAGGTAAATCGATGCCAGCCAAAGCTTTGTTATCCCCTAAAATCCTTTCCTCGGGAATTGGGGTTTTATAGCGATAAGTGCTTCCTTTTGCTGCATTTCCATTTCTCTGACCGACGTAGAAACTGAATCAAAGAGTCCACCTGGCCCGGCAAGAGTCGGGATATGCATTATTAGCAGTGCGCCTGCTATTTCAGCCAATCCCACCGTTTGCAATGTTTCAACGCCACAGCCCTCAAGATGGAACTGTTCGTGTTGGAAGGGTTGGGTGTTATCCCCTTCACGTCCGCCGGATCCCAGGAGCTGTTCACTTTACCGCGAGATTGGCCTGCTGCATGAAGGTGGCAATTCAACAGTGGTATTGGTGTTGATGCCGGTCAATTCGATCTGCACATCAAAGTCACCTTCAAACTTGAGCGGTTCGTAAGTGCCGCTGTAGCTTCCGGAAAAAGCGCGCGGATAACCGCCCTTTGTATCGACATACAGGTCTGCGTCCTCTGCCGACCACAATGCCTCGCCAAAGGCTCTCAGTTTCGAGTCCCGGCTCTTCTGCGCAGCCGCGAGAAACGTATCTCCATTGAGCACATAGTGCTTGACAGATACGCCTTTATATGTCTTTTGACCGATAAATTCCCCGCGGGCCACATCACTGCTCGTCAACATGGTCAGCAGGCTTTGCGGACTCATCTCGTCCAGCGCAGAGGCGGCTTTGGTATCTTCGAGTTCGACGCATACCGGGAAAAAGCCATTAACAACCGCAAAGGAGCCTTCGGGCACTTTGTAGATGTCAACACTGGACGGCGAAAAAAGACCTACCAGAGACCCGCCGACCTGGGCTGCGAGTTCTCCCAGTAGACTACCAGTCACGCTGATCTTACTTTTCCCCTGTTCGTTGGTCGTCAGCACAGCATTCAGGTCACCCTGGGCGCGCTCGTCGTTAATCAGACCATTAACCTCAAGCTTCACCGTCGCGTTGAGCGAGGTGAGTCCCGCGATCGGTTTTAGGGGAATAATATCTCCGGGGAGCGGGGTTGGTGTGCTTACCGCAGCGACCACTGCCGGGAGCGAAGTTGAAAAAGCTGGTACGGCCAAGACCAATACAAGCATCAGCACAATGGCGCAAGCAGCCCCGGCGATAGATGCAGTGAGAACCTTTTTTTTCGTTTTCATGAGTTTCTGCTCCTGTTTCCTTAAATAAATCCGGGAATAATAATCAGCGCAATTGCCAGTGTAAAAACCAGCTGCGCACGAACAAGTTGGATCCAGAAAAGAAAATATATATAATTCCCGTTTTTCCCCTTTTTTATTTTTATCAGTTATTTTAAAGTATCCAAGTTCACAATCTGTGTGAAACTATTTTCAGTCCATTACTACCAGCTTTATTCACCTCTTTGCGTATAATTCTGTAGTCGCGCCGTTATCCGGCCTTTTCGATCAAGAACCTCCGTTAATTAGTAACCCCTGAAAGAAAGCCCTCAGGGTTATTAAATTCCTAAGGATCATAAGAATTGACCTGCCCAATAATTTGTACAGGTCACAATTTTAGGCTAACTGGATTAATTTGAGAAGAGTGGATCATGAGAATGGCTGGAGCTGGTGGTCTCTAACCAGGTGAGCTGTTTGGTCGGATCTTGTTGCAGCGAGTTCTCCATATTTCAATTAGATTTGGTGCCTCTTTAAGTAAATAAAACATTTCTCTTCCCAAAAGTTCATATTTCATTTTGTCATTAAAGGATTCGATATATCCATTGTCCCAGGGCATGAATTTGTTAGAGGCTGCCCGACAACAAGAAATCAGCGAACAGACCTAAAAACGCTGGCGAAAAGAATAGGGGCTTGGATTCACAACCCATTCGCGGAAAAAATCAAGTATAGTTATTTGAATGAATTGGGGGCTTTTTTTACAGGGCTGTGCTGAAAAAGTAAATTATGTAAAATAGATACTAAATGATACGGTTTTTGGGTCGAGCACGGTGATTGGGGTGGATTTCTGATCCTAAGAAATAATTAAGCCTTTTTGTATCATACGTTCTGACACGATACAGATTTCGCGAAAAGAGACATTCCGAAAATCCATTTAGTAATTCTGGTTTAGAAAAAACCCACCCGGGTATCAATCTGTGATATTGAATCTACAGAAACAACATGATATTCTCCCAGTTGACCGCCAGGTCGTAGATCCCCACCGCGACCAGCAGCGCACCAGCGGCAACCTCTTAGTGCAATATAGAGAGAGGTTGTTTGAGTATTTGAAGGCTACAACAAGGGTTGCTCAATCTGGGCATTCCTTGTTGGTCGTTAATTTCATATGTTGCCAGCCATCCTGTGTTTGTGTAGAATTATCCAAACAGATGGCTTCAGGTTAATTTTTTCGTGCTTAAAACCTCAATGATGATGGAGGGAGGAATGGAATACGAACATATCGTTAAAAATGCGCGCACTCGCTCTGCACCACAAAGCCTGGTGGATATTGTAATTTCTCGAGGCAGAATTTTTCAGATCACCACCCGTTCCGCGCAGGCGCTGGGAATTCAAGATCACGAATTGAAAGAAGGCAACCCGGCAAACCTGGTGGTTCTAAACGCAGAATGTATATGGGAGGCGATCTGGACTCACCAGGCGCCTCTCCACGTAATAAAGGCTGGCCGCCTTACTGAATGAGCATTCGTAATGGGAAGGTGTTGCTTTGAACATCCTGCGAAGAATTCATTCCGGAACGCCGCTTATGCAATTACTTTTGAACCTTGGTGAGCATCCAACCTTATCATTCCTACCAGTTGGTCCCGAGAGCAAGTCCTGAAAGATCTCCCACCAGGGTAAATATGAAAATTGACTGACTTGAATACTTCCTGTACTTCCCAATAAACTATACGAGAGAAAGCAAGCGCATTCTAATCCCCACATAAGAAAAGAAGGATTACCAATAATGATAAACCAGGATTCAACTATCTACTCCATGGACACAATCCACCTGGCTAATGCAATTCGTCACCGCCACGTGTCACCAGTTGATGTATTGGAGCAATTCATTAAGCGGATTGAGGAGAGGAACCCAAGATTAAACGCATTTGTATATCTGGACTTCGAACAAGCACGTCATAATGCTAAGGCGGCTGAAACCAAAGTGATGAACGGTGATGAACTAGGGCCTCTCCACGGAATACCCACAGCCATCAAGGATTTGTTTGATTCGAAGCCTGGTTGGCCTACCACTTTCGGTGGTGTTCGTGCACTTAAAAACAATATTGTTGATTTCGCTTGCGTATTCACTGAAAGGATTGAGCAGGCTGGAGCCATCATAATTGGGAAAACCAACAGCCCAATCATGGGCTTTCGAGCCACGACTGACAATTATCTGTTTGGTCCCACCTGTAATCCCTTTGCGCTGGAGAAAAACGCCGGTGGGTCGTCGGGGGGTGCCGCTGCTGCAGTCGCAGATTTTCTTGTTCCTTTTGCTGAAGCTACCGATGCTGGAGGTTCCATCAGAATCCCTGCGTCCTGGTGCGGTATTTATGGGTATATGCCCTCATTCGGTCGCATCCCTTATGTAGCCCGTCCAAATGCTTTTGGAGGTACGAATCCATTTATATATGAAGGCTTTGTGACAAGGACTGTAGAAGATGCTGTGCTTGTATTGAACTCACTGGTCGGATTTGATGGTCGCGATCCTTTCATTTTTCCTGGTAAGCCGCATTTTTCACTCCCGGATGACCGGAGACTGTCCGGCTGGAAAATTGGATACACTCCGAATCTCGACGTATTCCCTATTGCAGAACCAGTTCGGAAGGTCATCGAAAAGTCGTTGACCACTTTCGAAACGTTAGGTGCCAATGTTGAACAAGTGAAATTGGGTTTAATTCGCGACCACACGGAACTTACAGAATCATGGTTTCGCATGATCATCCCACTCAGCATCATGGCTCTGGACTCATTCAAGCAGAAAAATATTGATTTACTGGCCGATCATCGTGAAGATTTCCCACCAGAATATCTTGCCTGGGTTGATGAAGGGCGAAAGTTGACATTGCTTGATCATTATCGAGATCTGGAGATAAGGTCGGAAGTCTACGATTCGTTCGAAAATCTATTCAATACCTACGACTTGCTTGTGATGCCCACAGCTGGTGCTTTACCTGTTGATAACTCATCCGATGGCAACACGCTGGGACCAAGTGAAATAGATGGTGTCGCGGTCGACCCACTTATTGGATGGTCTCCGGCATATCTGATCAATTTCACCGGACATCCGGCTGCTTCTTTGCCTGCAGGGTTTTCCCCTAATGGCTTGCCAGTGGGTTTGCAGCTCGTTGGGCGCAAGCATGCGGACGCTGATGTGCTCCTGGCTAGCGCTGCTTTCGAAATGGCTCGACCCTGGGTTCAATATTATGCTGATCGTGATACTATGGCTTCAAGTTGAGCGGATTATCAAAGATCCTATTCCAGGTGCCTATTAAGAAATTGAGACCTGCGGCCAAATATTTGCGAAAGATTCCTGATGCATCGTTGATCGCAGCATCTTGTGGCGACATTCACCCAGCACAATCGTGGCGATACCGATAGTCACAAGTAGAGTATCGAGTTTGTAATTCACACTGTTCCTCTTCGACACTGTCAGCCGCCGTAACATGCGCTTGCCCAACGGAACGATACTGCCTTCTACGAACTAACGTGTTTACTGGATTCATACCTGGCCTGCGGGGTAGATACCTTCAGGGGAGGCTCCCCTTTGAGGGATTCTATGAGACTCCAGGCATTCTCCACGTCCTTCTCCTGTCCAAGCAGCAGCAGTGTTACTGTTCCCTGGCCATCGCCAATTCCCCCCATCGCGACAGGGAGACCTCTAACTCCTGTCAGGGTTTGGAGTGCATCGCATTCCGTGACAATCAATCCTGGTAAGGGTAGCATACCGCATGGCTTACCATGCGAGCGTTGTGGGGAGATCTTTGTTATCCCATTTCAAGCACAATCTCATCAAGAGGGTAGGGAACCGATTTGTTCAGTGTCATTGGCACGATTAAGGTGATCCCGCGCGCTAATATATACGGGAGGTACTTGCCATACTCACCTCCGTTGGATAATCCCACCAGTGTCCCCGCTTTGCGGTTTGTATCCAGGATGTTGCCACTCTTGATAATCACGTCATGAGCACCCATGTTCTTAATATACTTCGTGAGGTTTTCCTTCGGCCAATCAAGCCAGACTGCCTCCCCATCCACAAGAACCAGTTGTTTTCCCGCCTCTTCATCAGGGACCGCAAACAGACCATGGCGACTTACAAAGCCACAGATATAGGGTGCTGAAGCGGGCAGGGGTTCCTGTAGAAGCTCTTCAGCGACATACCTCGCTGAACTGCATATGCACAACCCGATGATCCCTCTCTTCCTGGCCTTTTGGATGATCGGTAAGGCAACAATCCCCTTCGCAATGAGCCTTTTCGATTCTTCGGAAGTAAGCGTTACCAGTGCTCTACAGTCTGCCATCAAGTCCTCCTCAAATTATGCTGCGCCTAATCCGCATTCATCTCACCCGAACTATCACCACGGAAGGAGCCAGGCAACAGAGTTCAGCCACGATGGTATATCTTAGAAAGACACAATCATCGACCTGTACCATTCAGTTCATAAGGAACTGAATACAACTCGGGCAAATTAACCAGTTCTTTTCCCTCAAGTGGGGAGTAGGCCCGTCGCTTACTGGTTTGAATCCCACATCCCACAATCGCTTCCACGAGCTTGACCGCAGCGGAGACCCCATCGATCACAGGAACATCAAGCTCACACTTAAGCCGTTTATCCAGCCCGGCCATGCCTGCACAGCCAAGGCTGATCACCTCCGCCCCATCTTCTTCGATCGCCTTGCGCGCCTCCGCTAAGATCAATTCCTCAACACTCACCCTGCCTGATCCCTCGAGAGCCAGTACAGGAGTGCCCGTGGAGCGGACCGAAGCGCACCGGCTCTCGATGCCGAATGCTTTAATGGCATCCCAAAACAATGTAATAGCTCGATCGCCGGAGCTGATCACGCTGAATGT
>Ga0180437_10001294_pt1 | contig 43241 bp, 38 predicted proteins | sample SS_ome_4_FD_132410 | JGI IMG/M metagenome (GOLD analysis project Ga0180437, IMG submission 132410) | Hypersaline lake sediment archaeal communities from the Salton Sea, California, USA - SS_3_D_1 metaG | ecosystem: Environmental > Aquatic > Non-marine Saline and Alkaline > Hypersaline >...
GCCGCGGCGGCGATTGGGGTTCCTATCAGAGGAGGCGGGGATGAAGGATGCGAATCGGCTTGAGATCGCGTTTGATTTGGCGCGGTTGGGCGCGGGGCAGACCGGGGGCGCAGGCGTCAGAATACTCTTTATCATGGTGGGATGTCTCGCATACCTATTTGCCGCGATGTTCTGGCTGATGCTGGGTGTCATAGTGTTAGTTGCCGCCATGGGGAGACCAATCGGGGACCCTCCGCTGCCCCTCCCTGCGGCCATCGTTCTCGCCGTGGGACTCTTGCTCGTGGGGAATCTCCTTGTCTTCTTCAGGAAACGATTCGTTCTTGACAAGACACTTGGGACGCTGGAGGTTCGCTACACGATGCCCTTCTGCATCCGGGCGACGGGGCATGCGCTTGAGGACTTCGAGAGGGTGAGCATGATCGGGTACAAAGCGATCGGCTCCGATAGTAGAAGCTTCAACGTGCTGGTGGAAGGTTCGAACGAGCAGGTCGTGAGCATATGCTGGGAGCGAGACCGTCTTCTTGGCCGGAGACTCGGGGAGGAGATAGCGGAGTTTCTAGATGTGCCTTTTGAGGAGAAGGAGGCGAAGGTGCGATTGGACATGTGAACTGCAGGCGGAAACTTGCGGTCTCACACGACTCGGGCCCCCGCTCGCGCTTTTGTAGCGTAGCTTCGTGGTACAAGTCTTCTATCACTGGTCCCCTCCGTTCGGTGGGTAGGATATAGCGGGGGGCGATCGAGGTGCAAGTCACGGGTCCAAAGGTTCTTGTTACTTCCCTTGTCGGGTGAGGGGTGGTCGTGCAACCATATTAGGTGGAAGATGGCCGAGGGCGGAGAATGGAGAGCGAGATTCGGGAATCGGATGCGGTCCTGGTGGCGCGCGCGAAGGATGGTGAGCGAGAGGCCTTTGGTGCGCTTGTGAGACGCTACCAGAAGGTAGTGTGCGCGATAGCGTACAGCCGCATACGCGAGGCGGAGAGCGCACAGGACATTGCGCAAGATGCCTTTTTGGCGGGCCTGGAGAATCTGTCGAAGCTTCGAACCGGGTCGAGGTTTGGTTCGTGGATACGGTCAACTACTCACAGGCTGTGCTCGCAGTGGCAGCGGTCGGAGATGTACAGACGTGCGTTGAAGGCGAGATTGCGAAGAGGTCCCGCATCGGGCGGGGGCGCGACGCCTGTCGAGGTTCTGGAGGGGAGGGAGACCCGAGCGCTACTGAAGGAGGCGATCGGGAAGCTGCCGGAGAGGCTTCGGGAGGCGCTGGTGCTCTACTATTTCGAGGATCAATCGCAGGCCGAAGCGGCGAAGAGGCTGGGCATCAGCGAAGATGCGGTGCAGAAGCGGGTGGCGCGCGCGAAGCTGAGGCTGCGGGAGTCCGTTGCGGCGGAGATTGAAAGAGAGCTGCCGCTGGCAGCGCCTGATAGTGGGTTCGCGAAGCGGACGCTTGCGGCTATACCGGTGGGCTCGATATGCGGCAAGCTGGGCCTGAACGTGACGCGGCTTGGGCTACAAGAAGCGTTGCGGGAACTCGCGCAGAAGGCGGCTGGACGCGCGCCGAGGGCTCTCTCGGGAGGAGCAGAAATCATGAGCAAGAAGGTGATGGTTGCAGCGACGGTTGCGACGCTGATCATTCTGGCAGCGGGAGGTACGGGCTACGTGGTGACGCGGCACGTGCGCGGCCAATTGGGAGAGGGTGCGCGAGGAGTCTCCGGAGAATCACCAAGTGAGGTCGTGTCAACGGGTGGCGAGGAGGGCATTGAGGGAGACGGATTTGAGGCCTCAAAAGGGGGTGAGTGGAAGAGCGGGTCTGCGGAGACAGCCGAGAAGCTCGATGCCGAATGGCTCATGGGGGAAGTGGGGAAGTGGAGCCCGGGCTGGATGGACAGGATTGCGCCGTCGTTCCTCGAAGATCCGAAGAACGCGTTCAATCTGTACGTGCTGGCGGCCGCTTTTCTGGTCCCGACGTCGGACCCGCGCTTCGAGCAGCTTGAGGAGTTTCTCCACAGTAAAGAGGAGTGGTGGAAGGACCCGGCGAAGGTGGCGATGGTCGAGGAATACCTGGCCGCGAATGCTCAGGCGCTGGAGTTGCTGAAAGCGGGCATCGAAGAGGCGGAATACTACCAGTCGCCGCCGATCGTGGGGGCTGAGACGACGTTGCCGTATCTTGCGAAGTTCCGCGAGTTGGCGAGACTGCTTGGGTGGGAGGCGAAGGTGTTTCAGGCAGAGGGGGACATGGAATCCGCGCTTGATGACTCCCTTGCCGCGCTGAAGATGGGAATGAGTGTGAGGAGCGAGACGATCATCATAGAGAATCTGGTGGGTGTGGCGATCGCAGCCATTGGGGGCGGAGCGCTGGGGGCATGTTTTCCTGAAGTGCGGGACGCAGATGCTTGCGCGTACGTTATCGAGCGCTTGGGCCGAATCAGAGAGGAGGAGCTCGGAAGTTCGGGTGTTATCCGTCGAGACATAGAGCTGATCACAAGGGATCTTGCCGACCCGGAGGCGGCACGGCAAGTGGCAAGGGAATTCGGGGATGACGCGTGGCTGCGGCTTTCGGAGCTGCCGGAGGAGGAGCTTCGCCAGCAGATGGAACGGCTGCGGGGGATCCTCATGCCGCTAGCGGAGGCTGCTGAGCTTCCGTACGCGGAGTTCATGGCCGCTACCGAAAGGGACATACCGTACGACGCGGTGCTCGGTGGGATACCGAAGAGTGAGTGGGATTCGCGCAGGAGGCTGGTCCAGAGCATGTATCGGGCTCGGGCGCAGGTGAGCGGATACCAGATTCTGGCGGGACTGAAGCTGTATCAGTTGCAGACCGTGACATTCCCCGGAAGTCTGGGTGAGCTGGTTCCGGGATACCTTCCCGCGCTGCCCGAGGATCCGTTCAGCGGGGAAGCGTTCAAGTATGTGAGGACGGGCGAGGGGGCCACGGTTTACAGCGTCGGGCCGGACATGGTGGACAATCTGGGGGAGGAAAGGGTTAGGATGGACGGTGGAATCACTGAGGGCGACTACGTTTTCGCGATCCGGTGACCGGGCGTTTGTGCCCGTTGATCTCCGCTATTCCCGCGGCCCAATCCCTGACAACTTCTGACATAGAAGGGGCGATGAGTGGGGTGGGGACGGGTATAATGTTCTGTTGAGCCGGATCGGGCCAACCCAGGGCGCGCAAATCGAGATCGGTCAGAAAGGGCATCCCTCATGAGAAGCCGCGGATTAGCTGTCGCGTTGGCCTCGTCTGTCTGTCTATGGTCTGTCACGTCGCTTGCAGAAACGCAAGATGCGGTCCTGGAGATCTCCTTGACAGATGCGGCGACGGGCAACTTGGTTTACGCGCGTTGTCTGGTGAACGGGGCCTTGGGGAAAGACGGGTGCACGGTCGAAGGGCAGAAGCCGTTTCCCGTTGGGGGCGGCTGGTGGTACGTCATTCCTGGAACACTTCGCCTAGATGTTCCGACAGGCGAGACGACGTTGCTCATTGAGCGTGGATTGGAGTACGAGCCAATCCGCGACGCCTTCGAAGTCAACTCGGGGGAAACGGTAGTCAGGAGCTACGAGCTAAGGCGTTGGATAAATATGGCGGAACGAGGCTGGCGCTCGGGCGAGATGCACATTCATTATCCGCCCGAAGTTGTGCATGACCAAATTCTAGCGGCGGACCTTAACGTAGGGACCTGCCTGGTTGCTTGGGTTGCGGAGGGGGACGAAAGGTCCGACTCCCCCGAAATCGACCCCATCCGCAGGATCGACCAAGACTATGTGTACAGCATCAATGACGAAGAGATCGAGAGGTTCCCGATAACCGAGTACGGCGGGCCCGTGTACTTGCTGGGTTTGAGAAAGCAGATTCACCTCGACGCACCGACACCAAGCTACCCCACGAATATCGAATACATGCGCCTGGCCCGGGATCAGGGAGGGGTAGTGGCGCTGCATAGCGCGTGCTTCTACGACGCTCCGGTTGCGGCAGCGCTGGGTATGGTGGATGCCGTTGGGGTGGCGTGCAACTTCTTTGGGTACGATTACACCATGAAGAGAGTGAAGCACTACGGCAACGCCGACGATCTCCAGCTGTACGGTCACACGCCGTGGGGTACGGCGAACATGATCTTCGGCAAGTATTACCGATTGCTCAATTGCGGGTTCCGGCTGCCAGTGAGCGCCGGCAGTGCGGCTCCCGTCAAGCCAAATCCGGTTGGAGGAAACCGCCTCTACGTGAAAATGGACGGGGCATTGTCCTACGAGAAGTACTTCGAGGGACTCAAGGCGGGCCGCAGCTTTGCCACCAACGGGCCGATGCTGTTCTTCGAGGCGGATGGAACAGGGCCGGGGGAAGAGATTCAACTGGACGAGCCGGGGGCGATTCAAGCCCGGGTTGAGGCCATCTTTAACAAGCCGCTTGGTAAGTTGGAGGTTGTCTTCAACGGGGATGTGATCAAGACGGTCGAGGCAAGCGAGGGGGAGGATTCCATTCGGGAGGAACTGGAGTTGCCCATCGCGGGCTCGGGGTGGATCATCGCGCGCGTTTTCTGGGCGGAGGACTATCCGATCAAATTTGCTCACACGAGCCCGATCTACGTCACGGTTCCCGGGCATCCGCTGGACAGCTCGGAGGACGCGGCCTATTACGCCAGATGGATTCAACATCGGATAGAGTGGAACAAGACGGACAAGGGATTCCGGCAGGAAGAGCATCGGCTGGAAGTGGAGAAGCAACTGAGAAAAGCGCTGGCGGTGTTTGAAGGCGTGATTTAGAGAGCTTTGAAGTCGTGCCCCCTACTGACCAACTTCACCCAAATCCGCGAGCCCGCAAATGATGTCAAATGATGCTTGAAACTGGAAGAGATGGTGGGGAGAATCATCGGCGGAAATCGAGACGGCGCGGACGGAATCGTGTTGCGCTCAGGTAAGTCGAGGGAACCGGGAACGAGGAGGTGGCAGCAGATGAGAATCAAACAGGCACTGGCAGCGGGATTGTGCGTGTTGGCGCTTGGGGCGCTGTGCTCTGTCGCGTACGGCCAGGGCGGCACATTGGACGATGATGAATGGGAAGTCATCGTCGCCCCGTATGTGTGGACGGTGGGCATGAGCGGTGATGTGACCATCGAGGGGACTGAGGCATCCGCCGATGTGGACTTCGAGGACATACTTGACAACCTCGACGTGGCAGGACGGCTGCGCCTGGAGGTGCGAAGGGGAAGAGTGGGGTTCTTTGTCGACCCGACTTACGTGAACCTCTCGACTGACGGGAACGTCGGCCCGGTCGGCGTGGGTATCGATACGGAATGCATGTTCGTGGAGTTCGGCGGGTACTACCGTGTGGGCATAGGTCCGATCGAAGAGTTTGAAGTGGAAGTGGCAACGGTTGACCTGCTTGTGGGAGGCCGGTACTGGGACATCGAGAGCAAGATAGATTTCCCCGCGAGCCCGGACGCGCAAGGGGGCGAGGAATGGATCGATCCAATCGTTGGTGTGCGTTTTGTGGCAGCAGACCCGATGGCGGGGCTCTCGATCCTTGTTGAGGGGGATATCGGAGGGTTCGGCGCGGGTTCTGATCTGACGTGGAACGTTACGACACTTCTGGGCTGGAGGTTCATGGAACGGGCGACCGTGTGGCTCGGCTACCGGGTGCTGGACGTTGACTACGACGAAGGCAGCGGGGCGAGCCGGTTTGAGTTCGACGCGGTGATGAGCGGGCCGCTTGCGGGCTGCGCGCTGCGTTTCTAGGGACGTTGCTTGCGGGGATTACGCGGGGATGGTGACCCGCTTCCAGGAGGTCGTGGCGGGCGGGGCTGTCAATGCACTCCGGTCTCTGAGCCGGCACGCGAAATGTCCCCTACTTAGCAGCTCCCTGTAGCCGCGCTTGACTTCGTTGATGTCTATGGCTACGCAGAAGCGTATCAGTGCCTTATCGCCCTCGACGTTCCAGGATACGACGGCGGCGGCTGAGGAACAGCCGACCTGCAAGAAGCAGCCTTTCAATTCACGCAGCGCGGTTGTGGCTCTGACGCCCTCTCGGTTGTCGAGCATCAAGTGTACGGTCAACTGATCGGCCGCCAGCCCGGAGGCAGGAACCCAGCCGATGAGAATTTCGTCGAGCCCGAACGCGTTGTCGGAGCAGACGATGCGCGCGCCCTCGCCGGAGGAAAGAGCGATGTCAATTTGCTTTCCCAGTTCGTAAAGTTGCTGCATGGTCCTTTTCCTTTCTGCTAGTTCTGCAAACGTATACGCACGAACTCGTCAAGAGTTCCGAGGGAAACCAAGACGTAACCTACTGGTAACAATGCCGGTGGGGTGGCTGCGGGGAAGTGAGCGGGCCTGAGAGGCTGGTCCTTACGGGTGACGGCGTTATGGGGGCTTGGGACCGGGGTGGGAGCACCAACTTGAGGGAGCTCCACCAAAGTGACGGCAAGGCTGCGGGGATGGGTCAAGGTGTCAGTGGTTTGGTGAAGACTTTCTGGGTCCTGATGTTCTCGTAGTCCAGCGCCTGGTAGAAGCTGTGCGCATCGGAGCGCACGGCATTGCTGCGGACGATGACTGCTTCGTAGCCTTTGGAGGCGGCCCAGCGTTCGGCGACACCGATGAGGGCGCTGCCGACGCCGCATCGGCGGCGATTTTCGTCCACGACGAGGCCGCCGATCTCGGCTATTGGGTCGGAGATCAGCAGCAGTCTCGGCATGACGTGAATCCACGCCATGACTTCTGAGGCGACCGTCTCCGCGATGAAGATGGCGTTGTCGTCCCTGGAGAGAAGTGAAGTCAGGCGGGGTTGGAGGTTGTCAGTCGTGTTCGGATAGCCGAGCTGGGCGGACAGCGCGGCGATGGGACCGGCGTCGGATACGCTGGCCTGGCGGACGATGTAGTCAAGAGACATGTGCGTGCCTCCATGGTTGAGCGCTTGCCTCGCTTCTGGTCTTTCGCTCACGGGCTAGGACGTTTGTGTGTAAGCTTGGCCAAGCCTGGGCCGGCCGCGTTTCCAGGCGCGCCACCTGCGCTCCTTTCTGAGCAGATTCGCTAACCTGTTGAGGTCCCCTTCGGGATGTCGATGTCGGCGATGCCGTTGAGGACTTCGGGGATTTCGGTGGGAGTGGGGAGGCGAATCCATCTTGACGAGGAGGCGTCCTTTCTCCACTTGCCGACTCTCTCGAGCTTCTGGATGAAGCTGTCGACGAAGAGGTAAGCGCCATCCTTGACGGGGATTCCCAACTGGGCGATGGCTTGGACCATGTCCGCTCGGTAGAAGTAGCCTCTGTGCTCGGGGGTTCTTTCGACGAAAAGGTTGGCGACCCTGATGATGTGCGCTCCGGAGATGTCGGGGTCGGGATGGGAAGCGTCCTCCTCCTTGAAGGAGATGTCGTAACGGCCGGACGCTTCGGCGAGCTCGACCTCGGGGGCGAGCATGTTGATTCGATCGGCTGCGGGGGAGGCCAAAGTCTCGTCGAGTTGCTTTTTTCGTATAAGGTGGGAAGGTGGGACATCGTCGTGTCTGGTGCCGTAGGTGCGGCCGTCGATCTCGTACTGGGTCACGGTTCTGTTGCCGGTCGATACGGCCCGGTCGTCGCCGAGTTTGGCGAAGTACAGGTACAGTTGGATGTCGGTGGCGGTGATCGATACGGGTATGCCTTGCTGCGCGGCGGCCTCGGCAACGTCGAGAGAAGTGACGGCGTCGGCGACGGCCATGTCCCTTATCACAGTCGTGCGGCCGGTGTCGCGCTGAAGTTCCGCGGCGAGGGCGACGAGCATGGGTGTTGTGGCGAGGCGGCGGGGGTAGGTGTTCCTGGGAATTTCCCTGGTGAGTGCTTCGTGACCGGATTCGGGATATTCGACGCAGCGAATGAGGGTCTTGCGGCAGGCGGCGTCAAGCCATTTGCGCTGAGGCTGTGCGGAGTCTTTGTAGATTTCCTTGAGGGCTCTGTAAACGAAGAGGCTGTCGAAGTACATGAGGAGGAAGAGGGCGTTCTTGAACGTGAGCGAATCGCTCTCCTCGGCGCGCAGGATGGCGAAGAGGTGCTCGTATGCGGTGCGTCCGGCGGGGACGAACTCGCGCGCGGCGGGAAAGTCGGGAAGCGTACGGGAGCCGGGGAGCAGAGCGTTGGGATCGAGCGGATGCAGGTCGGCGACGGCGTCGCTCCAGTAATCGCGCCCGGAGGCGAGGAGTGCGTGTGTCTTCTGGGTCAGGTCTTTCATGGTTTGCTCGTTGTGGAGTGGGGAGATGCCTTCATCATGTAATGGGTATCGGTTTCTGATTCTACCTGGAATCCGAATTTTTCGTAGAGCTTCCTGGCGCGGGTGTTGACTTTGAGGACGCCGAGTGCGAGGGGAACCTTCTTGGTTCTGGCTTCGAGAAGCAGTTGCTGGAGGATGGATGAGCCGATGCCCTTGCACTGGTACTCGGGCAAGATGTAGATGGCGGCGAGGAAGAGTCCGCGCCAGTGCTTGCGAAGGTCGAACCAGCCGACGTCGGTGCCGAGGTAGGTGATGATCCGGGTGGTGGACGGACGGAAGTCTTGAGCGTGGCGCTGCTGCTGGTAGTCTTCGTCCCAACCCCACACCTGATCGACGTGGTGCTTGAACGCCGCCTTCTTGATGCGATAGGCGAGGTCGAGGTCGGAGACGGTTACGGGTCGGAGGATGGGTTCGGGTGATTCGTGCATTTGCTTCACGTCCGGTTCAGCGACATGCGGTGTCCTAGGCTTTGGGAATTGTATCAGAAGAGGGTTGGGGGCGGGTGGGTCAGGGGGATTTGGAGGGGGTCTGGGGGTTTCGCTTGAGGCAGTCGATGACGGTGGCGATCGGAAGGCAGATGATGCCGAAGATGAGAAGAACGCGCGCGACGGTGCTTTGTCTGTCGGGAAGTAGGAGGGTGAGAGCGGCGGCGAGAAGGAGTATGCCGGTTCCGAGAATGGCCTTCTCCCAGCATCTGGCGCGACGTAGGTTCATGAGGATGATGGCGGCTCCGCCGACGCCGACGGCGGCGAGGTAAACGGGCTTGAAGGACGGGTACTTGACGGGGAGGACGAAGAGCGCCGCGAAGGCGGGCATCGAGAGCAGTGCAACCAGCGAGATCAGAATCGGCCTTGCCGTGTCACGCTTCATTTGAGAGCGCTCCGTCTCGATCTGCATAAGCATTGTGAGGAGTCGCGAGGGGTGGCGCAAGAGTTTCTTACAGATTTCCTCGAAGCGCTTGAATCGTCGGGGGAGAGGCTGAGATTCGTTTGAGGCGAGTTGGGGGGATCACATCGGGCTGAGCTGGGTGTTGAATGATTTCTCGAGGCGTTTGATGAGGGCGGGCCAGGCGTGAGGGTCGATGAAGGGGTTCTTCTGATCCGTCATGGCGTCCCTCTTGCCGAAGGTGTCGTTGGTGAAGGGATGGGCGCCGAGGGTGATGTCCGGGGACCTCTGTCTCAGCTTTTGCAGAGATGCGAGGTAATCGGCTCTTCTGGTCTCGGGCAAATTGTGCGCGGCGAGATATTCACCCGTGAGCGTGTTGAGGCCAGTGCCGCCGTGTATGCCGACGGTGTGGCTCCGGCCGCGTTCCTCGATGCTGAAGAAGTAGGCGATGGAGCCGGCGGTGTGGCCCGGGATGGAGACGCATTCTATTGCGGTGTTGCCAACGGTGATGACCTCGCCTCCGCGGAGTGGGACGTTGACCTCGAAGACTTCGTAGAACTCCATCCCGCATTGGGGAGCGCCGGAGAGTTCGGGTCTGCTTTCGAGAATTTCCACATCGTCTGCGCCGAGGTAGGTGGTTGCGCCGGTGAGTTCGACGATGGCCCGAGTGCCGCCGAAGTGGTCGTAGTGCCCGTGGCAATGAAAGATGTGGCCGACCTTGGCGGGGTCGAAACCCAACCGGCGGATGGAATCGAGGAGCAGGTAGGTCGTCTGGGGGAAGCCGGTGTCGATGAGAATGAGGGTTTCGCCTGCGTCTATAAGGTGCGACGAGACGAACTTGTTCCCGACGTAGTAGAGGGGGCCTGCGATGCGAAAGGGGCTCACGGCGAATTCCCACGGGTGCGTGCAGATTCGGAGTGGCATTGTTGCATTCCCTGATGTGTGACGGCGGATCGAGATGGCGCAAGCCGGTTTGTCAGGGCCAATCGTACAGCGATTGTGACGCGCAGCAAAGGGTGTAGCGGGCTGGGAACGGGTCTGGCGCGAAGTCCTATGCCTTGGGCCAGTGGATTATGACGCCCATTGCCTGGGAGCGGTCTTGGAGGAGCATCTGGTAGAGCTGCGGGGCGTCGGTGTGTGGGATGCGGTGGGTGATGAGGTGCTTGACGTCCAACTCGCCGGTGAGAACGAGATCGAAGAAGAGCTCTGCGTGGCGTGGTTTGCTCCAGGGGGTGAGGGGTGTTGAGGTCGGGGGATGGGATGCGTTGTGGGCGCCGATGATGGTGTAGCTGGGACTGTTGCATAGGTCGTGGAAATCAAAGGGAACGCTGCCGCGCGGGCTGCTCAAGACGACGAGACGGCCAAGCCTGCGAAGATGAGTGAATTCGTCGGGGATGATGTCGGGCCTTCCGGTGACTTCGAAGACCACGTCGAGAAGATGGTCGCGGGTCAGTTCATTAACGCGTGGGCCGAGGTCCTCGGCTTCGGGGTTCACGCCGACGATGCCGGGCGCTGTCGGCAGGAGGGCGATGCGGGTAGGGGCTACGTCGATCCCGATAACCGGTCGAGCGCCGGCTATCTGACAGAAGCGGACGACGAGCTGGCCGAGAAGTCCGAGGCCGTAGACCGCGACTGCTTCGCCCCATGTTACGTTGCCGCGGCGGACGCCGTTCATTACGATCTCGGCGATGGTGAAGAAGGCGGCTTCTTCGGACGGGAGGGTGTCGGGGACAGGGCGGACGCCATCCGGAGAACCCAGGACGAAGGCGGCGTGGGGGGCGTACGAGGCCACGCGTTTGCCGATCCATTGCTTGTCAACGCCGGGGCCTGGTTCAATGACCTCGCCCACATTGTTATAGCCGGGGGTGAAAGGGTACTTGCCATAGCGAGCCCAGGCCGAGCTTCCGCCATATTCGCCGGTGAGGATGGTGAGTTCGGTTCCGGTGCTGACGAGGGTGCACTGGGTGCGGATGAGCATCTCGCCATCTTCTGGGTGAGGCATGGGTCGGTCCTCGAGAACCACCTTGCGCGACTCGGGGAAGACAACTGTTGGGTTCTTGTCGCTCATGGCAATGTCTCCTGTTGCAGGGGATTGTCGGGTGTCTTGTGAGCAAATTGCCTGTCTTGAGGCGGTGTCATTTAAACAGAGTGCTGGAGTGTGTGTCAACTCGGGGGGTAGGCGAACTTGACTGGTCGAGGGGTGACGGGGAGAATTGCCGGCGAGACTGCGAAGATCGGAGCGCCTTGTGGATGCGCGAGAGAGGAGGAAGAGCTTGATGCCGGAACTGTGTGTTTGCTCGTGGAGCCTGCGGTCGCACATCAATCGAGACTTTGCTGCCCAGGATTTCCCAAAGGTGGTCGTGGAGGAATTTGGGATCAAGGGCGTCGAGATATGTGAGGCCCATCTCAGGGAGGCATCGGAAGGGGAACTGGATCGGCTGCGCGACGCAATAGTGTCCTTGGGGTGCACGCACTACAATTTTCCCATCGACGTGGGAGACGTTTCGCAGGCGGACGAAGAGTCGAGGGAAAGGGACCTGACGATCATAGAGGGCTGGATAGAGAAGGCGGCGGGGTTGGGGGCGAGGAACGTTCGCGTGAACGTCGGGAAGTCGGCGCGGGCGGACGACGAATCGGTCGGGATAGCGGTTGCGTCTTTTCGGCGGCTGGCTGAGAAGTGCGAGGGGCTGGGGATGGGGCTGCTCATCGAGAACCACGGAGGCATCTCATCAGATCCTGAGTTGGTGGTGAGATTCGTCGAGGAGCTGGGTCATCCGAATGTGGGGACCTGCCCCGACTTCGGGAATTTCCCCGACGAGGTCAGATATGTGGGTCTGGAGGCGCTGATGCCGTACGCGCGGCACGTTCACGTCAAGACATACGACTTCGACGAAAAGGGGGGACATCCTTCGTTCGATGTCGAGCGCTGCATTCGGATAGTGCGGGAGAGCGGCTACGAGGGGCCGTACTCGATAGAGTTTGAAGGGAAGGGCGACCAGCACGAGGGGGTGAGGCTCACGAAGGAGCTGGTGCTGGGGTGCTTCTGAGTGCGGAGCGGGGTGTGGTAGCCGTGCTGATGCGGGGCTACTTGAAGAGCTGGTTGGGATGTTCGTAGAAGATGAGGATGAGGGCGCCTAGGACTGCGAGGCCGCCGACCCTCCAGACGAAGGCGTCGTACTCGGGGAAGTAGTAGGGACAGAGCGCCACGGCGAGAGCCCACGCTATGATGACTATGCCTGCCGCGATGAGCCTGCCTACGCCCATTTCACCTGTCCCGCGACTGCGAAGCGCCGGGGCTGCGGTGTCAACAAGGCCCGATTTCCGATGACTGCGGGCATTGTGCGGCATGGGCATTCGGCACGCAAGGGGGAGCCAGGTTTTTCGTGAAAGTGCTTGAATCGCGGGCAGGTGCGTGGAGAATTGCTGGTGCGAGTTCGGGTAGGGGCGAAAGCGACGTCGTGTTGGAGGGAGATGCTTATGGAGGATGACCGATCTGCGAACGAGCAAGATGCGCGTAAGGGTGCGTTGAATAAGCGGCTCGAGTCAGTCGGATGGGCGCTGTTCCTGATCATGATCGGCGGCATGTGGATGTTTCCGGAGGAGCGGGTGCCGGAGGGTACGTGGATGATAGGCGCGGGCGTGATCCTGCTGGCGCTCAACGGCGTGCGGTCATTGGCGGGCATCAGGGTGAGCAAGACTAGCATGATCCTGGGCGTAGTTGCGTTGGCGCTTGGAGTGGCCGGTCTGCTTGGCCTGAGTGTCCCGTATCTTCTCCCCATTGCGCTGGTCGTTATCGGTATGCTGATCATCCTTAAGCCGCTGATTTACACACCCAGCGGAAAGGCCAAGGGCTGAGCGGCCTGGCTGGGGAGAGGGTGAGAGAGCGGCGGGCGTTGTAAGGAGAGAAGCTGTGGATGAAGACGGTGCAAGGCCGTTCACGGTCGGACTGAGCCGATGGGGCGGGGTGGCAGTGGTGTTCTGGAGCGGGTCCCAGCTTCTGGGGTTCGCGATGGTGCTGTTCCACGAGAACGCTTGGGTGCGAGAGATGGTGCTGGAACCGTACGGCGGGTACATGATCATGTCCTTTATGATGCCTATCGCGGCGGCTGGGGTGATGTTCGTGGTGGGAGCGCTGTTGTGGCGGGAGGGGCAGCGAGGGGCGTCTGCGCGTCTGCCGGTGACGGCTTTCGAGCGCACGTATCTGAAAGCGTTCGGAGCGGCTATCGTGGCTCTGGGCCTGCTGTGGCTGTTGGGTCATGTATTGATGAGGAGCCTTGTCCTCACAAGGGGGAACACGAACGTTTTCTATCAGTTGATTCGGGGAACAGATGCGGCTTTGGCGTTTTTGTTCGTTGCAGGAGGTGCGTACAGGTGCGTGTGGGCATGGGCAGGTCTGGGCGGGCGGCGGCGAGCGGGAATACTGGAAGGTGCTCTTGGCGTGTGCGCGGGGGCGTTTCTGCTCAGCGAGTGGTTCTGGCTTTCCTTCGTCAATCCCATTCCGTCGGCAGCGGTGGCTCTTGTGGGAGGGATAGTGGCGGTTCGGAGTTGCGCCGACGCGCTGCTTCTGTTGCGTAGGGCCTCCGCCTCTGCTTGAGTCGTGGGTTGGTGGGGGAAGGTAGCGATGATTCCACCGGAGCTCGGCTATTTGCTGTTCGGGGGCGGGGCGCTTTACCTCTGCTACAGGGCTGGCGTGTTCCTCGTCCGCAACGTGCGATATATGGAGAAGAGAAGCAGAAGGACCCTCGTGGGTGTCTCATTGGTCCTTGGGATGCTGATACTGCTAGGGGTGGCGGGCGGCATGTTCTACATGTGCTGGCTGATTCTCAACGTTGCCTCGTAGAGGGTGCGGCTTCGTGGAGCTGCCGCCGAGCGCGTAGGGTGGCAGGGGGTTTGGGTTGCGGGTGAGGCGGGGGTGTGGTTGAATGGTGCGTGGAATGGGCTGAGCGATCCCGGCCGGGCATGAGCCGGGCTGCTTGCGCGCGGCAGAATATAGATGGAAGATGGAGTTGTAAGATAAGGAGCTATTGGTACACGTTAGCGGAAGGGAGGGCTGAGTTATGGCCAAGCAGGTGGTTGTGTTCAAGCTGAAGATACAGGATACGCCCGGGGTTCTGGCGAACATGCTGGAGCAGGGGTCGAATTTCGGGTTGGACCTGGAGGCCGCGTGCGCGGCGGGCTGCGAAGGTGGGGAGGCGGTGCTCTTCGCCGTTCCGAAGGATGAGACCATAGGCCGGCAGGTGGCTTCGGCCGGCGGACAGCCGGTGGAGGAGTGCGCGGGCTTTCTGCTGGAGGGAGATGACAGAGTTGGCGCGGGCGCTGCGGCGCTGAAGCCGCTGGGGAACATCAATCTGCTGGCGTGCGCCGCGCTGGTGAGCGGGGGCCGGTATCAGACGCTCGTGGTCGTCGAGAACAAAGACGCTGCGGCTGCGGCGAAGGCTTTGGGAGTGTAGAAGAAGGGGCGGTGCGGCGCGTTCGGATGAAGGGGCGCTAGGCTCCTTGGGGTGGGAGTTCGTTGGCGCTCCCGGAGCGACGGGCGAAGGCAATCATGTCCGCACTCGGGGAGGCTCCATCCTCATGGCGGGGGCACCACGAGTGCGAATCATCAGGCTGTCCAAGAAGGGAGAAGCGTCGAGTGAGCATTCGGCTGCGAAGTGAGATGCCGGGAGACGAGGACGCGATCGACCTGGTGAATTGCAGCGCGTTCAGGCAAATGGGCGAAGCGGATCTGGTGCGAATGACGCGGAGTTACTATCTGGGGTTCGACCGGCGGTATTCGATAACGGCGTGGGACGGGGATGAGATGGTGGGGCATGTGCTGTTCAGCCCGGCGAGGATACGGCTGATGGGTGAGACGGTGTCTGCGCTAGTTCTCGCGCCGATAGCGGTCGTGCCGAAACGGCAGCGAAGCGGCATCGGAGGAGAGTTGATCCGCCGCGGGCACGAGCTGGGAAAGCGGGAGGGGTTTGCGCTCGCGTTCCTGTGCGGACACCCGTCGTACTACCCGAGGCACGGGTACCGGGCGTGTTTCGGATTCGCGAAGGTCACGATTGAGAAGGACAAGCTGCCGGAGCCGGGGCAGGAGTTTCGGATAATGCCGGTTCGTCCTGCGGACATCCCGTGGTTGGTCGAGAGGCAGGCGGCAGAGTTGGCAGATGTGGATTTCGGGTGGCTGTGGGGAACGGGGCTGAGCGAGTGGAGGATCCCGTGCGTCAATTCGGTCATGTGGTGGACGAAGGACGGGCGACGCGCGGCGTATACGGCGGCGCCGGTCGGCAAGGGGAAATGCAGCAAGCTGCTTGCCGACGATCCTGCGCTGGCGCGAGACGTGATAGCGACGATCAAGCCGGAGTCGGTGGACCATCACCCTTCGGGGTGGCTGGCGCGGAACGTGCTGGAGAAGGAATGGTCGAAGGCGGAAGTGAAGGTAAGCGAGGCGGCGATGGCGTGCGAGTTGCGGGAAGGGGTGCTGGAGCCGTACCTGAAGGCGGTGGAGTCTGGCGAGCGTCCGGTGGGCTCGTGCAACTTCACGCTGCCTGTGATGGCGTTGTGATGCTGCAGAGGGCTGTTGTTTACTTGGCTGGCTCTTCGGCAGAATCCTCGCCAGTGCGTGGGACCTTTTTCCTTGCCTTTCTCTGGTTCTGCCACTCCTTCCACAGGGGATTGGTGTTTTTGGGGTGCGTGCCCCAGAAGTCGTAGTCGGTTTCCCTCCGAAGCTTTGCGTGCTCCGCTCGCATGCGGTCAAGCACATCCCTGTGGTCGGGTGATTGCGACAAGTCGTTAATCTCGCGGGGGTCGCGTTCGAGGTCGAAGAGCTCCTCTACGCTGCTGTCGGCTCCCATGTAGATGATGTACTTCCAGCGCTGAGTGCGGACGGCCTCGACGGGCGGAACGCCGGACGGGCAGGCGTATTCGTAGAGCCAGGAGGTGCGCCAGTGCACGTCCTCCTCGCTGGATGCCAGGAGGGGCACGAGGCTCATTCCCTGGACGTCTGAGGGGACGTCGAGCCCGACGGTCTGGAGGATCGTGGGCGCGATGTCGATGTTGAGCGCCTGAGCGTCAACGACGCTGCCTTTTCGCGCATCCGTTATGGGCGGATATCTGATGATGAGGGGGACACGGAGTCCTTCTTCGTATGGGAACCACTTCTCGGCAAGTCCATGCTCGCCGAGAAAGTAGCCGTTGTCGGAGATAAATATGACTAGGGTGCTGTCGGTCAGTTCCTGCCGGTCGAGGGCGTCGAGGATGCGGCCGACGGCTTCGTCGACACCGACGATCTGCCGGTAGTAGTTCTTGACGTACTCCTGGTAGAGTTCGTGAGTGGGGATGTGCTTATTCCACGCCGCTCTTCCGCCGGAATTCTTCACGGGGTCGGGGACCCGATCGAACCCTTCCTGCGCGAAGGGCGGAGGGGGAATTGTGACGTCCTCGAACAGGTGCTCGTGTTTGGGCTTAGGGATGTGAGGGCTGTGGGGAGCCTGGATTCCTACGGTAAGGACGAAGGGGCGGTCCTTCGGTCGGGTGTTCAGGAAGTCGAGCACCTGTTCGGTTTCCCACTCGATATGGTGCTGGCCGTCGTCGTGGATGTAGGGCATGAAAGCGCCGATGCCGCGCCAGTCGGCGATTCCGCGACGGTGCTCTTCGGGGACGAAGCCGCGTCTGACGGGCGTCATGTGCCACTTGCCCACGTGTCCGGTGTAATAGCCGTTGCCTTGAAGTATCTCGAAGATGGTGCGCTGGTCTTGAGGGATGGGCTTTCCGATGGACCAGACGCCGTTAGTGTGGACGTACTTCCCTGTCATGATGGACGCGCGGCTGGGGGCGCAGGTGGACGTGGTGACGAAGCTGTTCCGGAAGAGGACGCCCCCGGCTGCGAGGCGGTCCAAGGCGGGAGTTTTGAGAATTGCATTCCCCATGCAGCTCATCGTGTCCCAGCGCTGGTCGTCGGTGATGATGAGCAAGACGTTTGGGCGAGGTTTTGCCGAGATCTCCGACTGCGCCGCTCCCCATCGGGAGAATGAAAGAGGAAAAGCCGCCATCCCGGCGGTTATCGCCGACCGTTTCAGAAATTGTCTTCGATTCATGGCTTCGTCCATTTGCTTTCGGGTTGTCAGGTTCTCAGGGGAGTGCTTACCGAGGAGCGGGGGCGTGTCTCTCGCGCGGGGGGCTGCCTTCGGGTTTGGTGTCCGAGCCGGTCGTTTTCTGTCCGAGGAGGTATTTGCGGAGGAACGCCTTCTCCACTTCGTCGCTCTTCTCTCTGTCGGGCCCCCCTGGTTCGCCGATGAAGAGTTCCGCGACGCCGCCGATCGCTTTGTATCGTTCGTAGCCGTGCTCGGCAAAGCGGTGGTGGTGCACGCCGTAGCTTGGAGGCGGGGGGTCTTGGTCCGGCGGAGGAGTCCGGAACGCGATGAATAACGTCGGCGGGTCGTCCGGCGTCATGTACGTGACCGGGGAGAAGAGCGTGGCGTACTTCTCCACCACCTCCGTGTCACGATCCTTAACCTCTTCGCCGAACAGCCTATCGAACAATTCATTCTTGAAGAGATTCGGATTGATTGTATTTGTGAACTCGGGATGGAAATCAGTCGGACCGATTCGCTCGACGACACAGGCGAGGTCGGGTGTGTCCGGACGGAAGCCGATCCACATCGACAGGTGACCGCCTGCGGAGCGGCCGGTTACGGCGAGGCGGTCGGGATCGATGTTCCATCTGCCCGCGTTCTTTTTGATGAATTTGACCGCGTTGGTGACGTCGTTGATCTGGGCGGGATGTTGGAATTCGTTCACGGTGCGGTGGGCGACGACGACGAAGGCGAGGCCGAGGTCGAGGTATTTCTGGGGAGTCTTCGGCTGCTGTTTGAGGGGGCCGGAGTTGAACCCGCCGCTGTGGATGTAGATCATGGCGGGTCTTGCCGGGCCATCGGGGTAATAGTTGACGTAGATGACTTGGGAAGGATGCTCGCCGTAGTGGTCGGAATCGGTTGCGTAGTCCGGTTGCTGCGGTCGGACGGCTTCCACACGGGTAGCGGAGGCAGCGGGGGCGGGGGGTTTGGCTTCTTCTGCTTGCTGTGCCAGAAGAGCGACCGCAAGAATGGCTGCGAAGACCAAGTTCATTGCCGCTTCTCCTTTCACGAAATTACGCGCTCTCGAGGTTTCAGTCGTGAATGGACAGTCGTTCCGCCTCAACCTCTTCGAACCAGGTGTCCAGTTCCCGCTGCATGCGGGAGACGATGTCGGGCTCCTGGCTCGCGAGATCGTTCTGCTCGAAGGGGTCTTCTTCGACGTTGAAGAGGAGGGGAGGCGGCGGATCGGGTATATGGCGCTCGGGGAACGGGTCGCGACGAATGTCCGAGATGCTATCCGGGTCGTATTTCAGGCGCGAATCGAATTCCGCTTCGCTTGCGTCGAGCTTCATGCTCTCGGCGATGCGTGGGCGGATGATTTTCCACGGGCCGTCGCGCATGGATGCGTTCGAGGAGGCCACGGGCACGTAGCGATTCCACTGCCAGAAGCGGCGCTGGTTGGTCTCATGACTTTCACCCCGCAAGACGGGCAAGACATTCATTCCGTCCAGGTGCAGGTTCTTGGGTCGGTCGATTCCCGCGACCGCGAGCAGAGTAGGTAACCAGTCCGTGAAATGGATCAGGTCGCTGCTAGCGCGGTCCCGTCCCGGAAGGCCCGCGGGCCATTGCAGCACGGCAGGGACGCGAATTCCGCCTTCGTAAACGAAGCCCTTGCCGCCGGCAAAGCCGCCATTGAAGCGGCGGATGTTCAGACCGTCCTTGGTTGTTCCTAAGTGCGGGCCGTTATCGCTGGTGAAGACTACGAGCGTGTTGTCTTCGAGGCTGTGGAGACGGAGGGTTTCCATGATCCGGGCGACGCCTTTGTCCAAGCGGCGGTTCATGGCGTAGATCAGACAGACGCCTTCGTCAAGTTGACCGGATTCGCGGAAGGAGTCGGCGTCCTCTTCAACAACCTGAAAGGGGAAGTGGGGAGCGTTGTATGTCACGTGGAGGAAGAACGGCTCGTTGCGGTGGCGTTCGATGAACTGGACGGCCTCCTCGGTGAATACGTCGGTCAGGTATCGACCGTCGGCCTTGCGGAAGGTTTCGTTACAGTCGAGGCGCCATCGGTAGTAGTCGGACCATCCGCCGCGAAAGCCGGCGAACTCGTCGAAGCCGCGGCGATTGGGATGGTAGCGCGGGTCCAGGGCTCCAAGGTGCCACTTGCCGAACAGACCGGTGGCGTAGCCGTTGGCCTTGAGGAGGTCGGCGACGGTTGTCTCGCGAAGGGCGAGGCGGTCGAGGCCGCGCCCCTCGAAGGTGTCGATTGCGCCGGTGCGGTGCGGATAACGTCCGGTCATGAGGGCCGCGCGCGACGGGGCACAGACAGGCGAGCCGGCGTAGTGCTGCATGAGCCGAAGGCCATTGGACGCGATCGAGTCCAAGGCCGGTGTGTCGACGGCGGGATTGCCGAACTTGCCGACGTCGCCGTATCCCATGTCGTCAGCGAGGATGAAAACGATGTTGGGTTTTGCCACGAGAAGGACTCCTAGCTTTGCACAGGTCTCAGATTCGAGGGCAGCCGGGCTCGCGTGAGCCGCCGACGGAGATGGTACGCGAGTATGACGGCAACTTCAAGCACAGCGGCAAGGGCAAGGGATGGGGGAGACCCGGACAAGTGACGTAAATCTAGGAGGCGCAAGAGGGATAGAGGTGCCCGGAGGCAAGAACGTGCTCAGCCAACGAACACCGGGCTCGTCCATGCCATCTCGCCATTCGTCTGGTGGATAACCGCGTAGTAGTAAGCAACGTTGGCTTCGTCATCGGTCCACTCGATGTTGACGGCATCGCCGAGATGCAACCACCTCTGCACCTCTTCACCGTCGCGAACGAGTGTGATGGACGCGAGGTCCGATGTGCCGTGCACATGGATCTCGATCTTGTTGGGCAACGAGGAGGCCGGTATCTCTCCGCCAATGAGCTCGCCGTTGACTCGAAAGTCAATGAAGATCCGGTCGCCGGTTGTGCCGTAAACATGACGCCTGCGCAGGGCGTCGAAGATGGCGCCGCGGGTAAGTTCTTCAGCGTAGACAGCCGTCACGCCGACGCCCTCGTGCTCGCCGCCGGAAGTAAACCCGAGGCGGTAGCCTCTGTTGAGGGCTGGTCGGACGCAGGCTTCGGCAACGGTCGGCCCTCCCGCAAGTGTGCGGCCATACGCCTGCGGCCCCATTGGGCAGTTGGCGTACTCATATGAGCCTCGAACCTGGAAGATCTCCACCAACGGAACGAAATCGGGATTGTGGAAGCTCCAATCGACGGGAAATCCAGGGGCGCCGGGATGATGGGGAATCGTCAACGCGTCCCCCTTGGCGAGCTGCGCCCACAGACGCGCGGGCGTATCGCTATCGGGCTCCCTGCTGCTCAGCAGCGGACCATGATCGCGGAAGAGCACATTGTAGTGACCGTACACGGGGCGCTCGTCCCATCCGTTCGCCGTCCACTCGTAGCCCACAAAGGACACGAAGTGGCCGGGCTCGTAATTGCGGTCCGCGGCCTCGACGCTGCGACGCCACTTCATGGGACTCATTGATTCCGCGTGGTCTGTTATCATGGCGAAGTCAAGCCTGGCGACGTCGCGGCAGAAGCGATACTTTTCCTCCGGCTCAGTGCAGTGGAAGAAGGTGTTGAGGCTGCACCCCGACAGGTTGGTGTGCATGTGCAGATCACCCCAGAGCAGTTTCAGCGATTTCCCGTCGTGCACGACCTCCCTCGTTGGGGCGGCGTGCGGCAGGCGAGCCCGCTCCGCTCGGGGACGCGGCTTTCGCTGCGAATTCCACACCATTCTGCCAACGTTAGCCCTCAACGAAGCGCGGACGTGGACAGGGAGGCCCCCTTCGGACAATCCGTGGACGATGAGTTGTCCGGCGGCGTCATCCAAGATAACCGCCGGAGACACGCGGCGGTCGAGGAACGCCGGCGGGAGCTTGAGACTGCACCACTTGTCGCCGGTCCACTGCTTGGCCTCCACACGCCAACGTTTCCCGTCTAGCGTAAGGTAAGCCACCGCCAGTTTATGATCACCCAGCGCGATGATCGTGGGGCAACCGGCTGACGCGTTTGTTCCGAGTTCCATCATCGGAGCATAGATAGCAGGGGAGTCTTCGACTACGACGGCACCGTCCGTCTGGCGTACCCTACGAAGTCCCATCTTCGTTTCGACGCGCCAACCATGGCCAAAGCCAGGCATCGTGATGTCTGTTTTTTGGGCAGCGTGCGTCCAGCCGCGCCGGAGCGGAACACTGTTCTCCCAGGCCACCAGGATAGAGTTGTCGTCAACAGCCACAGTCGGCGACATATCGTTACCGTGAGCGAAGCCGATGTCCAACGCCTCGCCGAACCCCTGGGCGAGATCGGGCGCCGCGCAACATTTCAGGCGGTAACGCCCTTCGTGGAACTGCTCGAAGAACAGGAACAGGGCCTCGCCATTGGACGCCAGGACGGGACGGTAGCAGCGACCCGGAATTACTGGGATGTGGATTGGGCGCACGCGCTCTGCACTAGCATCAACGACGGCGAGCGCGCTTGTCTTCGCGTATCGTGTTTCCCAGGCCACGATTGTCCGGTCACGGTGAATGCAGATTGCGGGATTCTCGTGACGGCCGGGCTCAGTCAGTTGCCCCCAGTTGGAAGTGCCGCGCGGATCACGGGAAATGAGCAAGATCCGGCTGGTGTCTTCTTGCCAACTTGCCACAGCGACGCAGAGCCGGTCGCCGCTCACCGCCGCTGCCGGGGGACTGTAGCGGCCGGGTTCGACCATGAGCCGGACTGTTCCTCCGGATGCGGCGTCATTGGCGAACACATTGTTCGCGCCGCTCACCCCATCCGGGTCTGCGGCAGTGGCAACCGCCCAGGTTTGTTGCCGTTCGCCAACAAGGCACGAGGGAAACTCTGTGTCGACAAGCGAAATCGTTGACGCCATCGCATTCCTGCCCCCCAACCGTCGTGGGTGCCGGGGCCCCATCCGGGACGCCAGCTTTGTATCCGGTCAGGTCTCTGCCAGAGATCGTGCAAGCCTATCTCGCCGCCTCCAAGTACGGCAGCGAGGATGAAAACGACGTTGGGTCCTGCCACGAAGAAGGATTCCCAACTTCGCACAGGTTTCAGAGTCGAGGAGGGCGGGGGTCACGTGAGCCGCCGACGGAGATCGTACGCGAGTATTGCGGCAACTTCAAGCACAGCAACAAGAACGATGAGTGAGACGCACCGCAGGGCGCCGAGTCGTCGGGTTGGACAGGACTTCTGTCGGCGCCTGTGTCAGGTCACAGGGGTTGCTTTTTGAAGTCGTCTCTGCAACTACGGGATTCGCACAACGCGAAACCCGACCTCCGGCGGCTGGTGGTCGTACGTCTCCATCCTAATAGCCGCGCGCTGGCAGAACGAGATGTTCATCCATGACCCGCCGCGGGTGGGAAATTGTTCTCTCCCATACTGGTCCCTGGCCTTAGCTGCTTCGGTGTGCACCATATTCACGGGATTAGTCTCAGGGCTCCGGCTATAGAAATCTGGGTCATAGGCGTCCAAACACCATTCCCAAACGTTTCCGATCATGTCGTACAGACCGAACGGATTAGCCTGGAAGCTCCCGACCGGGGCCGCGACCACATAGCCGTCATTTGTCGGGACAACATCCCATCCCTCGTATTCCTCTCTCCCTTCAAGAAGTGGGGCAAGAAAGGGTTTAATGGTTTGGTCCCCCACATTTGCGTAGTATCCCATCACCTCATCGTCGTCTCCCCAATAACGGACGCATTGCGTGTTGCCACGGCAAGCGTATTCCCACTGGGCTTCGGTAGGAATACTGTAGCGCCGGTTCGTGCCGTTTGAGAGCCAACGGCAGAAGCGCTTTGCCTCCTCTAATGAGACGCGCACGACGGGTTGTTGGTCGCCATCAAGCGAGAAGTCGCTGAGTGCCGACCATCCGACGCTCGAGTGCTTCGGAGCCCAGCACCGAAATTGTCTGTTGGTCACCTCGTATTTGCCCATCCAAAACCCGTCGAGCGTAACTGCATGCAGCGGGTATTCGTCGCCGGACTGATTGACCGGTCCCCCATATCGGGCCGCTACCTGTTCTGCAGTCAGATACGAGCCCATTCGAAATGTTCCGCCAGGAATCCAGACCATCTCCATGTCCAAGCCGCCGAATGACTCGACGTAGTCCTTGTGCGCTTTCAGCTGTGACTCACGCACCGTCGCAAACAGCGAACAGCCGGAGATGATTAGCAGCGCCGCAAGAAGAATCAAGAAGGGCAAACGGTTCATGATCGATCTCCTGGCCTCTGGTGATGAATAACTGACGTGCTGCCGGAGCCTTGTTCTGGATCGTAGTCTATCACTCAATGCCCTGCCCAGCAATTTCAAGCGCAGCAACAAGGACGGGATGGGGGCAGCGGCTGACGAGAGAGCTTATCTGCCGATCAGTTTACGCTTCTTCTCCAAGTACTCGCAGTAGCTGTTGTATGGGATATCAGGCGGGGCCAGGTGGTCCAAGTGCGGGATATAGCCTCCCTGGTCGAGGAGAGGGCGGATGCGTTCAAGTTCCTTGTCGATAGCGGCGCTTCCCCGTGCGAGTGAGTGTTTGGCGATGCCGCCGCGCAGACGCAGGTCCATGCCGAACTCCTCCCGCCATGCGTACGGGTCAACGCCGGCAGCCACCTCGAGCGGGAACATGACATTCACGCCCTCTTCGAGCCAGTTCTGTACGATGTCATGGGGGTTGCCGTCGGAGTCCACGACGCTGACGGCGCAGCCACGTTTTTTGGCGGCAGTCATCACGCGATGATAGCCGGGCTGGAGGAATTCGCTGAAGACGCGGGGGCTTACCAAGGGGCCGTTCTTGCTGGCCATATCTTCCCACCAGTTCACCTGATCGATCACGATGTCGGGGGGCAACTGTTCTATCTGGCGCGCTGCAAGCTCTGACCAGTGGCTGACCATGTCGTGGATCATCTCGGGATAATCGTAGAAGGCGTAGGAGAGGTTCTCGATGCCCATCCAGCCGCGGAGGCGGCCGTAGAAACCGGACAGGCGCACGATTATGCATTTGCCATTCTTCTGCGCGTGCCTGGCGGCGGAGATCCTATCTTCAGGCGCGCGGCGGATGGGGTCGTCGAGTCGATAGCGTTCCTTCATTCGTGCCCAGTCATCCGGGGTGGTAACGGGAAACTCGATGAAATGAGGTATGGAACTGTTGGGGGAGTCGTCGAGGTATCGCTCCGCGAGGACGCCATCTGTTCCAATCATGACCACGGAGGATTCCTTGCGCTCGATCACTTCTTCTTGAAATTCCGGATTCATCTGCATGATGACGGGAATGAAGAATCCCTCGTGCTCAAATCCGAAGAAGTCATCAAGCTTCCTTAGAAACATCTGGTTTGTCTCACCGGGGGTAAGCTCAAGGGGCAGCCCCTCACCCAGCCAGCGGCGAATGGTCTGCGGCCAGTAGCCGAACTCGATGTCGGGAACCCGGTCCACATCCTGGTATGTGAACGTTCGATAGAAGCGCTCTCGGACGTCGGCGCGCATAGTGTCTAGCTCTGCCCTCCATGTAAGAGCTGTCCGCCCAGGCAGGGCCGAGACTTGGCTCGACCGCTACGCCAATCGTAGACAATGGCCTCCGAAACTTCAAGCACGAGAGGAAGGGTGGGGGTTGGTGGAGGTGAGGCGATCAGGGTTGGTCCGGGAGGATTTGCTCATCCCTCAGACGTCCCAGGGGGGCGTACGTTTTTGCCTTCGCGCTGCTGCAAGGAGTCGCCGATGTCGTCCCTGCATCGTTCGGCAAGGTCGAGGAGACGCTTGACCACGGCGGGATGGTTGGCGGAAACGTCGTTTGTCTCGCTGATGTCCACGTTGAGGTCGTAGAGGGAGAGGGGCACGTCGGTCTCTTTGGCGGATCCGTCAGATCTGCGCTGGGTTCTCTTGCGCGGAATGATCAATTTCCACTTTCCTGAGCGGACGGCGCAGAGGCCTGCGCCCTCGTAGTAGAAGAACGCCTCGTGCGGGGTTTTTGCGTGCGGCATGGAGGAGATGAGGGGCCAGATGTCTTTGCCGTCGATGATGCGATCGGAGGGCGGTTCCACTCCCGCGAGACCTGCGAGTGTGGGAAGGAGGTCGATGGTTAGGGCCATTTCTTTGCAGAGCGACCCTGATGGGATTCGGCCCGGCCAGCGCATGATTGCCGGGACGCGCATCCCTCCTTCCCAGGCGGTGCCCTTGCCGTCGCGCAGGGGCAGAGCGGAGCCTCCGTCTTTTCCCTTGGCGAGCCAAGGCCCGTTATCCGACGTGAAGGTCACAAGAGTGTTCTGGTCGAGGCCCAGACGCTTGAGTGCGTTGAGAATTTCGCCCGTGCTCCAGTCGATCTCCTCGATGACGTCGCCGTAGGTTCCGCGTTTCGAGCGGCCGGCGAAGCGCTGGGAGACGTGGAGCGGAACGTGCGGGGCAGTGTGCGGCACATAGAGGAAGAAGGGTCGATCCTTGTTGTCGGTGATGAACCGGACGGCCTCTTCGGTATAGCGCGGAGTGAGCGTCTCCTGGACCACGGGGTTTTCGATCACTTCCTCGCCGCGCATCAGCGGAATGCCTCTCTCATTTGTGTCACGGTTCACAAACATGTCGTTGCTGTAAAGGAGGCCGAAGTAGTAGTCGAAGCCCTGGCGGGTCGGGAAGAACGGCGGCAGATGGCCCAGGTGCCACTTGCCGATGCAGGCCGTGGCGTAGCCGCGCGTCTTGAGCATGTCCGCGATGGTGATCTCGCCGGGGTTAAGACCGATCTTCGAATGAGGATGGAGGACGCTGGTGATGCTGACACGCTGAGGATAGCAACCTGTCATGAGGGCGGCGCGAGAGGGCGAGCAGAGGGGAGCGGCGACGTAGAAATCGGTGAAGCGGACGCCCTCGGCGGCCATGCGGTCGAGGTTCGGGGTGCGTATATCCGGCGATCCGTAGCAACCGACGTCCTGATACCCCTGGTCGTCGGTAATGATGACGATGAAGTTGGGGCGTGAGCCCCGGTCTTGGGGGGCAGGCGAGGTCGCGGAGCGTGTGGCATTAGCGCAAGCGCCCAGCGACGCTCCTGCTGCTCCAATTGCCCCCAACTGGAGGAATCGACGGCGATTCATAAGCATATCCACTCCGTGTCTTCGGCAAAATGAGACATTTCCGGCATCCGGAAACGGACGCCTGTCGGCACTTCACGTGAAGATCCAACGTAGTTCGGATCTGGGCTGGTGTCAAGGACACGGGTGCCAGGAAGTGCGGTCACGGGTTTCTCCTGAATCGTTAGCGGCAGGGGAGAGGGAAGGTAGAGGCTGTGGGGCTTGACATGTTGGGGCATGGGATAGAATGGACTTATGGGTAGCTGATAGAGGCGCTGTGCGGCGCAGTAGGAGGAAGGGCGATGAGGTATATGGCGTTCGTGCTGGTGGCCGTGTTTGCGCTTGGCGCGCATGCGGAAGTCGCGACGGAGACAGTGGAGTATAAGTACGGCGAAGTCGTGCTGAAGGGATACGCGGCGTACGACGACGCAGTCACGGGAAAACGCCCCGGCGTGTTGGTGGTACATGAGTGGTGGGGGCTGAATGCGTATGCGAAAAGGCGCGCGGAGCAATTGGCGAGGCTGGGGTACGTGGCCTTTGCGGCAGATATGTACGGCGCGGGGAAGGTGGCGAAGGACCGCGGCGAGGCGAGCGCGTTGGCGGGTGGGGTGCGGAAGGGCCTGAGGTTGATGCGCGACAGAGCGAGAGCGGGACTGGAAGTGCTGAGGGAGCGGCCGCTGTGCGATTCGAAACGGGTCGCGGCGATCGGGTATTGCTTTGGCGGAGGTGTGGCGCTGGAGCTGGCGCGGGACGGCGCGGAGATTGCCGGGGTGGTGAGCTTTCACGGGAGCCTGGGCACGGCGGATCCGGAAGATGCGAAGAACATGAAGGCGAAAGTGCTCGTGTGCCACGGGGCGGACGATCCGCATGTCCCGATGGAGCAGGTCATTGCGTTCCAGGAGGAGATGCGGAACGCGGGCGTGGATTGGCAGACGGTGTCTTACGGTGGGGCGGTGCACGCTTTCACCAATCCTGATTCGGGTGACGACCCGACGGCCGGGTCGGCCTACAACGCAAAGGCGGACAGGCGCTCGTGGGAAGCGATGAAGGATTTCTTCGCGGAGATATTCGGGGAGGTACAGGTTCCGGGCTCTATGTAGCGAAGTTATCTGGTCAAATCCAATGTTTTCCCGTCGGGGGAAGGCAAGTCCAGCAGAAACAGGTTCCAGATGGTGGGCAGCGGGCCCGCGAGGCTCGATTCGCCCTCCACGTTCGGCCAAACCAACCAGTGGACTTTGTCAGTCCACTCTTCTGCGTCGTCGGCATGGATGTTCTTCGGACGAAGCAGCTCGGGATGGTCGAAAATCTCCGCGTCGGGAACCTTGCGCAGTTCTTCAAGGAACGCCGTGCCGGCCCATTCTCGCTTGAACACCGTCAGCAGCACTTCCACGGGCGTGCGACCATTCAGCGGGGCGTAGGTCAGGTCGAGCAGGTAGTCGATCAGGTGAATTGTTGACTGTAGGTCCGTGCCGTGGAGAATGATGCGGCCGGCGCTTTGCTTCCCGCGTTGAATCGCGATAACGTTGCCCGCTAACGGGAGAGATGCCGACGTTTTGATCTCCTCTGAGTTTTCCTTCCAAGAGACCACCAACCGTTGCGATGATTCCTTCTCCGGCAATTCAACGGTATCGAACAAAGCATCAGCTTCTTTGCGCAAGTCGGCGGCGAATTCATCGTCGTAGCGGCCGTGGTACCGGTACTTCGCCCGGACCAGCTCCATGGCAAGAAGATACGCCGCGCGCTTGAGCGGCCACGGTGCACGCTTGCCGATGCGGATTCTGGGGTTCCGCTGGGACATCAGGCGAAGTGGATCGGTTGAGGGGAATATATCCATGACGTCGCCCTGCAATCGTGTGTCTCCGGCAACCGTCAGGTAGCGGTAGTAGGCGATCATGGCACTAATCACATTGCGCATTTCCTCGTCCATCGCCACCTTGAACTGCGGCTCGGGAGCGAAGCGCAATGGCTTCGTTCTGTCCACAGCGGTCTGCCGGTCAAGAATGTCCAGAGCTATACACTGGGCGCGCCATCGGACGTAGAACTCTCGATCATAAGCCGACCAGTTCTCCGCTTGGGAAATGCCTTCCGCGGGGAAACCGTCAGGATGCCATGGACGGCAGGATACGCGGTCGAAGAAAGCGTGGATGCTCTGGCGGTTGTCGATATCCTCGAGGGCTTTCCACCGGTCGGCGAAAATGGGAGGCTCGTCAATAAGCAGAGGAGCGTAATGCCTTTCGGGAATGAACGGGTCAAAGGGGAGCCAGTAGTCCTGATACCTGGCAGGCAGAAACCCGAACACTCCGGAGGCCGGACGCCCGGGGCGAAGGACGTCGTCCTGCTTGCGAGGACTCCACACTTTCGCGTGAGAGATGCAGGCGCTGTCGCCGATGTAGTGGGTGCGTGCCGAAGCCGTCATCATGGCTTTGTTTGTCTGACGTTCGCGCAGATAGCGTATTGCCTCGAGAGTATAGAGCAAGCCGGCGAGACGAGCGTTTTCGTGCCCCAAGGGCTGCTCTACCATGTGGTCGGGATGGGCAGCACCGCGGCACTTGTCCCAATTGCTGGGGAAGGGTTCCGGGGCTAGACGGGCGGCCGTGCGCGCCGCGAGTTCATGGGTCTCGGTGAACAATGCGGGTCTCCATTCTAAGTACGAAAGAGGGGCTCGGAGGCAACGGATTTGATTAGGGAGTCGGCGGTGTCCGTCTGTTTGGCGTTTCCGCTGACGGCGAGCCAGACGCTGCCCTCTGCTCCGCAGACGCCGCCGCCCGCAATAAGCTCGGCAACTGCACCGGTCAGAAGTGCAATAGCGTCAATCTCTGTGAAGACCTCACCGGGCACGGGCAGAAGGCGCGGTCCCTGTGCACCTGGAACGTTTGACTGCGCAGCGAGTGCGTCCAAGTCTCCGGAGATACGCTTCTCAAGTCCGACGGGCAGGATGAGCCGGACGCGCCGTCCGGCGACGGCTTGCAGTGCCACGCCGATTGTTCCGGCTTTGGGATGCCCTATGAGGATTGCGGCGCGCTTGCGAGAGAGGTCGAGCGTGTTCGCGCCCTTGAGGATGACGTCGCCTTCCTTCAGGTCGACGACGACGTCGAAGATGGTTTTCCCTTTCTGCCAGACGCCGTTAGTGATGATCACGTCGCCGGGGAACTCGCTCTCGTCCGGAAGTCGCCCAGTGTTGGTCCTCGGTTGAGAAGGAGGAAGGGTAACGCCGCGGAAGAACCTGCTCCGGTCGAAGCCCTGCGCCTGGCCTATGGATGCTAGGATTTCTTCCGCCACGTAGCCGTTTGTAGTGCCGGCGACGATCACGATCGATCCGGACTCGAGGGCTGACGACACGGCGGGATGGGAAACGAGAGCTTTGCCGATCAGGCGCTTGCCGGAGGCCGGCGTCACCACGTATTGATTCATCGTGCTGCCCCTCTCCTAAGTCGAACAGGTTCCGCGTCCGGCCAAAGCATGTATCACCTGAGTGTGAATCTTGTCAAGCGTTCTCATCAGTCTTGATGCGGTCGAATCACACCTTCTTGCGAAGGGCCTCGCCTGCTTCGAAGTACACCTTGGCGTTTTCGACGACGGCGTTGACGTCGCGATTGTAGACGGAGCGTTTGGTCTTGAAATACAGGGTCCGCAGCGCCCAGCGATCCGCCGGAGGAAGGGCTGGGTTGCGTTCCAGCGCTGTGTATTCGACGGCGGATTCGTTGCCCCGGTCCATGATCTCCCGTATTTCATCCGGCATTCGAGGCAAGCGCGCCTCGGCTGACGGCAGGGGCGCGAACGCTGCGTGCGGCTCCTTCTGATACCAATAGGCGACCGATGTGTAATCGTTGCCGAGATTGTTGGCGTGGCCGTGCTCGATGGTCACGCGAATGGACTGCTGAAACCGCACGGGGTCGTTGATGAAGAACTTGTACATTGCGTTCTGGCCGAAGAAGTCGGGGTTCTCGACCAAATGGAAGCCGCAGTAGGCGGTGAAGAAGGGCTCGTTGGGGCAAGCGCCGCCGCCGAAGATTTCCTCGGTGCCCGTGCCGTGGAGCGAAGGAGGCCACTTTTCGCCGTCGATGAAGATCATGTCGTCGCCCTCGCCGTACCATCCGTGTCTCAGGTTGTCGATTTGCAGAATGCATCCGGCGTAGTTCCCGGAGCCCTGGGCGTCGAGAATCGTGTAGTTGTCGTCGCCTGTGAGATTCGCATGGGGACGGCGAGTTTTCTGATCTTGCGCCGGAGGAGGGGCAACCTTTTGGCATGGGTTCTCGCGTCGCCAGCAGGCGTGGAAATAGCCGAGGTCCGGCCGCAGGCCGGTAACGTTCTCGTAATTGACGTGGTACCAGAAATTCTGGAAGACGGCGTCGGAGTCGTTGAAGAGTTCCCACCGCGCGCGCTTGGCGAAGGGCATGGGAAAGTAGGCGTTGAGGCCTTCGGTGGAGAGCCGGTCGCGGCCGGGATTCACGGACAGCACGGCAGATTGGAAGAACTGGGGCCGACTAAAGGGGACGCCGAAGAAGTCGCCGATGGGAACTTCGACCGAGGGGGATTCCTCGTCGTCCCAGAACATGCGAAGAACGGCACGGCGGTAGACGAACAGGTCGCGGCTCATGAGGGTGACGTAGAAATGGTTGACGATGCCCGGTCCCTGGACGTCGAAGATCGTTGTGGTTCCGCCCGGGTGAAGGGTCAGGAAGTCGCTGTTTTCTCCCTCTCGATCCCAACTGGACACGCGTCTGGTCCGGTTGCTGTTGAGGACCATCATGTTCATCAACGGGTTGTGAATCTCAGGCGTGTCGGCCATGGCTGTGCACCTCCGTTCGGCTGCGGCCATCGGGGAATCCGCCGGGACATTATCCGGCGAGGGGGGCGTTGCCGCAACCGGAGCGCAGGGAAAAAGGCGGAAGTTTCCCGAGGGTACCCGAGCGCCCGAGTGTCTTGCCGGAGCAGCGCTAGTTGGCTTTTCGGCCGGCGACGCCTTTGGTGGAGCGGGTGACCTTTCTGGCAGCTGCTTTGGGTCGGAGTTTCCGCGTGGCGGCTCCCGCCTGCCACATTTCGGAATCGTGTATGGCCTTGAGTTCCTTTGCGAGCTGCTGCTGGTAGTCCTTGCGGCCGCAGGCGCTCATGACGCGCTTGGCTTCGGCACCGGTTTTGACGCGCTTGTAGAGTTCTTTGAAGACGGGCAAGACGGCCTTCTTGAACCTGGGCTTCCAGTCGAGCGCGCCGCGCTGAGCGGTGGCGGAGCAGTTGGCGTACATCCAGTCCATGCCGTTCTCGTCGACGAGGCGGATGAGGCTTTGGGTCAGCTCTTCGACGGTTTCGTTGAAGGCTTCGGAAGGCGAGTGTCCGTTCTGGCGGAGGACGTCGTATTGGGCGTCCATGATTCCGGCGAGAGCGCCCATGAGAACGCCGCGCTCGCCGGTGAGGTCGCTGGTGACTTCCTTGGCGAAGGTGGTGGGGAAGAGGTAACCGGAGCCGATGCCGATGCCGACGGCGAGACAACGGTCGCGGGCGCGGCCGGTGAAGTCCTGCTCGATGGCGAAACTTGAGTTGATGCCCGCGCCGGAGAGAAAGTTGCGGCGAACGGAAGTGCCGGAGCCCTTGGGCGCGACCATGATGACGTCGACGTCTTTGGGGGGGACGACTTTGGTGAGGTGCTTGTAGACGATGGAGAAGCCGTGGGAGAAGTAGAGGGCGTCGCCTGGGTTCATGTTTCTCTTGACGGTGGGCCAGATGACTTTCTGCGCGGCGTCGGATACGAGCATCTGAAGGATGGTGCCTCGGCGGGCGGCTTCGTCGATGTCGAAGAGAGTCTTGCCGGGAACCCAGCCGTCTTTCTTGGCGCGATTCCAGTCCTTGGTGAACTGCTTGGCCTGGCCGATGATGACTTTGAGGCCGTTGTCGCGCATGTTGAGGGATTGGGCGGGGCCCTGAACGCCGTAGCCGAGTACGGCGATGGTTTCATTCTTGAGCACGCGGCGAGCCTTGGAAAGGGGGAACTCCTTGCGGGTGACGACTTTCTCCCTGGTTCCGCCGAAGTTGATCACGGCCATTTTCTAACCTCCTTTGGGGTGTCTCCGGAACGCGCGATACAGTAACCACTTTTCTAGTGGCTAGGTTGCTTTGGCGCAAGACCTTTTTGCGGAGATCTTGTGGTTGGGGGAAGGTTGCGGGCCCCCGTGTCGCCGCATGCGGGATTGGCAGTCAGGACTTGGGCAGGTTGATCTTGCAGGAGGTGATGCCGTGCTTTTCGTGGTAACGCTGGTGATACTCCTCGGCGGGGTAGAATTCGGAGGCCGGCGCAATCTCGGTCACGACGGGTCTCTTGTAGATGCCCAGGCGCTGGAGTTCGGCCTTTGACGCGAGAGCGGCTTCCTTCTGGGCGTCGTTGAGATAGAAGACGGCGGACCGGTACTGCGCGCCGACATCGGGGCCCTGGCGGTTCTTGGTGGTGGGATCGTGGATGCCCCAGAAGATGTCGAGGAGCTTTCCGTAGGAGATCTTCGACGGGTCGAATTCGACGAGGACCGCCTCGGCGTGGCCGGTAGTGTCGGAGCATACTTCCTCGTACGTGGGGTTCTGCGTGTGTCCTCCGGTGTATCCGACCGTGGCTGAGGTAACGCCGGGGACCTGGCGGAAGGAGGCTTCGACGCCCCAGAAACATCCTGCTGCGAAGATGGCCTTTTCCATTTCGGGATTCCCTCCTGCGGGCTGGGGCGATTCTGTGTGGGTCGCCGGTCTTTCGGGCGCGCATCCGAATGATAGGACTAGCGCGGCGAGGATTGAAGTAAGGCACAGGTTTCGGAAGCTCGGAAGCAGTTTCATTTCGGCCTCGTTCCATTAGTGTCTGAGGTCTGATGGCAGGGGCTCTGCAATCGCGACAATATATTATACCACATTGGTGGGAAATGTGCGCGGGGCTGCGTGAGTTTGAGCCGGCCGTCAGTAGCTTGCGACGATGCTCACGTCGCCCTTCATGCCGGAGAGGTCGACGTCGCCCGTAGCGGGGTCGAAGGCCTTGTGGGCGCGTCGGTTGATCGTGACGCGCTTGATGGGCTTCTTCTCCGGATGGCGGAAGCGGACGAGCATTTTAGGGGGCTCGTGCCGGAGGTCGAGCTTCAGTTCGGCGGTGATGCGGTCTTCCGTCAAATGTGATCGATAGGTCACGCTGACGCGGCCGCAGTGCGCGACCACGTCCCTGGCCCATATCTCGTTTCCGTCGGTCAGCCATTCCCTCGGCAGGGCGCGGCCGAAGTGGAGGAGGTCTCCGACCTCGTAGACGAACATGTAGACGAGCCACTTCATGGCGTTGCTCTGGTCGCTCGTTTTGAACGACCTGTATCCGTAGTACCCTCCCAGGGGAATGGGATGTTCGATGAGGGCGTTCAGCTCCTCCTCGTAGCAGGAGGCGAAGGCGTTGAAGAACATCCGGATGTAGATTTCCGGTTCGTCGCGGTCGAGGTGCGGGAGGAGGCCGGGGAGGAGATTCGGTTGAAGCGAGAAGCCCCCGTTGGCGAACCAGGCCGCTTCCGGGTCGTCCACCGGGTATCCGACGAAATGGACTCCGTAGCGGTTGTCCTGGTAATCATCGAGGATCCAATCGGCTTGGCGGCTGTGTGGGTCGAAGAGGCCGGAGAGGAGGAGGTGGATGGAGCCCTCTAGTAGCTCGCGGATCCATCCGGCATCTCTGCCGCGGTGGTAGAGCCGGCTGGGATAGTGGGGCACCCACCTGCCGTTGCGGAGCCGGACCACCGGGGAGCATCGGCGGGAGGTCTCGAGGCCCTGAGTGATGTCGCGACGATACGCGTCTGATTCGGCGCGAATTCGGGGAGCTTCGGGATGGCCGATTGCCTGAAGGGTCCTTGCAGCCCATTCGGTTCCTCTCCACGACATCACGTTATTCACGAGCCAGTAGTTGTGGTCGTCGACGTCTTCGAGCCCGCCGGCCGGGAGGAACCCGTATTCCCAGCCCCTGGAATTCGGGAGGTCTTTCATTGTGTTCCGGCGCTGGCGGAAGACCCAATCGGCCGCGGCGACCAGCGAATCGGCCACACGCTTCAGCCAGTCGTCATCGCCCGTCATGAAATAGTGATCCGCGAGCCGCCACATCACCCAGCCGTGGCTCTGGTTGTAGGCGCGATTGCCCTCGAATCCTCCGCTGTCGAAGAAAAGCCCGTCGTAGTCGGTGAAGTTGCCGAGCATGGAGCCCTTGCCCTGATACTTGAGGTAGATTTCCAGTCGTTTGCGGGCCTCGTCGTGGAGTCCGCGCTGGTCGAGCTCCTCGTGGATCATGGAGGATTCGTTGGGGAAGTTCCGGTAGGTGTTAGTGCCGACGGAGGTGTTGATGAGTGCAGGGTCGTCGGGCACTGCAAAATCAGTCATGAGGATTATCGGAAGGTGTAGAGCGTAGACCGAGTCGAGACGGGGCTCGGGGGTGTGCACGTGAGCGCCTCGCCGGCCCTCTCGCAGCCAGAAGGTTTTCATGTCGCGGTAGCACGCATCGAAATCCAGCGCGTCGAGGGCGGCGAGTTCCTCAGCGGAATCCAAAGCGACGTAAGGGACCTTGAGCAGCAGCTCGCACGATGCGCCGGGCGGCAGCTCCTGGATGAAGAGGAGCCCGTCGCCGTGAGGGCGGGGCTCCATTGTCGTCCGGTAGGAAGCGCGAAGCGCGGTTCCGCCGTGCCACTGGCCGGTGATGCGTCCGTCGGTGGCTGCCAGCTTGTCGAGCGGGCTTTGGGGAACGAGGTCGTCGCTGTGCCGCTTGAACTGGCGGGCGAGCCTGAGCTGGGCCCGGTGGGAGTCGGAGGAGTAAGCGACGGGGATTCTGGCGAGGCGCGGCTCACCGGCCGCATTCTGCGCTTTGAAGCGAACGAGGGCGACCGTAGCATCGTCGCCGGCCAACTCTCCGTTGAGGAGCGATTTCTCCAGCGGGACGGCGAAGCACTTCTGCTCGAGGGTCAGGCCGGAGTCGGAGAGGCGGATGTTGTAAGCCAGAACGGGAGGCGGGTCGGGGGCTCTTCCCTCGACGCGCCAGCGCTCGAGCCCGAAGAAGAAACGCCCGTTGCTCTCGTTGAGGAATAGCGGCGTGTCCTTGCCGGGGACTTCCCTGAGGAACTGGCCGTGGAGCACGATGTCGCCGTTGGGCTCGATCCAGAACGATTGCCTGGCGCGCTTGCAGCCGATGCAGAAAGCGCCAGGGTGGGGGCGGGGCTGGCAGAGCCTTGCGCCGCCGAAGCTCTGCTCGCGATGATTCATGACGCGCTGGGCCACGGTCCGGGAGCCCTTGATGCTTTCCTTATACTGTGCAAACGTCGTGGGGTCGCCTTCCCGCGTGATGAACATGCCCTTTTCGGCGTACCAGACGGGTCCTTGGTCACTGAGTGCGGCAAGTGAGACCGTAAAGGCATCCCTCCCGAGACCGAGTGTGACGAGGCCGTCGTCATAGCAATAGGCGCTCGCCGGGTGCATGTGCAGGACGTGGATCAGGAAGGTGCGGCGGCGAGTTCTTTGATCGAGCTTCAGCAATTCTCCGTCCATCCGTGAGCCCTTCCCGGGCACGATCTTCTTCATGACTGCGTTATATCCAGAGAGGGTCAACCGCGTAGCCCTCGTCTTTTTCCCGGCATCGAGTTCGACGCGAAGGATACTCTCGATGGGCGCTGAACGCGTGAAGACTTCGATGCGCCGGATGGCGGCCGTCGGCGGCGCATCAATGCGAATGCCGAGGGTGCGTCGAAAGGTCACGTTGTAGTCGCGGATCTCCGGGAGCGGTCCGAACTCGGTTTCGAGACCCTTGAAGCTGATGGCTGCCCTGGCAGCGCTGAGGCGGTCCTTGCGGATAGCCGCCTTGTGCCATGCGGACCTGAAGAGGTCGTCGGCGCGGCCCCATCCACCTTCGTTGGTACTGAACTGCTCGGTCCGGTTGTGCGGCCAGTGCTGGCGTAGGTACGACAGGCCGAGCTTCGCAGGCGCCGCGCCGCGGAAAGTCACCACGATTCGGGTGATGTCCCTGGGCTCTTCGAAGCGAAGCTCGTTGCTCGGATGGTTCGGCAGTGCGAAAGGGGCAATGTCGAAAGGTCGCATGGTTCCTGTCTTCTCCTATCACTGGTTAAAGGAATGGTGCGAAGTAGTCGTTCACCAGTAGTTTGACCTCGGGGTCGCGGATCTTCTGCTCGACTATTTCGAACGCGCCCATGAAGTTGCGCCATTTTGCGTCGGGGAAGATGCCGTGGTCGCATAGGATGCCTCTATAGAATTGGCAGATGTCGCGAACGACGCGCGCACTTGCGGCGAGGTCGGATGAGGAGGCGAGATCCTGCAGCATGGGCTCGAGATCGGGGGCTAGGTCCGGCAGCAGGAGGAACGCCCAGTGCAGCAGCTTCCAGTAAGGGGCGAAGCGGCGGTTGAAGAGGAATGCGAGCTGTATGGCGGCCTCAACGAAATAGCCCTGGGCGATCACGGCGGCGATACCGTCGCCGCGCCGCGCGATGCGGCCGCAGAAGTTGTAGTCTCCGTAATGCCACAGCAGGAAGAGCTTGAAGGCTATGCGGCCGAGCCAAACATCGTCTGGATAGTAAGCGTCGGCGAAGGCATTGCGACGTTCCGTCAACTGCCCAAGAGGGTCGTAGAAGACCTTACCAGCCTGGGCGAAGCGGAGGGCGTTCTCGTCAGCCGAGACCCATTCGTGTGCATTGTGCGGCGGCAGCGGCGAGCCGGTAAGGTGCCGGAAGAAGTGGTCGATGGTGGAGACGAAGATGGGGTGGGTGCGATGGCGAGCCAGGTTGATGCCGTGGAACTCGGTGGGCCTGAGTTCATTCAGCTTTGTCTCGACGGCCTCGCCGATTCGTTGGTGATCCTGCTCTTCGAGAAAGAGGCGGAACTTGGGTCCCCATCCGTGGTCGCGGGAGAAGTCGTCGTCAGCGCCGAGCACCTCGGAGCCTCTACCGAGGAGACCTGCGGCGACGCGGTCGACGATCTCCGGGAAGTGCTCCTTGAGGGCGGGCAGCCCGAATTCATTGAAGAAGGGCTCGGCAAGATCCAGGGCGTTCATCGATGTTATCCTTCGGCCAATGCGTGCTGAACTCGCAGATAATCGGACGAAGCCACTGTTGCAGCAGCGAGGACCGTGTGTCGGGGAGGCGCTACCTGGCCATCTGCTCCTTGAGCACTTCCGCGGCGCGACGAAGGACTTCCTCTCGGGTGGAGCCTGTGTCCACTACCTCGTCGGGTTCAACCCCATGGCCGTAAATGGTCTTGTCTCCAGGCCTTAGGAACCGTCCGAGGACGACTTTCCTGCTGCTGCCGTCAGGCTGTTCTTCAACCTTACGTAGGATGGCGAGCCCCGGGGTGGTTTGGCCCAGGAGTCTCGCACGGCCCGAGTCCTTTATTGCTGCGGCGACGAGTTCCCCCCCCGTTGTCTGCGGTCCCACCAGTACCACCAAAGGCCAGGAAACTTCAAGAGGGATAGGGCTCATTATCTCCTCAACCTGCTGGTCGGCGGGCTTCCGCACGAGCCAAAGGGGCTGCTCTTGGCCGACGAAAATGCCGGCAACCTCACAGAGGGCTGGGTAGAATCCGCCGGTGTTCTCTGTGAGGTCGAGAATGAGCGCCTGAACTCCTGCGGCTTCGTGGGATTCCAGGGCGCGGCGCACGCTTGCCGGGGTGTGCTCTGTGAAGCGGGAGATGACGATCAGACCTATTCCTGGCTCCACGATTTCTGAGCTAACTGTCGTTGGGACAATCGTGTCGCGCGCCAGGCTTACGTGGCGGGACGATTCGGAGCCGGGGCTGAGGAAGACCAGGTGCACCACCGTTCCGATCGGACCTCTGAGGAGCTTCACCGCGTCGCCTAACTTCATGTGCTTTGTCGGCAAGCTGTTTATCTCGGTGATCACATCTCCGGGTGCAAGGCCTGCCTTGTCCGCAGGGGCATGCGGGATGATCGCTTTGATTTGGACGCCGTCTGCGGCCTCTGCCAACTGGAGGCCGACGCCGGCAAAGGAGCCACGGGCTCCCTCCTCGATTCTGGCGAGCTCTTCGGGGGTCACGTTGATTTCGAGCGGCGGGTCTAGTCCGATGTCTATCTTGAGGGGGAGAGCGCTGAACAACCGCCAACGACCATCGCGCCTCACGAACGTCAGCAGGTTCACGGTTCGGGATTCATTTCCCTTGCGAGCACGGAATCTGCACCGTGAGGCCAGCAGTCCAAGGTTTCCCTTAACGATGGCGCGGGATTCCTCGGATCGCAGGCTCTGCGGCTCGAGAGCCAGTGAGAGCTCGTTCCACGTCTCCAGGATACGTTTCCGGCCGTTCTCAGAGTCAGTAATCCGTACCGGTCTCAAATTGCCGTCTGGGGAAGCAAACTCCATCATCCCCTCCGAGGAGGCTTCAGCGAGGAAAGCATCCATGTCCTGAGCCCTAACGGCCTCAATGACTCTCTCGGCAGTTTCCTTGATAGGGTACTGCTCATCTGCCCCAATCATGTTGGCGCCATCGTCGGGCAGAAGGCGCGTCTCCATCTTGACGCCAAGCGGCCCCGGCGCAGCCACGAGCTGGAGGTATTCGCGCCCCCGCATGATGCCAAGCTGGATGTCAGCCCCGTCGCCAGCGGTGCCGCTCGCCTGCACCAGCTCAACTAGCTGGGAGTCCACCTCAATCTTCTGCCCAGCGTAGTGAGTGATCGCGTCGCCGGGACGGATGCCCATTCGCTCTGCCTGGCTGCCGGCGAGCGCATCCGTGACGAGAACGGCGGGCTGGTAGAACATGGGGAAGCCGAAGCACATCCGCCACGTGTCTCCCTCTCTGCACGCTATTCCCAATGTCGTCGTGATTTCAGACCGGCCGTTATCCCAGCGATCCAGAGCGGTCATCCTGATCAAGGCGAGTGCATCTCCCTCGATCATGATATCTCTCTTGACGAACTGGTGCGTGCTGGGGCTCTTCCCCGATTTGAAGCGCATGGATATTGACTTGATGGCTTTCTCTTTGTCGAAGACTGCAGCGCCGGACGGGCTGCCGGGAGGGTCGACGGCCAAGAGGAGGTGTTCGCTGTAACATTGAGCGAGGGCTTCGGCGTCGCGCTGGGCCCAGGCGACCTCCACCTGATCGAGAAGCGAGTTAACCTCTTGGATCTGATCCGCGTGGACCGGGCAGATGAGAGCAACGAGGAGCCCAGCGAGCAACAACAATCCCTTGAAGGTTTTCTCAATGGGAGTGATATGCATCTTATGCTCCTTCCATTTGGAGAGAGGCGATGGTCCCGTGGTTCAGGGAGGATTGTAGTCGCGACGCTTTCAAGGCGCAAGACGTGGAGGGGGTGTTGCCGAAGAGCGTGCGTTGCCACGGATGGCACAATGTTTTGGCGACGGGGCTGGCGACAGTCCGCATTCCGAGGATGCGGCCGTCGTCGCAGTCCGGCGGATGGAATTGTGCCATTGTAGCGGGATGTCGCGCAGAGGCAACAGGCGGCGCGAGCGCTCGCGGAACGTGTGTGGGCAAGGGGCGCATGCAGCCGCCTCTTTGACAAGTTGTCCCCGCATGGTATACGGTATATAGATAGATTGCCGGGCGCGGGCGGTCTCCGCGGGTCGGCTCAAGCGTACACACTGGTCTGAGAGGAGCGAAAGGTCTGCTTCTCTCGTGGGAGAGGGAGGACAGTGATGAAGCGTTTATGTGTTGTCGCGGTGTTGAGTTTTGCTTGCCTCTGCGCCCGTGGGCTCTTTGCCGACGAAGTGGTGCTCACGGACGGCGACCGGATCACCGGGAAGATCGTCGAAATGACCGACGGGACGCTCCAGGTCGAGACGGCCTATGCGGGTGCGGTGAGCATCAAGTGGGACGCGGTTGCGCAGGTGTCGAGCGATGAGCCGGTGAAGGTGAAGCTAGCCACCGGCGAGACGATAGAGGGCACGCTGCGGCCGGGGGCGGCGGGGGCACTGGTTGCCAAGTCTGCGGCTGTGGGCGAGACGCAGAGCATTCCGCTGAAGAACGTCACCTCCTTGAACGCGCCTCCGGTCCCTCCAGCGAAGTGGAGCGGCTACGTGGACATCGGTTCGACGTATCGCACTGGGAACGTCGAAGCTCTTAACGGGCGAGCGAGGCTGTCGATGGTCCGGGAAACGAAGCAAGACCGGATGTCTGCCGGAGCTGCGTGGAACTACGAGGAGTCTGAGAATGTGTTGACGGCGCGGAACGCGTCGGCCCAATTGAAGTACGATTACTTCCCGTGGGAGCGGGTATACGTGTACGGGGCGACGGCGCTTGAGACGGATGAGTTCAAGGACCTCAATCTGCGGACGAAGCTGGGAGTCGGGATGGGGCGGAAGTTCATAGTCGAGCCAAAGCGTACCCTCGAAGGTGAGGCGGGGGTAACCTACATAAACGACGACTATGAGACCGCGACCGACGAAGACAGCATCGCGCTCAGGCTGTTTGGCAAATATACTCACGTGCTGCTTGACGATCTGGACTTCATGCAGTCTCTGGAGGTGCTGCCGTCGGTTGAGGACTTGGAGGACGTTCTTCTCGTATCCGTCACCGAGTTCTCCACGACCCTTTCTGCGAGATGGTCGGCAGTTTTGACCCTTTTGGATGAGTACGACAACACACCGTCACCGGGCTTCAAGCGAAACGATTTCGCCAGCATCCTTTCGCTCCGGTACAGCTTCTAGGCATTCGAGGCGGGAGGAGTGCGGCAAGAGCCGCAACCACATGCGGCGAGGGCAACCGCGCCTATGTTGGGGGCTGGGTGTCCTTGCGCTGCAATCAATGGGGATTTAGGCCGGTTGAAGCGAGTCGTGGGGGGAGTGAGTGCGGCGCTCCCTGGTGAGGCGAGCGCGGTCAGGCGTCGAAGGAATCGCCGAGAACGGATCTCCAACACGCGACCGCTTCCTTCTTTGAGGCGGCACGCTTCGCCGTGTTGATTGCATCGAAGCTTGCGGCTGCAGCATCGACGAAATGGCGGCGGTCCGCGTCGTCATAAGCGACGGCCACGTTGTTCCGGGGGCTGATCGGGTCGAAGATTTCTATAGGCGCACCACTGGGAGAGGGAAGGTCTTGGGGAGAGTAGTAGTCGAAGAACGCAACCCGCTCTTTCAATTGGGTGTCTGCTACGTACGAGAAGAAAGCTTCCAGCGCCGCCGGATAGTTCGACATCACAACGCCGCGGTCCGCAAGATGAACGCAGAGCAGCTCGATCAGAAATGATTTGAAGTGAAAAGCTGGGTCTTTGCGGCGTTGTTCAGCCCACCATTCGAGGAGGCGGTACACCTGGGCGAAATGGACGGGCTGAGAGTCCTTGCGTTTCTGGAAGAGAGCTATCCGCAGCGGGATGCTTGTTCGGACGAGTTCTCCTGTCTCCTTGGCGAACTGCCTGCCGCCGCCGTCGGGGGCCTCGTCATCATAGACGGGTGTGAGAAGCAGCGGGAGCGGGGCGTCAGGAAGCGAGAAGGCGATGGCGGGCACCGGAGGCTGCTTGGGGCTTAGCAGCATCGGCGGAAACAGAGTGCGGAGCCGTTCCAGTAGCCAGACGTGGAGTTCCACCGCTGAGGATGGGGCGAGGCGGTCCGTCAGATAGAGCGCCACGTCTATGTTCTCGGTGGTCCTCAGGACTATCCCCTTTGCGACGGGGCCCGAGAGGACGAACTTCACGAGCCCGCTTTGGGGGTTCACTTCTTTGTATTCCCGAAGCCGGGCGCTCATGCGGCTGAACAATTCTTGGCACTTCGTCTCCCGGTCCCGGGGAATGGCCACGAAGCGTTCAGCGAACTGGGCAATGTGTGTGTGTTCTATGATCGGTTCTCTCATTGGGCTGACCCTATGAAGCTTTCGCGTGGGTGTGCTGCAGTATCATCGTTCTTGGCTTTTCAGCCGGCCAATTGCTGGCGAAGCAATCGAAGCTCTTCGTCGAGAGGCAGCGGCTCGTAGCCCAGATCGCGCGCCCTTGATATTAACATGGTGGTGTCCGGTGGTCGAATTATCCCATCGTTGACGTCAGATCGGTAGCGTGGCTTGACCTTCTCAGGGGGCAAGTCAAATGCTTCCGCCAGCTTCTGCGCGAACTCGAAGCGCGATGCGCGGTCCATTCCGCACAGGTGGTAGATGCCTGTGCCGCGTTCCAGCACAAGCATCAGCCCCTGGATGACGGCCCTTACGTTTGCCGGGCTGCTGTAGACGTCGGCGAACTCGGTGAGTTCGTTTCCGCTTCGGAGAGTTTCAAGCATCGGCTGCACGAAGCTGGGATGCTGCGGGGCCGGCGGGCCGAATGTCCAGGAAAGGCGGCAGACGCATGCGCGCGGGTGTTCGCTGAGAACGAGGGTCTCGGCGTCAGCCTTCTGCCTGCCGTATAGCTGGACGGGGTGTCTGGCAGCATCTTCTCTGTAAGGAGCCTGGGTCCCGTCGAACACCAATCCGCTGGAGAGAAAGAGGAAGGGGATGCCTGTTTCCGCGCTGAGTTGGGCAAGCTTGACCGGTGCTTCGACGTTGACCCGGCGAGACAGCTCGGGGTGGAGTTCGACGTCGGCGGGCTTGGACATCGCGGCGGCGTGAACGACGGCATCCGGCGACACACTCTTGAATGCTGATTCAACGGCTGCCGGGTCGCTAATGTCGGCGACAAGGGTCTCTGCGGCGGGGGCGGGAAGCGTTTGGGAGCGGACGAGTGCGGCGAGCTGCCAATGTCTGGGCGCGGCAGCGCAGAGGTTCCATCCGACAAATCCCGTCGCGCCCGTGATGAGCAGTCGTCTGGACATAGTCACCGGCCGCGTGCGGGTACGGTCATCCGGGGTGAAGAGGAAACGGCGTCAGCCGCTTCCTCTTTCGGTGTTTCCGACTTCTCCTTCAGACGGATTACGCGCTGCGCCGTGTTGTTCTGTTCGTTGAGTTCGCGGATTCGGTTTTGCGGGTCAACCGCGACGAGGATAGTGTCGCCGTCTGCAAGTTTCCCCTGGTGGCCCCACACTCCGATGCGCGTGTACTGCGGGTCGAGGCGGAGGGGAGC
>Ga0180437_10001295_pt1 | contig 43234 bp, 26 predicted proteins | sample SS_ome_4_FD_132410 | JGI IMG/M metagenome (GOLD analysis project Ga0180437, IMG submission 132410) | Hypersaline lake sediment archaeal communities from the Salton Sea, California, USA - SS_3_D_1 metaG | ecosystem: Environmental > Aquatic > Non-marine Saline and Alkaline > Hypersaline >...
CCAGCACGCGAACCGTCGTCTTCCCCGCCGGCCCGCCCTTGACGATCCCATTGAGCGGCCTCATCCGGACGAAGTCGAAGCCGTTGATGAACTTCACGAGAATCCCGAGCTGTTTGTGCAGCGTTGGCCCGCCGCCGCCCGGGGCGCTGACCTTGCCGCTGCCGTCCTCCCGGCCGCAGTGAAACGAGTAGTCCAGGTTGTCGTACACCGCCCCGCCGGCGACGATGAAGTCCCACCCTTCCGTCCGGTAGGCCGCATCCCCGCTGCCCTTGAAGCCCGTCTCGTCGTCGCCGATCGGCCGGTTCAGACCGTAGTTGGCCGCCACGGCCTTCGGCGGGCGGGCGTAGTGGAAGTTGAAGATCGACACGTTCGGGTTCGGCCGCGCGATCTTCTTCGAGCCGTTGGCGATGTTCTGGGCGATCAGGTGGCGGACGGTCAGCTTCTTCTCCGCGTCGACGATCGTCTGTGCGACGTGGGCCTGCCACGCCTCGGTGACCCCGCCAAAGTACGGCTCGTTGCAGATCTCGTAGTAGAGATTGTCGAAGCCCTTCAGCTCGGCGACGATCTTGCGGACCATCGCCTCCTGCACGCCCATCAGCTTGCCGTTCTTGAGTGTGTAGACGCTCGTGCGTTTGATGCGGCCGACGCCGTTGACGTTGTTGGCCGCGTTCATCGGGCTCAGCAGCCACATCGCGTCCTTGTAGAACGGGCAGAACAACACGAGCTCGACCACCACGCCGCGCCTGCCCGCCTCGGCCACGAAGTCCTTCAGCCGGCGGAAGTAGGCCTCGTCCCACTTCGTCAGGTCGAACTTGTTGCCGCCCCCCGCGTAGCCGCCTCTCGTGCTGCGGGCCCACGGGCAGATCAGCTTACCCTTCGACGGGGCCAGCGTGTTGTTGCGGATCTTGAACGCCCCCGGCGGCTCGCAATAGGCCCCGCTGAACGTCCGCGTCAGGTTGAAGCCCAGCTTGCCAAGCGTCGCGACGTACTTCCTGTAGTCGAAGTCTCGGTTCAGCACCGCGCCGTAGTGCTCCCCGGACGTGATCAACACCGCCGGTCGGCCGCGGAACAGGAAGTAGTGCGGATTCTCCGGATGCAGCTTGATCGGCTCGGCAGCCATCGATCTCCCTTCCCAACAAACGACGGTGAAGACGGTGACGAGCAGCGCCGTCATCCGCCGCCCGGCCGTCAAGAGAACGCCTCGTCCCGGATGTGAGTTGTTCATCATAGTGCCCGGAATTGTAAGCCCCCGCAGCCCGCCACGCAAACGACCGGGCGCCGCGTCCCCAACGCCGGACGAACCACGCGCTAGACTTCGCGGGCGTGTCGCTCAGCCGAATGTGGAGGACAAGAAGGGAAAGGGGACGGAAGCAGAAAAGGCGACGTCTTCGGGGAAGCGATCTGTTTGGGCAGCGCCAATCGTGGGCCGACCTGCCGTCGCCCTGGTCCGCGCCGCGCTCGTTCCGAGGCCGACTGCGCGAACGCATCGTGTGCTCCGGCCCCAGCCGCCAGACCACGCTCCGCAACCGCTGCTCGCCCTCAGAAGGCCGACTTCGGGCAGCACCACGGCGCAAGGCGCAGAGCCCCTCCTCGCTCTCGAGCCGCTCGACTGGCGCCAGACGAACAGGCGAACGAAAGATAAACGAAGAAGGAGGCGCGGAGAAAAAGGGGACGGGAAAAAGGGGACGGGAGTCTTTTTTTGGGTTCTTCTCCCGATTCGTTGCCGTCGGCTTTGGGGGCTCTGCACCCAAGCCCCTGAGGTTTATCGCTTTACAGCCAAGCGGCACGCCGGAGCATTTCGCCGTTGGCACTACCCACGCGGGCGGGCCTCGAAGGCGTTCTCATCCCAGACGCGCCGCAGACCGAGCTCTGCCACACCGTGGGGGCTGTGCCGTCCGGCCCGTGCCATTTGGCCTCAAAGCGCAAAACCTCGGGGTCTGGGGCGGAGCCCCAGCACAGCCAGCCTGTGGCAACTGATTCGGAGAAGAGCCTTTTTTTGAAAAGACTCCCGTCCCCTTTTTTGGAGAAGCGTTCTGCTTGGGCAGCGTCGATCGCGGGCCGACCTGTCGTCGCCCTGGTCCCAGTCAGGCCGTTTTCGAGGCTAACCGCATGAACGCACCCCGTGCTCCGACCTCAGCCGCCAGACCGTGCTCGACAGCCACTGCTAGCCCTCCGAAGGCCGACCTCGCGCAGCACCACGGGGCAAGGCGCAGGACGTTTCGTCGTTCTCAAGCTGATCGACCGGCGTCAGACGGAAAGCGGCACGAAGGACGACGGGCGCAGAAAAGGGGACGGGAGTCTTTTCAGAAAAAGACTCCCGTCCCCTTTTGCGGAAGCGCTCTGTTTGGGCAGCGTCAATCGCCAGCCGACCTGTCGTCGCCTTGGTCCGAGCCGGGCTCTTTCCGAGGCCGACCGCGCAAACGCATCGTGTGCTCCAACCCCAGCCGCCGGACCGTGCTCCGCAGCCACTGTTCGTCTCCAAACGGTCGGCCCCGGGCAACACAACGGCGCAAGGCATCGAGTTCTTCGTCGCTCTCGAGTCGATTGACTCGCGCCAGCCAGTTGCGCGGGCGCGACACCGGCCAATCGCTCAACAGGAGCTTCTGGTCGTCGTCGCCCCGTTGGCGCCGCCACAGACTGCCCCACCGCCAGTCTTCCGCCCGGCCGACCAGCTTCCCCCGCAAAGCGTTCCGCTCGACGTAGCCCAGGACGGTCAACAGATGTCCATCATCCTGGACCGGAAACGACTTGAACCGCCCTTGGTAGAGGTGACCCGAACCGGCGGTCCCGTGGAAGGCGTGATACCGTTGGGTATGGGTGACCGTCAGCCATCGCAGAAACTCGGAGACCTGCCGGTCGTTTCCGCGCAGGGGCCAAACCACCATGTGCCAATGGTTCGGCATCACGCAGTACGCCAGCAGCCGCAACGCCTCTCGCTCGTGGGCCTGCGCCAAGACCTTCTCAAAGGCCGCGTAATCGCCATGCGTCCGGAAAAGGGGCACGCGACCGTTGGACCGGTTCAGCACATGGTAGAGCATTCCACCTATGATCGATCTGGCGCGCCGGGGCATGTCTCCAGCATACCATGGGACCGAGACGTGTAAACAAAAAAGGGGACGGGAGTCTTTTCTTTCGGCCGGGTGGCCGATAAACAGCTAAGGGGCAAAAAAGACTCCCGTCCCCTTTTCTTGGGTGTCCCCTTTCCTGAATCCACCGGAAGGCGAGGCTTGGCCAGAACCGGCTGTCGAACCAACAGTGCACGGTGAGCCTGCGATCGCCGGCGGCCTCCTGCGCAGCTCGACGTTCCAGTTCGCCGCGTTGATAGGACGCACCGAGGAGGCATGATTCTCGCTGCCTAACCAGTGGCGCACGGTGGGCCTCCCAGCCGCGGGCGCTCAGTCGCGCAGCTCGACGTTCCAGTAGGCCGCGTTGACGAACTGCTTCCACGACGCGTACTTCTCGCTGCCAAGCCTCAGCGAGACGATCGGCGAGCGTTTCGGCCGGACGGGCTTGCGGACGAGCTTCATCCTCGCCTCGGCCGGCGTGCGCTGGCCCTTGCGGACGTTGCATCTGACGCAGGAGCAGACGATGTTGGTCCAGTTGCTCTGCCCGCCGCGGCTGCGGGGGACGACGTGGTCGAGGCTCAGCTCGCTCGTCGGGAACCGCTTGCCGCAGTACTGGCAGCGGTTGGAGTCGCGGGCGTAGATGTTGCGGCGGGTGAACTTGACGTCCGTCCGTGGCAGGCGGTCGTAGAACAGCAGTCGGATGATCCGCGGCACGGCGAGCTCGAACCGCACGCAGCGGACCCAGTCGTGCTCCTCCCGCTCGTATTGGGCCCGCAGCTCGCTCAGCTCCCGCCACGAGTCGAAGTCGTATGAGAGGTACTCGCTGTCCTCGACGGAGACGATCTCCGCGATCTGGCGGAAGAGCATGCAGAACGCCCTCCGCGCCGAGACGACGCGAACGGCTGCGTAGTGCTTGTTCAGCACCAGGACACTGCTGTCCAGCGCACTGCGATGCTCTCGAAACACCGTGCCATCGACCTCCAATCTCGAGCCCGGCCGGCTCGGCCCACTGCCCGATCGGCCGGGCGTATAACGCCAGTATACCGCAATTCGCCGTGCCATCAAGCGGCTGTGCACAATCGTAGGGAGGGGAAGGACGCAGAGAACAACGCCCAACAGCCGACGTTCCGCTGCCCGGGTCGGGCCAACGGAATGCTACGCCTCGACGAGTTCGGAGTAGATGTCGTTGAGCTTGACGGCGCTGTCTTTCCAGGAGAGCTTGCGCAGCTCGATGTGTCCGTGCTGGCGGAGGGTCCGCCGGAGGGAGGGGTGGCGGAGGACGGCGAGGATCTTGTTGGCCATCTCGTCGACGTCCCAGAAGTCGACCTTCAGCACGTGCGTGAGCACCTCCGAGACGCCGGACTGGCGGGAGATGATGACCGGGACGTTGTGGCTGAGGGCCTCCAGCGGCGCGATGCCGAACGGCTCGGAGACGCTGGGCATGACGTAGAGGTCGGCCATTTGGAAGACGCGCCCCACGTCGTCGCCGCGGAGAAAGCCCGTGAACGTCACGTACCGCCCGAGCTTCAGGTCGGCCACCTCCCGGACGCACTGGGCGATCATGTCCCCGCTGCCGGCCATCACGAACCGGACGTTCTGGAACTTCTCGACGACCTTCTTCGCGGCGCGGAGGAAGTACTCCGGTCCCTTCTGCATCGTCAGGCGCCCGAGGAACAGGACGATCCTCTCGGTCTGCTTGATCGGCTGCATCTGCCACTTGCCGCTCTGGGGCAGGTCGACGGCGTTGTAGACGACCTCGCACTTCTCGTCCGGCACGCCGTAGCGGTTGACGGCGATGTTTCGGGTCAGATAGCTGACGCAGACGACGCGGCTGGCGCCGTGCATGCCCATCCGCTCGATGTCGTAGACCTGCTGGTTGACGTCGTCGCCGGCCCGGTCGAACTCGGTGCTGTGGACGTGGACGACCAGCGGCTTCCGCGAGGCCGCCGCGACGGCCAGGGCCGCCGGGTAGGTCATCCAGTCGTGGGCGTGGATCACGTCGAACTGCTCGGCGGCCGACAGTTCGAGCGCCAGGCGGGCGTAGCGCTGGATCTGCGACATCAGGTCCCCGACGTAATGGGCCCCGGCCCCGCCGGCGACGACCGTGCCGCGCGGCGGGGGCGTGCTTCCGGGCGCGGGGGCCGGCTCGGGCGCCTCCTCGCCGGCCGACTCGCCGGAGGGCAGCTCGATCTCGGTGACGGTCTGCTTGGCGATCATCTGCCGGACCGCCTGGTCGAAGCTCTCGGCGGTCTGGTAGGGCTCGAGGATCGCGTCGACGCGGTGCAACTCGACGTGCTCGAACTCGTCGGTCTCGACGCGATGGCTGAGGCGTTTCGGCAGGTCGGACGGGCTGCGCAGGCGGACGTGGCTGGCCGTGCCGGGCGCCACGGCGGTCGGCAGGACGAAGCAGACGTCCACGCCAATCTCGTCCAGCCCGCGCGTCATGCCATAGCAGGCCGTGCCCAGGCCCCCGCTGATGTGCGGGGGGAACTCCCATCCCAGCATGAAAACTCTCATGATCCGTGTCCTGACCCGGCCCCGGAAGCCGGTGAAAATGTAACGCGACGCGGGTGCTCGGGGGATTATACGCCCCCGCCGCGCCGGGGGAAAGAGGCCAATCTCCCAACCGCCTTTTTTCGCGCGATGCTCGCTCGCGGGCCCCGCCCGGCGCAGAGGGCTGATCTGCCCGCAACGCTTCGGGTACGATAGCCTGCCAGCGAGACCCGCCCGATGGATATGAGAATTGAGGAGGTGGTGCGGAAGGTCGCCCGCCCCGAGCAGGCCGACCTCGACAAGGAGTACTGGCACGGCCGAACGCCTCTCGAGCGGCTGGAGGCGCTGACGTTCCTCGTCAGCCAGTACTACGGCCTCGACGATGAGAATCCCCCGAGACTTCAGAGAGTTCTTACAGTCACTCGCCGCCGCCGGCGTTAAGCACGTGATCGTCGGCGCCGACGGCGATCTCGAGCTGCGGTTCATCTCGCGAGAGAACCTGATCCGCAACAAGAGGGCCGCAGGCCGGCCGCAGGACCTGGCCGATCTGGAGAGACTGTAGGCGAGCCCCGCGACCGCCGAATGTGCGGCTGCGTCTTCACCGCGGCCAGAGGCCCGCTCGCCGCGACCGGCCATCGTGTCCTCTGGCAACAGGCCGGCCGGGCCTGCGGCGACCACGGGGCTCGTGCCGGTGGGGCGATGATCGGTGCACTACGGGCCCGGCTGCGCGTCAGGCCCGGCTGTTTGTTCATTCCTCCAGCCGGTTCAGGTCTCCAGCGTCCCGATGATCTCGCCGACGCCGGCCCGGCCGTGCCGGCGGAGGTAGTCGGCGATCCCTTCTCGAATGTCGGTCAGGCAGGCGGGATCGACGAACAGGGCCGTCCCCACCGCCAGGCCCGTCGCCCCGGCCAGCAGGAACTCCAGCGCGTCGGCGGCGTACTGGATGCCGCCCATGCCGATGATCGGCACGCCGGCCGGGCGGGCGACGGCCGTGTAGACGCGGTGAACCATGTGGACGGCGATCGGGCGGACCGCCGGGCCGCTCAGGCCGCCCGTGACGTTGGCCAGCACGGGGCGGCGCCGCTCGACGTCGACGGCCATCGCGGTGAACGTGTTGATCAGGCTCAGTGCGTCGGCCCCGCCGGCGATCGCCGCGGCGGCGGTCGCGGTGATGTCCGTGACGTTCGGCGAGAGCTTGACGATGAGGATGTTCCTGCGGCACGCGGCCCGCAGGGCGGCGGTGATCCGCTCGACCTGGCCCGGATCGACGCCGAACTGGATGCCGCCGGCCTTGACGTTCGGGCAGGAGATGTTCAGCTCCACGCCGCGGACGATCGCCACGCCCTCCAGCACCTCGGCCACCGCGAGGTAGTCCTCGACCGTCGTGCCCGCCACGTTGACGAACACCGGCAGCGACAGCCGCTCGAGCAGCGGCACCTTGTCGCGCAGGAACGCCTCGAGCCCGACGTTGGCCAGCCCGATGGCGTTGAGCATCCCCGCGCGGGTCTCGACGACGCGGGGGTAGTCGTTGCCCGCCCGCGCCGCGAGGGTGATCGACTTGGTCACGAAGGCCCCGAGCGCGCCGAGGTCCACGAAGTCGGCGTATTCGTCGGCGTACCCGCACGTCCCGCTGGCGGTCATCAGGGGATTGGCCAGCCGGACGCCGGCGAGGTCCACGCTCAGGTCGGGCTCCGGCCGCTCATCGGTTGGGTTGGCGTTGTCGCTCATCATCGGGTCGTCGGCGTTTCCGAGGCCAGGCTTCTCGCTTCCAAGGGGATCCACACACTGTCCGAAGAATCGGCAATCCGCAATCGGCAATCCGCAATCCGCAATTCACCCGGGCCTACCCGCCCAGGTACGCCACCGCGTCCCGGACGGCGTGGGGGGTGATGTCGTCGAAGATCGCCACCGCCCCGAGCATCACCGGCAGGACCATCCGAAACTGCCCGCCGAGGGCCTTCTTGTCGTGCTGCATGATCCGCCAGATCTCATCGGCGTCGAGCCCGGGGCGGCGGACGGGCAGGGCCAGTCGCCCCAGCAGCTCCTCGACGCGGGCGGCGGCCTCGTCCTCCAGCAGCCCGCGCCCGACGGCCAGCCGGCAGGCGGCGACCATCCCCAGCGAGACCGCCTCGCCATGGGATACCTCGCCGTAGCCGCCCCGGGCCTCGATGGCATGGCCGATCGTGTGCCCGAAGTTCAGGTGGGTCCGCTCGCCGGACTCGCGCTCGTCGGCGGCGACCACGCCGGCCTTGATGGCCACGTTGCGGGCGATCAGCTCGGTCGTGACGTCCGCGGCGACCGCCAGAAGGGCGTCGGCCTGGTCCTCGATGAACTCCAGCAGCCCGGCGTCGCGGATGACGGCGTGCTTGACGCACTCGGCCAATCCCCCGGCCAGCTCGCGCGGGGGCAGCGTACGGAGCGTCGCGACGTCGATGAGCACGCCGACCGGCTGGTGGAACGCGCCGATGAGGTTCTTGCCCACCTCGTGATCGACGGCCGTCTTCCCGCCAACCGACGCGTCCACGTCGGCCAGCAGGCTCGTGGGACACTGGAACAGCCGCAGCCCCCGCAGGGCCGTCGCCGCCACGAAGCCGCCCAGGTCGCCCGGCACGCCGCCGCCCAACGCGACGAGCACCGTCGACCGGTCGATCGGAGGCGAGACGGCGAACAACGCGTCGATCACCCGCGAGAACGTCGACAGCGTCTTGTTCACCTCGCCGGCCGGAAACTCGATCGCCGAGGCCGACAGACCCGCCGACTTCAGCGACTCGACCGCCCTGCCCGCGTACAGCGGGCCGACCGTCGTCTCCGTGACCACGACCGCCGATCGGACCTCTCCGACATCCGCGACGGCCGAGCCAAGCTGACCCAGCAGCCCCGCGCCGATCCGCACGTCGTAGCTCCGCCGGCCGAGTTCAACCCGGACGGTCTGCTCCATCCTCGTCCTCTTTGTGATGCAGGTAGTCCTCGACGGCGGCCGTCAACGCCGGGTCCACCGGCTCGGCCGGCGGCGGCTCGCCCTCGTCGGCGTCGCGGCCGGCCTTCTCGCGCGCGGCCCGTTCCTCGATCCGCTGCCGCAGCGTGCGGCGCGGGCCGCCCGGGCCCGCCCCGCCGCGTTCGGCCGCTCTCATCTTCGCCAGGCGGCGCCGCGTGAAGATGAAACCCCCGCCCATGACGACCACCAGCAGAAGCAGCGGAAGCAAGCGGGCGAGCTTCCCGATGTCATAGTCGCCCGCCTGCCCCCAGGCCGGAACGGTCCGCGACATCTGCCAGACCATCACGACCGGGTAGTCGCGCAGATTGCCCTCGAGGTCCGTCTCCGTGTAGACCTTGTAGTAGAGGCCCGCCGCACGGACTTCCGGCGACGGGTCGTAGATCCGCTTCTGCTTCTCGTCGACCTCGCCGGGCTTGCCGATGAATTCCTCGGGATCGACCACCGAGTAGACGCGCATCGGCTTGTTCCGCTCGTACGGGACGTCCGACCAGACGCCGTCGATCTGCCAGACCGTCGCGTCCCTCGGGATCATCGGATGGAACGTCAGCCCCGCGCCGGGCGCCAGCTTCCAGACGTGGCTGACCTTCATCCGGAACCGCATCGGCGTGGCGCGGTATCGGTTGGGGTCGTTAACGAGGTTGACGTAAGCGGGTCGGTCGAGCTGGTCCCACTCGAGGTCGTCCATCCGCACCTGCTGCTTCGCCCGCAGCGCGACGGCCAGCATGGCATACAGGCCCGTCTCCTCCAGGCTGGCCGTGCGGTCCTTCGTCGCCTCCAGGACCGTCCGCTCGATCTCGGTCAGCGTGATCCGCTGTGCGATCGAGGGGATCCTCGCGGGCATCGACCGGGGCAGAGAGACCGGCACGGTGCGGGTCTGGGGCCCGACGGACTCGTCGGCTCTCGAGGAGGCGAAGCCCAGCAGCACGATCGCCGCGCAGGTCGCCACACGCGGGCCGCCCGCGGGCCAGGCAAGTCGCGGCTGGTGAAGCTTCGTGCCCGTCATGGCCCCCATTGTAAGCCGCCCCGCTCGGGGCTGTCAAAGCAGTAGGCCGTCCGGCCTCGCGCCCGCGGCCGCCTTGACCGGGCGCCGGCGGGCGGATATGCTCTCGGCACTCGGTCGGCCAACCGGCGGCGCCGTCGGCCCGTGGAGCTGCGATGAGACCGGTCCACATCATCCTGGCGGGGGTGTTCCTGGCGGTGGCGGCCGTGGCGTACTTCGAGCGGAAGCCGGAAGTCTCCGACTTCGACCCCGACCTCCACGCGGCCTACAAGGACACGTGGGACCGGCGCGTCCACATCACCTATTGGGAGAAGTGGGGCAGCTTCGAGGCCGAGGCGTGCCAGAAGATGGTCGACGCCTTCAACGCCTCTCAGGACGAGATCTTCTGCCACTACATCCGCACGAGCCAAGTGGACCGCAAGGCGATGCTGGCGGTCGTGGGGGGCCAGCCGCCGGAGATCCTGGGGCTCTGGTCGGGCAACGTCGCGCCGTTCGCCGAGGCGGCCGCGCTGATGCCGCTGGACGGCCTGATGAGAGACAGCGGGCTGGGCGAAGACCACTACATCCGCAACTACCTCGAGCTGTGCCGCTACAAGGGCGTCACCTGGGCCCTGCCGAGCACGCCGGCGACGATCGCGCTGTTCTACAACAAGGAGCACTTCCGCGAGAAGGCCGGCGCGCTCCGCGCCGCCAACCTCGACCCGAACCGCCCGCCGAAGACGCTCGGCGAGCTGGACGCCTACGCCGACGCGCTCAGCGAGTTCAACGCCGACGGAACGCCGAAGATCATGGGCTTCATCCCGACCGAGCCCGGGTGGTTCCACGAATCCTGGCCGTACTACTTCGGCGGGAGCCTGATGGACGCCGACGGCCGGCCCACGCCCGACTCGCCGGAGTGCATCCGCGCGTTCGAGTGGATCAAGGCCTACGCCATCCGCTACGGGCGGGAGGCGCTGACGCGGTTCCGCGAGGGGTTCGGCAACTACGACTCGCCGCAGAACGCCTTCATCGACGGCAAGGTGTCGATGGTGCTCCAGGGGGTCTACTTCCCGGCGTTCATCGATCGCCACCGGCCTCACCTGAAGTACGGCGTCGTGCCCTTCCCCCCCGCCGACGGCGTGCCGGGCCCGCGGAGCCTGATGAACGAGGACATCATCGCCATCCCGAAAGGCTGTCGGCACCCGAAGGAGGCCTGGACGTTCCTCCACTGGGTGCAGACGAAGGGCCTGCCGATCATCTGCCGGCTCCAGGGCAAGCACCTGCCGATCACCGCCGTGCCCGAAGACTTCCGCCGGGGGCACCCCAACGGGTCCCTCGACGTCTTCGAGTCCCTCGCGCGGGCCGAGCATTCCTTCATCCTGCCGCGGAGCATCGTCTGGCGGGAGTACCAGGACGGCTACCGGCGGACGTTCGACCACATCTGGCACTGGCAGCCGCCGGACGACGCGCTGGAGGGCCTTGAGGGCGAGCAGCGCGACAAGAAGATCCGCGAGCTCTGTAGCGAGGAGATCGTCAACTCGCTGGCGGAGCTGAAGAGGCAGATGACCCGGCGGCTGGAGCAGAAGTCCCAGCGCGCCGACCTGCGGGACCAGGGGGACCGCCCGTGATCCGACTGACGCGCAGGAATGTCGCCGGCTACGGCTTCGTCCTGCCGTGGCTGCTGGGGCTGTCGTTCTTCGTGGCGTATCCGTTCGTGGCGGCGGGGTGGTTCAGCCTCTGCGACTTCCCGCCGATGCGCGACCCGATGTACGTCGGGTCGGCCAACTACGGCGAGCTGCTGAGCGACCCGAACTTCCACCGCTGCCTGGGCGTGACGACGATGTACGCCGCGGCGGCCATCCCGTTGGGCGTGATCCTGGCGATGACGCTGGCGATGTTCCTCAACGCCAAGGTCCGCGGGCAGGCGTTCTACCGAGTGATCTTCTACCTGCCCCACCTCGTGCCCACCGTCGTGGTGGCCATCCTCTGGATGTGGATCTTCAACCCTGAGGCCGGGCTGCTCAACCTCGTTCTGCGGCTGCTGTTCAAGAGCGGCGACTGGTGGACCGGCTTGTTCTTCGACGTCGAGGCGCTGAAGTCGGCCGAACTCGTCATCCGACCGGGCATCGCCCTGCTGTCGATCGCGGCGGCGCTGGGGCTGCTGTGCTGGGGCCCGGCGGCCAGGCGGATCTGGAAGGCCGATTCCCAGCTCCGGCGGGTCCTGGCGGTGGCCGCCGCCGCGGCGATCGTGCTGGCGATCCTGCCGCTGCTCAGCGCCGCGCTGCACCTGCTGCGCCCGGCGGACATGAAGAAGCTCCGCGCACCCGGCTGGCTGACCGACGGCGACACGATGCCCTCGGGGCTACCGATCGCCCCGTCCTGGGCCCTCTGGTCGCTGATCATCATGTCCATGTGGGGCGTCGGGCAGATGGCCGTCATCTACCTCGCCAAGCTCCAGGACGTGCCCGCCGAACTCTACGAGGCCGCCGAGATCGACGGGGCCGGCTGGTGGCGAAAGACCCTGTCGGTCACCATCCCCATGATCTCCCCGGTGATCCTCTTCAACGTCGTCATGGCCATCATCGGCGCGTTCCAGGTCTTCGCCCAGCCCTACATCATGACCGGAGGCGGGCCGGAGGACAAAACGCGGTTCGTGGCCATGTTCGTCTACGACCAGGCCTTCCGCTACCACCGGGTCGGCTACGCGTCGGCCGTCGCGGCGGTGCTGTTCCTGATCATCGTGGCGCTGACGCTGCTGGCGTTCCACATCTCGAAGAAGCACGTGCACTACCAGGGACGATAGATGCCCTCCGTAGGCGAGAGAAAGACCGGCTGGCACGGGCGACTGGCGATTCACATGATCCTCGCCGTCGGCGGGCTGTTCTTCCTCCTGCCGCTGGTCTGGATGATCGCCACCTCGCTGAAGCCGCTGGACCAGACGCTCCAGCGCCCCGAGGACCTCGAGACGGCCTTTCTCGCCACCGGCTACCACGCCACCATCGACGGCAAGGAGTTCCAGGTCACCCGCGAGCGCGTCGTCGAGCCGGACGAGCGGCTGTGGATCGTCCGCCCGAAGCCGACGGCCGGCGGCAAGGAGGCCTTCCGCGCCGGCGAGATGACCCTGCCGTTCGGGCCGGACGTCTGGGACCAGTCGGTCAGCTTCACCGAAGCCGAGCTTCAGCAGATGAACGCGCCGGTCACCGCCGAGATCAAGATCCTCGCCGACGAGCAGAACCGCTACGACGCCAACACCGGCAAGCTGTCGCTGCGGAGCGGGCGAGTCGTGGACGTCGATCTCGTCAGAGAGGTCAAGCCCCCGCCGGGCGGCGAGAAGCTCTGGCTCGTCCGCGAGTGGCGGCCGACCGACACGGACACGAAGGGCGTCAGCACGCCGTTCGTCCAGGTCGACCGTGCGTGGGACATCGTGAGCGAATCGGCCCTGCGGACCGGGACGATGATGATCCCCCTGAACTACCCTGTCGCCCTGCGGCGCGTCCACTTCAGGCGCAGCCTCACCAACACGCTGTTCCTCTGCCTGATGACTGTCTTCGGGACGGTCGTCTCGTCGGTGCTCGTCGCCTACGGCTTCGCGTTCATCGAGTTCCCCGGGCGCAAGGGGCTGTTCGCCTTCACGCTGGCGACGATCATGGTGCCCTTCGTCGTCGTGATGATCCCGGTCTACCTGATGTGGCGGAAGGTCGGCTGGACGGGCACGTTCAAGCCGCTCTGGGTCGCCTCGTGGTTCGGCAGCGCGTTTTTCATCTTCCTGCTGAGGCAATTCTTCCTCGGCCTGCCCAAGGACCTGCTGGACGCCGCACGCATCGACGGCTGCTCCGAGCTGGAGATCCTCTGGAACGTCGTCGTCCCCCTCTCGCGCCCGGTGATCGCGATGGTCGCGCTGTTCACCTTCCTCGGCACGTGGAAGGACTTCCTCGGCCCGCTGATCTACCTCAACCACGAGTCGCAGTTCACGCTCTCCCTGTCGCTACAGGCCTTCGCCTCCGAGCACGGGGGCACGCCGTGGCACCTGCTGATGGCCGCCTCGACCGTCTTCAGCCTGCCGCTGATCGTCCTGTTCTTCTTCGCCATGAAGACCTTCATCCGATCCGTCGCGATGACCGGCATCAAGGGGTGAACGCCAACCGGAAGAAACTGCCGAGGACGACGACAGCGAGAGCAATTGACGGCCAGAGCTTCGCGTCGGCCGGACGGCACGAGCGAGGCCGTCTTCGGCGGCGGCCGGCACGGCCGAGGCCAAAGCCCTCGAGGGAAAACGGGGACTGGCTCCGAAGCGCAGCGCAGGTGCCTGTCCCCGTTTTCCGGCCCCGCCAACCGAGCGCCGCCTCCGAGGCCCCGAAGGGGCGGCAGGAAACAGCCGGAAGGCGCAAGCCCCCGGCCGCGACACTCAACAGAACCAGAGCCCCGGAGGGGCGACTGAGACGCCCCCACAACAACGCCCGGACAACACCATGGACTTCGTAACACTCGGACGAACCGGCCTGCGCGTCAGCGTGCTCGGCCTCGGAGCCGGCGGACACAGCCGCCTCGGCCAATCGACCGGCCGCTCGGCCGACGAGTCCGTCGCCCTCGTCCGGCGGTCGCTCGATCTGGGCGTCAACTTCATCGACACGGCCGAGAGCTATCGCACCGAGGAGATCGTCGGCCGGGCCGTCCGCGACGTGGCGCGCAACGAGGTCGTGATCTCCACGAAGAAGTCCATCGACCGCAAGGGCGTCGTCGTCTCGCCGGCCGATCTGGTCGCCGGCCTGGAGGCGAGCCTTCGGCGGCTGGGCACCGACCACGTGGACGTCTATCACCTCCACGGCGTCCTGCCGGAGCAATACGAGCAGGCCCGACAGACGCTCGTCCCCGAGATGCTCCGCCAGCGGGAGGCGGGCAAGATCCGGTTCCTGGGCATCACCGAGCGGTTCGTGCCCGATCCGGGACACCGCACGCTCCGCCGCGCCGTCGAGGATGACTGCTGGGACGTCTACATGGTCGGCCTCAACGTTCTGAACCAGTCCGCCCGACCGCGCGTGCTGGGGCGGGCGATCGAGAAGGACATCGGCATCCTCGTGATGTTCACCGTCCGCAACGCCCTCAGCCACCCCGAGCGGCTGGTCGAGGTGGTCGGCGAGCTGATCGACTCCGGCCGGCTCGACCCGGCCTCGGTCGATCGCGGCGACCCGCTGGGCTGGCTGTTGCGCGACGGGATCGCCGCCAGCCTGCCCGAGGCCGCCTATCGCTTCTGCCGCGCCGAGCCGGGCGTCCACGTCGTCCTCAGCGGCACGGGCAGCGTCGAGCACCTCGAGCAGAATGTCGCCTCGATCCATCGGCCCGCCCTTCCGCCGACGGCCCGCGACCGCCTCGTGGGCCTCTTCGACGGGATCGACAACGTCTCGGCGCAGTGAGCGACGCCGGTTTTCCGTGAAACCGATCCGCTCGGCGCACGACTACGCGTCATATCAGACCGCCCGGGAGAATTGCCGTGCTGGAGAAGCTGCTGAACTGGCTGCCGCTGGCCGTCTACGCCCTGCTGGCGGCGTATCTGGTCGCCTGGGGCGTGCTGCTGATCGCGTGCCTGCGAAGGCGGCGCTTCTATCCGATCCTCGACGACGACCGGCGGACGCGGCTGTTCTGGCTGGTGAGCTTCGCCTTCCTCAACCCGCTGATGACGCTGGCGTACTTCGTGTTCGGCCAGCGCCGCCAACCGGATGCCCGCAATGTCCGCATCCCCGCCGTGCCGGTCGGGCTGATGATGATCGTCCTGGCCGTCTCCGGCTTCTTCGTCAACGTCCCGGGCGTCACGCACTTGTGGATGGTGCCGATCATCGCCGACCGCGGCGGCGAGGGCGGCGGGGGCGGCGAGGACAGGTCGATCACCCTCGGCGCCCAGGCCGCCGTCATCGAAGCGAAGAGCAACACCAACTCCAGCACGGTCAGCAGCGCCGTCTCCCACGCGCGGTTCGCCTGCCGGCGGATCGACGTGATCGTCGAGAGCGACCATCCCCTGATCAAGCTCGTCGCCCGGCGTGTGCGGCAGCGCCTCGAGGAGTTCGCAACCGTCGACGCCGTCGAAGTCTTCGTCGACGGACAGCTCCCCGAGCCGGGCCGGCGCCGGGCGGATTTGTTCCTCCGCCTCGGCCTGCCCGAGATCAGCGAAGTGCCCGTCCCCTACTCGCTGTCGCTCAAGGCCCTGATCGAAGTGAACGCCGGCACGTCGCCGTGGCGCAGCACGTCGAGCTACCACGACGGGTATTCCCCGCCGCTGCTGAGCTTCGGCTGGGAGGCAAGCGTCAACCACCAGAGCAAGACCGTCGGCGTCGAGCGGGTCAAGTACACCATGGCGGCCGACAACATCGCCAAGGAGATCGCCAGCCAGCTCGCCAAGGCGTTCGACAAGTGGATCAAGAAGCACGGCCCCGTGCCGGAGCTGCCCCTGGAGCTGTACGGCCCGTACCGCCCGGCGGAGCTTCCGGCGGCGATGGAAGCACTCGGCTGCGAGATGCTGCTGTCGCACTCGGACCTGCTGCTGCACAACGAGACGTTCTGGCGATTTGAGACGCGGGAGGACGTCGCCGAATTGCTGAAATCACTCGGCAAGCAATTGGCGGCCGAGGGATGGCGCAGGCTGTCGCTGAGCAAGACCAACCTCCGCTTCGCCAAGGGCGAGAAGCGGATCCACGTCTACCGCGTCCGCCGGCCGACGAAGACCGGATGGGTCGTGGTCAAGCCGAACAACACACCCAAGCCGCCGGTCGAGCTGTGCATCCGCTACCGCGAGCGGTTCACCGACGCCCGGCGGGGCGAGGCCCTCGACCGCCTGCTGTCCGGCCAGACGGCGGTCGGCACGCTGCTGTTCTTCAGCGGGCAGTACACCGACGGCCAACGGCGCCGGATGTACGAGCGATTCGAGAATCTCCCCCGCCCGACTCTCGGTGTCCTGCTCGAACTGATGGACCACTACCTCGCCGCCGAGCGCATTGACGACGCCGGCAAGGCCATCGCCCGCGCTCGAGCGCTGCTGTGGATCGAGCGCGACGCCGGCTCGCAGAACAAGCGCATCGACAAGGCCGTCAAGAAACTCGCCGAGAAGCTCGCGGAGGAGCCGCCGAAGAAGCCCCCGCCGCCGACGGCGGACGACTTCCGCGCCGTCGGCTTCCTCGACGTCGATGCCGCCACGACGCCGGTCGAACTGGAAGTGGGCCTCGACGAGCCGCTGGCTGCGTTCTACCGCTGCGGCGACGGAGAGTTCTGCGTCTTCTCCCTCCGTGTGGCCGGGCCCGACGGCGCCAAGTCAGGCCGGCTGTTCTCGCTGAAGCACATGCAGGCCCGCCCCCACATGCGAAGCTGGAGCACCGGTCCGGGCAACGTCGGCCCCGACGGCCTGTGGACGGGGATGTGCTTCGACACTGTCGCCCCCAGCCGCTGCCTCACGTTCCGCGTCACACAGATCAAAGGCCCCGAAGCCCGCTTCAAGGTCCGCATCGAGCCCCCCGACCCCGCAGCGACGCCAAGAACCCGATGACGAGGTCCGCTGAAGACGGACCGAATCGTCGGGGCTCTTCCTCTCTCCACTCCCCAAGACCCTTGCATCGCTCCCGCCGCCGCCCCATCCTTGCACGTGCCAGCCCCAACGAGACAAGGAGTCGCTCATGCAATACCGCCTGCTCGGCCGCACCGGCCTGAAGGTCTCGCAGCTCTGCTTCGGAACGATGTCCTTCGGCGGTGACGCCGACGAGGAGACGTCCGCGGCGATGTTCGCCCGCTGCCGGGAGGCGGGCATCAACTTCTTCGACTGCGCGGACATCTACTCCCGGGGCCGCGCCGAGGAGATCCTCGGCCGGCTCGTCGCCGACTGCCGCGACGAGATTGTCCTGACCAGCAAGGTCTTCAACCCGCTGACCGACGAGGTCAACGCGCGGAGCCTGTCGCGGCGACACGTCATGCTCGCCGTCGAAGACTCGCTGCGGCGCCTGAAGACGGACCGGCTCGACCTGTACTTCTGCCACATGTTCGACGCCGACACGCCCATCGACGAGACGCTGCGGGCGATGGACGACCTCGTCCGCCAGGGCAAGGTGCTGCACCCGGCCGTCAGCAACTGGGCGGCGTGGCAGATCGCCAAGGCGCTCGGCATCAGCGCCGGGCAGTCGCTGGCCCGCTTCGAGTGCATCCAGCCGATGTACAACCTGGTCAAGCGTCAGGCGGAGGTCGAGATCCTGCCTCTGGCGGCCGACGAGCGGATCGGCGTGATCCCCTACAGCCCCCTCGGCGGCGGGCTGCTGACCGGCAAGTACGGCGTCGGCCGAAAGCCCGAGGCCGGACGAATCGTCGACAACGCCATGTACGCCAAGCGGTACGGCGAGAACGTTTACTACGAGTCGGCCGACCGGTTCGTCGAGCACGCCAACCGGCGCGGCGTTCACCCGGCGACGCTGGCGGTCGCGTGGGTCGCCGCCCACCCCGCCGTCACCGCGCCGATCATCGGCGCCCGCAACGTCGAGCAGCTCGAGCCCTCCCTCGCCGCCGCGGAGTTGCACATGACGCCCGAATGGCGCGCGGAGATCTCCGCCCTCAGCCCCGCCCCGCCCATCGCCACCGATCGGCGAGAGGAGCAGGTCTGACACGCAAGCGACGGGATCAGGCCGGCCCCAAGCTCACTCCAGGACGTGGATGTTCTTCGCCTTGCAGATCTCCTTGAGCCGCTTCGGCCAGACCGACACGGTGACCTCGCCGAGGTGCGCCTTCCTGAGCAGGAGCATCTGGGTGCGGGACTGCCCAATGCCGCCGCCGATGCTGAGCGGGATCTCGTCGTTGAGGATCGCCTGGTGATACGGCAGCTCGAGGAAGTCGAGCTGGCCGGAGATCTCCAGTTGCTTCTTCAGGCTCTCGGCGTTGACCCGGATGCCCATCGAGGTCAGCTCGTGGCGGCGCTTCGTCACGGGGTTCCAGACGAGGATGTCGCCGTTCAGCCCATGCATCGGCCGGCCGTCCTCGGAGGTCGTCTCCGTGGCCCAGTCGTCGTAGTCCGCCGCCCGCATCTCGTGCGGGTAGCCGTCCTCCAGCACCCACCCGATGCCGTAGATGAACACCGCCGGATACTCCTGGACGATCGCCGTCTCGCGCTGCTTGCGCGGCAGGTCGCGGTACTTGGCGAGGATCTCCTCGGCGTGGAGGAACGTCAGCTCCTCCGGGAGGTCCGGGTACTTGTCCGTCTTCAGTTGTGGGAAAAGCTCGTGGACGTACGTCTCGGCGCCCTTGATGACCTTCCAGATCCTCTCGACGACGTCCCTCAGGAATCGGAGGTTTCGCTGCTCGGCCGAGATCGCCAGCTCCCAGTCCCACTGGTCCACGTAGGCGCTGTGGTCGTGATCCAGGAAGTAGTCCTTCCGCACGGCCCGCATGTCGGTGTTCAGCCCCTCGCCGACCTTCATGCCGAACTGCTTGAGCGCCATCCGCTTCCACTTGGTGGCGGCCTGGACGACCTCGGCGTCGACCGGGTTCTTCTCGTGGTCGTTGGAGATGTGGAACCCGATGGGAGTGCGCGCGCCGTCGCGGTCGAGGTAGTCGTTGATGCCGCTCTCGACGTCCACGATCAGCGGCACGGTGACCATCATCAGGTTGAGCTGCTTGCAGAGGTTCTCCTCGATGTAGTTCTTGACCGCCAGGACGGCCTCCTGCGTCTGCTTCGGTGTCAGCAGGGAGCTGTAATCCTCCGGCAGGGCCTTCGCCAGTTCGTCGTAGTCGCCGATGCCGGGACCAGCCAGGTCCGCCTTCTTGTCTGCCATTATGCGGTCTCCCATTGGGGTAGTGGAAAATGCCACGGGCGATGCCGTGGTCCTGGAGGTTTCCTTGCTCAGCCGATCGACCATCGCGCCCCGGGCGGCGTCAGCCTTGCCCGTTGGTCTCGCCGCGGATCGTCTGGACCCAGTGCAGCGGCTTCACGCCGGTGGCGTCGGCGATCTGGTGGCGGCAGCTGAACCCGCACGCGACGACCGCCGTGCCCTTGGCCCGCTCGCGGATCGCCGGGAACAGCACCTCCTCCCCGACGGCCAGCGACTGCTCGTAGTGCTCGACCTCGTAGCCGAACGACCCGGCCATCCCGCAGCAGCCGGAGTCGATCTCGGCCACCTCCGTGCCCTCCACGCGATCGAGCAGCCCCTTCATCGCCGCCGTGCCGTACAGCGACTTCTGGTGGCAGTGGCCGTGGATGAGGATCCTGCTGTAGGGCGAGGTAAACGCGCAGTCCAGCCGCCCCGCCTCGACCTCGCGGGCCAGGAACACGTCGATCATCATCACGCTGTCCTTGATCCGCCGGCCGAGCTCGGCGTCGTCGACCAGGTCGGGCAGATCGTCGCTCAGCGCCGACGCGCAGCCGGGCTCGCAGACGACGATCGGCAGGCCCTGCCGGGCGTAAACGTCCAGGTTGCGTAGCGTCTCCGTGCCGTCGCGCTTGGCGTCGCGGAGGAACCCGTGGGAGATTCGCGGGCGCTGGCAGCACCCGGCCCGGGCGAGGACGACCTCGTAGCCGCACGACTCGAGCAGCTCGACGGCGCTGACGCCCACCTCGGTCTGATGGTAGGTCATGTAGGTGTCGTCGAACAGGACGACCTTCGGCCTCTCGCCGCTGCCCTCGCCCTTGGGGCGGCTGTCGAACCACTTCGTCAGCGTCTGCCGCGCGTAGGCCGGCGGGGTCCGCCGACGGTCGAAGCCGGCCACCTTCTCCAGCACCCACCGGAACAGCTTCGTCTTCTGGAACCAGTTCATCATCGGCGCCGGCCAGCCCGACATCAGCCGGGCCATCTTCGTCGACTTCGCCACGAGCCTCTCGCGCAGCGACACCCCATGGGTGTCGTGGTGCTTCTGCATCACCTCGCCCTTCAGGCGGGCCATGTCCACGTTCGACGGGCACTCGCTCTTGCACGCCTTGCAGGAGAGGCACAGGTCGAGCACCTCCGCGACGGCCGGGCCCGTCAGGCCGGCCTCGCCGAGCTGACCCGTCATCGCCAGCCGCAGGATGTTCGCCCGACCGCGCGTGCTGTGCTGCTCGTCGCCCGTCAGGCGGTAGCTCGGGCACATCGTGCCGATCAGCGTCTGCCGGCAGGCCCCCACGCCGCTGCACATCTCGACGGCCCCGGCGAAGCTGAGGTCCTCGCGGTAGTGGTAGACCGTCTCGATCTGCCCCACCCGGTAGTTCGTGCCGTAGCGGAGGTCCTGGTCCATCGGGTTCGTGTCGACGATCACCCCGGGGTTCATCAGCCCGGCCGGGTCGAACAGCCGCTTGACGTCCTTGAACGCCGCGTAGATCTCCGGCCCGAGGAACCGCTCGAGCAGCGGGCTTCTGACGCGCCCGTCGCCATGCTCGCCGCTCCACGCCCCGCCGTACTGCCTGACCAGCGACATCGCGTGTTCGGCGATGGCCTTCATGTGGTCGATGTCTTCCTGCAACCGCAGGTCGAGGATGGGGCGGACGTGGATCACGCCGACCGACGCGTGGGCGTACATCGCCATCTCCACGCCGCGGCCCTTGCAGAACTGCGACATCTGGTCGATGTACTCCGGCAGGTGCTCGACGGGCAGGCAGCAGTCCTCAATGAACGCCGTCGGCTTGCGGTTGCCCTTCATCCCCAACAGCAGCCCCAGCCCGCCCTTGCGGATCTGCCAGACCTCCGCCTGCCGCGCCGGATCCGTGATCGCCGGCCAGGCATAGCCCAGCGACTTCGACCTCAGCTCCGCCGCGAGCTTCTCCACCTTGCCCGACACCTCCTCCGGCGTCTCGCCGAAGAACTCGACGATCAGGATCGCCTGCGGGTCGCCCTCGATGAACCCGGCCAGCTTCGAGATGCTCGGGTTCTCCCGCGCCCGCCCGATGACGTCGGCGTCCATGATCTCGACCGCCGACGGGCCGTGGTCGAGGATCGGCGCGACGGTCCGGACCGCCTCGAGCAGCTCGGCGAAATGCACCGCGCACAGCGCCTTGCACTTCGGCACGGGCACGAGGTTCAGCTTCGCCTCCAGGATCACGCCCAGCGTCCCCTCGCTGCCGACGATCAGCTTCGACAGGTTCCAGCCGCCCGCCTGGCCGAACCGGTCGAGGTTGTAGCCCTGCACGCGCCGCATCACCTTCGGGAACCGCTTGTCGATCTGGTCGCGGTTGGCGTCGATGATCCGCTTGAAGCCGCCCAGCACCTCCGCCTCGCGCGCGCTGCCGCCTCCGCCCTCGCAGCGTCTGGCGTACTCGTCGGCCGACAGCTCCTCGAAGCTCAGCACGGCCCCGTCCGACAGCGCGACGCGGCTGGAGATCACGTGATCGACCATGATGCCGAAGACGATGCTCTTCGTGCCGGAGGAGTTGTTGCCCATCATCCCGCCGATGGCGGCCCGGCTGCTGGTGGCCGGGTCGGGCCCAAACTGGAGCCCGTGCGGGGCGAGCTGCGCGTTGAGCTCGTCGAGGATCACGCCCGGCTGGACGCGGACCCACCGCTCCTCGACGTTCAGCTCGATCACGTCTTTCATGTGCTTGGTGAAGTCGAGCACCATGGCGGCCCCGACGGCCTGTCCGCCGAGGCTCGTGCCTCCTCCTCGGGGCAGGACGGGCACGCCGTGCTCGGCCGCGGTGGCGATCGCCGCCAGCACGTCCGCTTCGTCGCGCGGGAAGACGACGGCGGGGGGCATGATCTGATAGATGCTCGCGTCGGTGGCGTAGACGGCCAGCGTGACCTCGTCGAACTTCACCTCGCCGCGGACCTTCTCGGACAGTTGCTGCCGAAACGCGTCAAGCTCTGTCTGCTGCACTGTGGATCTCCTCCGGGCACCCGGCCGCACGCCAACCCGCGCGCCGGTTGTGCTCCAGGCACAAATCGTGCGGGGATTGTACACAAATCCCCCCGCGTCCTCCGCCCAAAAACCCCCGACCCCGCCTCTGCGGTGAATCTCCTCACCCTTCCAGAAGCCGCACGCCGTCCATGCTGCCCAGCCGCCCGTTAGCGAGCGTGAGGTACTCGATGCCAGCCGGTTCGTGGCCGAGCAGTCCGCTGGCGACGGCGTCGACGGCGACGGGGTCGAAGCTCGCGAGGACCTTGCCCAGCGGCGTCGGCGTGCCGGACAGGTGCATCCCCGCCAGGGCGACCGACGCGTCGACGACGGAAAGGTCCGGCGCCTTGTAGAGGCAGACGTCCACGACCGACTTGTGCGTCGAGGGCGTGTGCAGCTTCGACTTGTTCCACGACCCGCGGTAGTACCGCGCCGGTGCCAGCCCGAACATGTTCTTCATCGCCACCGTCGTGTCCGTGAAGCAATGGTCCTTCAGCACCGGCAGGGAGATGATAAAGGCGTCCAGCGCGATCTCGGGCAGCCAGAGCTCGTCGAGCTGGTGGGTATCGTCTCGCGTCAGCCGGACGGCGGGCGTGTCGTTGAAGTCGATCAGCCGTAGGCCGTGGCGGGCGGCGAGGTCGGTGTAGCCGTTGGCCTCGAACGTCGCCGCCGTCGTCCCGCTGCCGCAGCCCTCGGCCAGGGCGATCTCGACGTCGCTGTGGCGTCGGCAGTAGAGATAGACGGCCTCGGCGGCGGCGACAGGCGTGGTCACCGGCGGGCAGTCGGCATTGGTGAGGTTGGGCTTGATGAGGATCAGCCCGTCGGCAGGCAGGCGCTCGGCGGCGCCGATCAGGTCGAGGGCCCTCGCGACGGATGCGGTGAAGTCGGTGAAGGCCACTTGGGCAACGTCGCTCATGGCGGCTCCGCAGGTCGGTAGGTCAACGCGGCACGTCGATCGTGGTGGGGGGCAGTATAGCAGAAAGGCCCGGCGAGGGGGCGGCGGTCGGCGAAGGCAAGGAGTCGGCCGTGCCGATCGCCGTCAAACCAGCCGACCGCCGAACGAACGTAGCGCAGGCGTCGGGGGCCGATTCCCGATGGGCCGTTTTTTCTCAGTTTCTCGGAATCTCACGGGCTTGTGGGCGACTAATGGCATGGAGCGGGCCGGTCGCCGTGGGCCGGTTGGCCCTTTTACGGTAACAAACACGCCGCATTGTGCGTTTAAAGAGATGAATCGTATGTTTCCGTCACATGCTCGACGCCCGTGGGACAATCCCCACCGGGCTGGACTGACGGATAACGGGACACCGACGATGTCAAGCAGTGCGCATTACAACCTTCCGGGCAGCAACGACGGAGAAGGCAGGGGCTACCGCGTCCGCTGGATCTACGCGCCCAGCCGGTCCGTTGAGGAGGCCGCCTGGGAACTCGAGGGGGCAGCCCTTTCGTCTCGCGTGGAACTGCCCAGCCGCCGCTGGTACATCCAGGCCGCCGTGGAGACCGCCTCGCAGGAGTAGCGCCAGACCCCCCTCACCCATCGCTCTCACCCACGCCCGTGCCGCGCTGCGCCCGCTCGACGCGCCCGCCCGATCACGACGTGATCAGCCGCATGATGTCCTGGAACGTCACCGCCACGAACACGCCCAGCAGCAGCACCAGCCCGACCATCTGCACGATGTTCATCACCTTGACCGAGACGGGCCTGCCGCGGATCTTCTCGATGATCAGGAACACCGCGTGTCCGCCGTCGACGACGGGCAGGGGCAGGAAGTTGAGCACGGCGATGATCGCCGAGAAGTAGGCCATCAGGTAGATCAGGTTGATCGAGCTGGTCCGCGCCGTGCTGATCGCCAGGTCGCCCATCCCCACCGGGCCGAAGACGCCCTTTGTCGAAACGTTGCCCTTGATCAGCGCCCGCAGCGAGGCGTAGGTCGTCAGCATAAAGCCCCCCGTCTCCCGGACCGACCATCCCAGCGCCTCGCCGATGCCCTCGCGGCGGAGCGTGACCAGCAGCGGCCGGAACCGCCCTGCCGGCATGTAGAGCATCCGCCGGTAGTCGTCCGGATCGAAGGCCGACTCGTCCAGCACGCCGATCGCGGCCGTCCGCGTCTCGGCCTCCGGGCGATCGCTGCGCCGGTAGGCCAGCGTCACCTCCCGACCGCGAAGGGCCTTCAAAGCCTCGAAGACCTCCAGCCAGCTCTTGACCGGCCGATCGTTGACCTTGTCGATGACGCAGCCGGACTCGAGGCCGGCCCTGGCCGCCGGCGAGCCCGGGCGGACGCCCGCCACGACCGTGTCGGCCAGGTGCGGGGAGTTCTGCATCCCGACGATCCACTGGCCTTTCTCCTTCCGCGGAATCACGTCGAAAACCTCGAGCGTCCTGCCGTCTCTGCGAACGGCGATCCTCGTGCCCTTCTCGCCGACCTTCCTGCTGGTCTCGAGTATCCTGGCCAACGTCGGCAGGGGGTGGTCACCGTAATGGACGACGACGTCGCCGGCCTTCAGCCCGGCCTCCTCGGCCGCCGAGCCCTTCTCCACCGCCACGACCACCAGCGCGGGCGACATCCCCAGCAGATCCAGCGGCTCGGGCCGAATCACGTCGTTCGGCTCCAGCGTCCGCCGGCTGCCGTCCGCCAGGTGCGTCAGCTCGATCGCGTCGCCCTCGCCCTCCCCGGTCCGGTAGTCCTCCTCGTTGATCTTCGTGCCGTCTTTCAGGAAGACCAGGGGCTTGGCCACGTTCAGCCAGACGGGCACACGGAGGGCCACGTCCTTCTCGCCGCGGCGGACCACCACGTCCACGGCCGGCGCAGACGCGCCCTGGAGTATCTCCCCGATCTGCCAGTAGTGACGAACCGCCCTGCCGGCGACCGACACGACCCGGTCGCCGTCCTCGAACACGTCAAGCCGCTCGTCGGTGAGCCACTCGCCCGCCCCGCCCTTGTCGATCGTCGTGTCGTGCGCCGAGGCGATGCCGAAGGAGTACATCTCTCCGCCCATGTCGGTCGCGCCCATCCGCACCCCCAGCCTCGTCGTGCCCTCCCACGTCGCGCCGCCGACCTCGCGCTGCACCGTCATCGTGTATTCGTCGTCGCCGTCGGACGTCACCGCCAGAAGCGCGATCCGCCCGAACCGATCGATCCGGTTGCCGATCACCGACAGGATCATGCTCTCGCCGTCGATGCGGACGATCCGGTCGCCCGGCTCCAGGCCGGTCGTCACCACCGGCTGCGTGGTCGCCGCACCGCCCGCCGAGCCGCCCGGCCGACTCGTCGGACCGCTGTGCCACGCGATCACCGCCTGCGAGGCCGGGAAGTGCTTCTTGACCGCCCCGACGACCGCCGCTGGCGAATCCATGCCGATCATGACGACCAGCACGAACAGCACGGCCGCGAGGATCACGTTCATCACCACGCCGGCCGAGATGACGCACAGGCGGGCCCAGACGGGCTTGGCGTTATACGAACGCGGGTCGAGGTCCTCCACCTCGTTGGCCGGGCGGAGGTCTTCCTGCCCGAGCATCTTGATGTATCCGCCCAGCGGCAGGGCCTTGATGCAGTAGTCCGTCTCCCCCCATTGGAAGCCGATCAGCCTCGGGCCGAAACCCAGTGCGAACCGCTCCACCTTGATCCCGACCGCCTTGGCCACCAGGAAGTGGCCCAACTCGTGCACGAAGATCACCAGCCCCAGCCCGACGACGAACTGGAGGATTGGCCAGATCCAGTGCGACAGGAACGACGCCTCTGCGAGAGTCACTGCTAGTGTTTGCATAAACTCCTCATCGACTACGCGGCCGGGCGGCCCCGTGGGGGCGGCCCTCGCCGGACACCTGTTCGGACACCTTCCCACGCGCCCACGCATCCGCGCGCAGGAGGCCCTCAAGGGTTACTTCGGATAGCGGCGGGGTCTGGTTCACTAAGCTTTCCACGATCGGGACGATTCGCCCGAATCGGATCCTCCCGTCGAGGAAGGCCTCGACGGCGGCCTCGTTGGCGGCGTTGAGCACGGCCCCGCCCGCTCCGCCGCGGCGGATGGCCTCGTGGCCCAGCCTCACCGCCCGGGCGAACCGGTCGGCCGGCGGGGAAAACGTCAGCCGCCCTATCGCGCCGAGGTCCAGCGGCGGCGTCCGGCGGCGGGCCCGCTCGGGGTAGCAGAGGGCGTAGGCGATCGGCGTGGTCATCTCCGGCCGGCCCATCTGGGCGATCACCGACCCGTCGCAGAACTCCACCAGCGAATGGACGATCGACTCCCCGTGGAGGACGACTTCGATCTGGTTGGCCTCCAGGGCGAACAGCCAGTGCGCCTCGACGACCTCGAGAGCCTTGTTGATCAGGGTGGCCGAGTCGATCGTGATCTTCCGGCCCATCTCCCACGTGGGATGCTTGAGGGCGTCGTCGACGGTGGCGTGCTCGACGTCGGCGTCGGACCAATCGCGCAAGGCCCCGCCGGACGCGGTGACCACCACCCGCCGGACGTCTTCTCGCCTCGAGCCGGCCAGGCACTGGAAGATCGCCGAGTGCTCGCTGTCCACGGGCACGACGTCGACGCCCGCGGCCGCCGCGGCGGGCATGACGATCGCCCCGGCCATCACCAGCGTCTCCTTGTTGGCGATCGCCAGCGTCGCGCCGCACTCGATGCCCGCCAGCGTCGGCGCCAGCCCGGCCGTGCCCACCACGCCCGACAGCAGCACGTCGGGCCGGCTGCGGCGGACCAGATCGCACATCGCGTCGGGCCCGGCGAGCACCTCCGCGGCCTGCCCCACGGCCTGCCGGAGCGGTTCGCCACTGTCCTCCGACGCGAGGGCCACGATCGGCGCCGAGACGCGCCTCGCCTGCTCGGCCAGCAACTGCCAATTGTTGCCCGCCGCCAGCGCGCAGACCTCCAGCCGCGGCTGGGAGGCGACGACCTCCAACGTCTGCCGCCCGATGCTGCCCGTCGAGCCGAGTATGGCGATCCGTCTGGTCTTCACGCCAGGGACGTTCCTCTGCGTCACTAACTGCCTACAGTCCATCTTACCGCCCGCCAGGCCCGATGCAAGCCGCCTCGCCGCAGACGAGCACCGTCAGCCGCGTGCCGGCGCCTGCCAGCGAAGCGACCATCCACGTCCACCAGGCTCGCGGCCTCCTTGCCGCTGCGCAGCAGGCCGCGGCGCTCGGCACAACGGACAATACACCTGGCGGCGCATGCGGGCGTAGCTCAGTGGTAGAGCGTCACCTCGCCAACGTGATGGGCGATGTCCGCTAAAGCCTTGTAAAGAAAGGGCTTACTCAGGAGCAGCGCTCGGCTGTCAGAACAGGGCCACAAAGCGCTGCGCGACTCCGTATCGCGTTCGAGTCGATCCTCCTCTTGCCGACTGCCAACCGGCCTACCGCTCATCGCCCAGAAAGCAGTTCAGCAGCGACCTCGTGGGCCGAGTTTGGGTACCAGGATTTCACCTCCATCGCAGGGCTGACGCTGGTTGGTGATGCGACCCACGAGGGCTCGGCTCTCCCCGTCTCGCCGGCGGCGGGGTGGACTGCCGGAGCGGCGTGGTGCTCCTCGAAGCAAGCCGTCGCCGGCAGGTTCACGAGTACCTTCACTTGCAGGATCACCGACAGAGGCCCGGGCCGCCAAGAGCAGACGAACGGACTCGCTGCCGATCCATCCGCGGCCTGCCGAAGAACTCCGAGCCTGGCAGCCGAGCGACGCCGGCCCGGGCGACCACGCCGTTGGCAACGAACAGAACTCATGATCCGCGAGCGTCTGCATCACCCAGCGCTTTGAGACTGCTGCATCTCTCACAGGATTCGTTGGATCTCATTGTGCTACCCGCTCAAAAACCAGCACCCAATCCTGCGGGGACGGAACGTTCTTCCTGAAACCAACGGGCTCTGCTGTCTTGTTGCCCGCTTTGGCGCCGCCCTTGATCGCGCCCTGATCGAACCTCCGGCCCGTAGCCGGATCGAAATAGTAGACGTGCCAGTCGACGTTCGGATCGAGGTTCTTCACCGCCGGCCCGCTCCAGTCATAAATGTTGCGTCGCGGCATGTAGATGATTCGCACTTCGCCCGGAATCCCGGCGGCAAAGCAGCCTTTCTCGACCCATTCGGGATGTGTCTCGAACCGTGACCACGGGTACTTCTCCAGCAGTTTCTTGCCTAGCGCGAGTTGAGCCGCCCCGGGGTAGTTCATGCCCTCCTTCCACGTCGTCAGGTCATACACCGGAGTGATGCCGGGATCGCCTTGCACGCTGGCGTGCCAGACGCCCGCCGCACCATAGGTATGTCCCGCCGCGCCGCTGAGCATGAAACTCCAGAACAAGTGGCGCTGCACGTCCTGGAAGTTCGTCTGCATGTGCCCTTCGTAACAGGCCTCGCCGCAAACCACCGGCCTGGCTGGATTCTGCGAAAGGCAAGACTTGATCAGTTCAAGTGTCTGCCTCGCCGTCTTAAAGCCGTCGTGACCGATCGCTACCATGTCAAAGTCGAATACGGCATTGTCCTTTATGGCATGTCGCGGGTGTCCGGGGGCGTGGTAGACGAGAAGACGACGATAGGGATCCGTGTCCCTCAAGTACTTCGCCACCTCTGACCATGGGCCTTGCGAATCGCTGGCTTCACCGCCGACGATCCAGACAGTGGGATGGGCGCCATAACGGGCAACCAGGTGCCGCCAGTGACGCTTGTATCCGGCGGCTCCCACTTGCGCGATGGTGCTCTTGCCTCCACGTTGCGGGCGCCCCCAGCCGCCGACGATCGCAGGGGCGATCCCCGCATCCACGAGATGCCTGATGCGGCGGTCGGCATAATCGAAGTAGACAGGATTGACCACACTGAAATCCCTGGTTTCGTAAGGCTTCCCGCCTTCGTTCTCCCAGCTCGGCTCGAGCATGTTCTCGTCAGGATATGGCCCACAGACAATCTGGATCACGCTGAAACCCTTGGCCTTGCGGTCAGCGGTCAGTTCCCGAAAGCCTTCCCACGTCATCCGCTTGCACAGGTTCTTCCACCAGGTGTCTCCCAGCCAGAAGAACGGCGTGCCGTCCGCATGCTCAAAGCGCCGCCGGCCTTTGGCCACCCGAATGGGGCCGTGCCGGTACAGCACGTTCGCCCCGCGATACGGAATCACCTCGATCTTCCCCGCAATGCCGTGAAGTCGCGAATTGCCCGTGTCCGAACAGTCGAGCTTCCATGTGTGGACCCCAGGCACGCTCGATGCGTGGCGGAAACGCCAACGGTTTCCGCCAGCCCAGAACGCGGGCACGCGAAGTTGCGCTCGATCCGGCCCCGTGATGATCGCGTCGAGTTCCACGTCCATGAACGGGTTCTGGTAGGTCTTCTCGGAAACGCATGTGATTTCCACAATGCAGTTGGCCTTGACCCTTCGAGCGTCTCCTGCTGCAAAAGACGACACGGACACTCCGGCAATCACGCCGGCAATCGTGATGACTCCTGCCGTTGTCAAGGTGATGGAGGGCATATCGTCTCTTTCGCTGACAGGGAGGGTGATCTGGCCTGGGCAGGCGGCCGGGCCCGGGGGCGGGGGGATTGGCGGGGCGATGTCGGTCATCCTTCTGCTCCCGATCGCACCCGAGAAGTCGTTGTTCCCGCCTCGCCGGGTCTATGTGCCCACGGTCAGGGCCACAAGGGCGCCTTGGGGACCACCCCCAAGCCTGACGGGCGTATCATACCCCCGACGGCTTGCTCTTACCCGCCCCAAATGCCGGGATGAAAGCCGTTTCAGACAGCACCACAGCCTGGTGGCAGGCAAGCGCCTGCTTGATGGCGTCCAGAGAGAGCTTGCCGACGACCGGAAACGCAACAGAATCATCGGGAAGGCCCGCGATGGGCGTGGGCGAAACCCTATCGGGAAAATGTCGGTCAACGGGATGGGTGTAGCGGACCAGCGAGTTCGATGCCCGCACAAAACCCGAATCCGCAGGGGGCTCTTGATCACGCAATCTCACCGACGAAGCTCTTGCCTCCGCGAAGACAGACAGACGTGTGACTCGGCATCACCGAATGCTCGAGCTTATACCACCTTGGTTTCGCGAATTCCCATATCCCCGGCGACACGACGCGTCTATCGAAGCGGCTTCACGAGAACCTCTGCGACCACCGGAGTCACATCGGGCCTGATGAAGCCCAGACGCAAGTCCCCGCCGTTGCAGCGGCCGGAGAAGTTGGCGTCTCTCAGATCGAACACGGTCGTCTTCCATCTGCCAGATTGCTTCACGCGGAATCGGTGGGCCTCCTTGAACACGCCGGCGCCCTTCGGATGCGACGCGTTCACGTGCTTGTCGCTGGAATCGTATTCCACGGCAACGGCCGTGTTCCCTCTGTCGACGTAGGTGATCGACACCTGAACGGCGGGCTGCTGTCCATTGCGGTAGGACTGTTCCTTCAACTTGAAGTAGAAGTACGTCGGCTTGCCCGACCGCAAGGCCGAGTTCCATGCAGAACGCCCTGCCAGCCTGACCGGCGACATCTGCGCTTCGTTGTTTGACTTCCTCGGGACCATCCTGACGCCGGACACCGAATCCGGAAGGGCCTTTGCGGATGGCTGATGCCTGGATCGCCATTTGAAACTCTCTCCCTCAGTAACGAGCTTCAGCTCGCGCGCGCCCGTTCCCGGCTTCGCGAACGTCTTCGGCGCCGCCGCCCTGAGCCGCTTCTTCACACTCGCGAATCCCGCCTTGTCGGCCAGGTTCTCCCATTCATTCGGATCCCGCCTGATGTCATAGAGCTCCTCGCCTCCATCCGCATAGTGGATGTATCGCCAGCCCCGGTTGATAATGGCGTACTCCCCCGGCCGCATCCCCGGCAGGAGGACATCGCGGTCCTTTGCGGAAGCCGGACCCCGCAGCACAGACGCCAGGGACACGCCGTCACGGGAGAGCCGATCCGGCGCGCCACACAGCTCCCTAAGCGTCCTGAATATGTCGATCAAGCTGACGGTCTCGTCCACGCTTGCACCGCGCGCGATGCCGGGCCCCGACCACAGGAAGGGCACGTTCGAAGTGCGTTCCCACAGCGTGTGCTTGCCCCAGTCGAGCTTCTCGCCGTGGTGGTAGCCATGGTCACTCCACAAGACGACGATCGTATTGTCCGCGTTCGGCCCGGACGCGATCGCGTCCAGCACGCGACCCAGCATGGCATCCGCATAGGAAATGCAGGCCAGGTACCCGTGGATCGCGTCCTTGACCGCTCCCAGCTTCTCCAGACGCTTGTGAATCGCGCTGCGCGCGGTCTTTGCTCTACGTACGGCGGGTGGAAGATCGTCGAGGTCGTCTGCCTTGTAGGGAGGCAGTGTGATCTTCTTCGGATCGTACAGGTCGAAGTACTTCTTCGGTGCATAGTTCGGAAAATGCGGAGTGTAGAGTCCCACAGCCACGAAGAACGGCTTGCCATGCTTTCTGCGGACCAGATCGCATGCCCACTCTGTGCGAATTGTATCGGCCATCTTCCCTTCGTTCTCATTGAGGACTCTGCCCCATTCCAGGAAGAACTTGTTGGCCGGCTTGCGGTCGTGGTTGAAGATGCTGTTAGGATAGGGCTTCGGGAGAATCGGATCATCCACCGTCCAGGTCTCCAGCGCCCACCCCCTTCTCTTCTGCCCACGGTCGCGCACGAAGAACTCGTTCCACCCCCGCAAGTCGACGAAACCCGCAGGGTGATGGAACAGCTTCCCTGCCCCGTACGTGGCGTACCCCCCATTTTGCAGGACCTGCTGAAGCGGCGTGATCTCCGGGTGGTTGTGGTAATAGACCTGCGTAGTGTAACAGCCTGTGGTGCTCGCGTGACGGCCGCTGAAGATCGCCGAGCGCGACGGGGCACAGAAGATCCCGGCCGTGTGAGCATTCTGGAAAGTGACGCCGCGCGCGGCCAGTCGGTCCATGTTCGGCGTAATCGCCTGTGCGTGCCCCATCGGACCGATCCAGTCGCACATGTCGTCGACCACGAACATCACCACGTTTGGCCGTTCCGCTGCCCACGCTGTGGCGCCCCAAGACATGGCGAACAGACATAAGAGCTTCTTCATGATGCGATCCTCTTCGCACGCCACCACTGCCAGGACGGCTCAGGCGGCCCCGTCAAATCCCTCTCTTCTTCACTTCCTCGAGGTGCGGCGAATCGACCTCTCTCAACCAGTCGACCAGTAGAGCTTTCATTCTCTCGCCCTGTTGCAGGTATCGCTTCCTGTCAGGATTCTTGCCGAGCAGGTTGTTCATCTCGTGCGGATCGCTCTCGAGGTCGTAGAGCACATTCATGACTTCCGAGTCGGCCGTGTTGGGACAGAAGAACTTCCAGCGTCTGGTGCGCACCATCAGATTGGGCTGGACCGGCCCGCGCCAGTTCCACTCGCTCACGGCATACGCTTCGCCTCCGCCCTTTTTGCCCTCGATGTATCGGCGCAGGCTTTGACCGTCGGACTCATGCCGGCCGGCCCGCAGGTAATCGCATAGGGTGGCGAACAGGTCGATCTGCGAGACGGGCTCGTCCACCACCGTGCCCGGCCTGATTCGGCCCGGGAATCGGATCATCAACGGCACGTGCACGGACTCTTCGTAGAACACGTTCTTCTCGCGCATCCCGTGTGCGCCGAGCATTTCGCCATGGTCGGACGTGAAAACGACCAGCGTGTTTCCCGTCAGTCCCAACTCGTCCACCTTGTCGAGGATTCTGCCCACCCAGACATCAATCTCCTTCACGAAGGCGTAGTAGTTGGCGATCATGTACTTGATCTTCTCGCGGTCGGCGTACTGCGGCATCTTCGAGCGACCGTTCTCGTGGAAGTACGGGGAATTGCCCATGGGGTCGCTGATGCTGACCGGCGGATTCATATCCTTCGGATCATACATCGAAGCAAACGGTTCCGACGGCGTGATCGGCGAGTGCGGGCAGTGGAACGAGCAGTGCAGCGAGAACGGTTTGCCCTGCCTGGCCAGACGCTCCAGCGCTCGGAGAGTCTGCCTGGCCTGAAAGGCCGTGATGGTGTGCTCCTCCGGAACGATGGATACCCCGTGTTGATCGGGCTGGCGTACGGTGAGCTTCTTGCCGTTCTCGTCTGTCTTGACACCCGGCGGCATGCCGTGGCGAGTGTCGAGCGGGTTGGTCTTGTAGGGACGCTTGTCGAACGTCTGTTCCTGCATCCCCGAGTTGGCCATTTCCGGGTTTCGGAACAATCTCACACGCTTGACATGTTCGCTCAGGTAGTCGAGGTACTGCGCTGACATTCCCGGCCCGCGCTCCCACTTGCTGGCCCCGGCCGGTGTGACTGCGTTGTTGTACTTGAGCGCCCGGCCCAGAGGCGCATGCCACTTGCCGTAGTACTCGGTCACGTAGCCCTGATCGGCCAGGACTTCGTCGTAGCAGGGGATCGGCATGCGGTCCGACTCATGGGTGTCCATGTTGGTCCGCACCCCCGTGTGTTCGACCGTACGACCGGTCATGAGGCTGCTTCGAGCCGGGCCGCAGACGGGACACTGTGAGTGGCAGAGCTCGAAGTACGCCCCCTCCTTGCCGATGCGATCCATGTTCGGGGTCTTCAGGATCTTGTTGCCCGCCATGCTCAGCGCATCAAACCGCTGCTGGTCGGTCATGATGACGAGCAGGTTGGGGCGCGTCTGTGAGTTGTTTGACGCCCCGAGCAGGCTGCCGCGTACGGAAAGCCCAATACCTACCGTCATGTCGATCAAGAAATCTCTCCGATTCACCTGTCTCTCCTCGCCGGAATTGCACCGCTCGCAGGGATCTCTCCGCGCATCATCCCGACAACTTCACCGACGAGCCGCAGGCAGCGGTCGGATGTCCGGTTTCCGTTGCTCTTCAACCGGCTCTTGCCCACGGGCGGCTCATCTGTCACGCTGACCCACATTTCCCAGATGGCGTTTCGACCACGACCATCGCGAGCCTCTTCAGTGATTCTATTGCGGCTCCGGCCATCGGCAAGCTCTTTCCCGACTGCCACACCCGGTCGATCATGAATCCGTCAATGCCGCTCTTGTTGACCGCATCGGTGATGAAGGCGGAAAGGTACTTGAGATACTCACCGGTGTACGGAATATGGTAGGTACTCGGGGTCCGCAGCTCAGAGCAGGATGGTCGGTGACCCAATACCAGTTGAGTAAGAGCACTACCAGGATGATGGCCTTCCAATGTTGGGAAAAGCGGGACGTGCGTCAGAGCTCGCTCTCCGTCGGCACGACGAACGGCTTGCGGTACTCGCGTGTGAGCATCGCGTCGGCCGCCGCGTTGCCGACGAATCGCTCCCTGTCCGGATCGAATCGGAGCCACGGCCCCACGGTGAGCCGGGTCTTTTGGAGATCGACGCCGTTGTCGGCCAGGTGTTTCTTCGTTCGCTCGAACGTGTCTCTCGTGTCGTCGAACAGCTTGTACGACGCGAGCTGGTCGATGGCCTCTCCCGGGGCGGCCTGTCGTCCCAGCCGATACGAGATGTTCCCCAGGTGACAGAGCCCGGCCGAGAGATGGCCACCGAGGATCTCCGCGTTCAGCCGGTCACGTCTGCGGCTGTGGACCGCCTCGACGAAGTTGCCGAAATGGTCGTCGCCGGGGCCTGAGAGTCTCTCGACGAGCTTGCCCTTCGGATCGAAAAACGCGCTGCTCCCGCCGGCCATGCCGACATGGCCTTCGCTGCCGGTGAAGATCGCGCCGCCGTGCCGATGGAACTTGGCGGTCTCCAGGCCGCGAATCTCCTGCACGAAGGTGACGCCGCCGAAATCATGCACGGCCACCTGCGTGTTGGGCGTCTGGGCCGAATCCGCGTAGCCAAACCGGCCCCCGTAGCACATCGTCGCCCGCGGCAGCTTGCCGACGCCCAGGCCGAAGCGAACCAGGTCGGCCCGGTGGACGTCGCTGTTGCCGATGTCGCCGTTGCCCGTCTCCCAGAACCAGTGCCAGTCGTAGTGGAACCGCTGGCGCGTGATCGGGCTCATCGGCGCGGGGCCGGCCCAGAGGTTGTAGTCGACGCTCGCGGGCGGCTTGCCTTTGACTACGGGGCCGATCGAGCGGCGACGTTTGTAGGTGATGCTCCGCGCCAGCGTGACTTTGCCCAGCTTGCCCTCGGCGATAAACCGGGCGGCCGCTTTGCAGGTTCCGTCTGAGCGATACTGCGTGCCGACTTGGCAGATGCGGCCGTACTTCCGCGCCGCCTGCACGATGCGCCGGCCTTCGCTGATGTTGTGGCTGACCGGCTTCTCGAGATAAACGTCCTTGCCAGCCTGCATGGCCCAGATGGCGGCCGGAGCGTGCCAGTGATTGCAGGTTGCGATTGAAACCACGTCAATCAGCTTGTCGTCGATGATCTTCCGCAGGTCCTGATACGCGGCCACCTTCCGGTCCTGACGTTTGCCCACGCCGTCGGCATGGCGCCGGGCGCGGCTGATGTCCGCGTCGCAAATCGCCACCACGTCGCAATCGCCGCGCCCGGCAAAGGCCCCGATATGAGCCGGGCCGCGTATGCCCGCCCCGATCACCGCAACGGACAGCCGCCCGTTGGCGGAGGACTTCTTCGGCTCCGCGGCGGAAGCGGCCAACGCAGGGGCGGCCAATGCCGCCGTGGCCGTCAGGATCGACTCCTCCAGGAATTGACGTCGCGTCAACATGCATCGGCTCCTCAGCAAGTATCTCGTACGGCAAGGGGTCCTGGCATGGTGTTTACGCGTCTTGCCGGCCCGTTTCCAATCCGCTAATCCGATTTCGGCCGCCCTTCCATCAAGAACAGGATCGAGTCCGACCCCCAGTGCCATTCGCCAAAGGGCATGATCACGTCGGCCCGGCCGTTGTGGTCCAGGTCCACCTGACGGCGGACGCCCTCGTGCCCGCCGGGCATGGCGTGGGCCCGCCAGGTGCCGCCGAAGTTCTTCTTGTAGGTCGCGGGGTCCAGGGCTCTGTTGTACGGACTGGGCAGGAAGCTGATGGCGTACAGCCGCTTCCCGTCGCCGTCCCACACGCTGAACATCCCGTCGACGTTGGCGCCCAGGCCGAACGCGAGAATCTCCTCGTCGCCGTCGCCGTCCCAGTCGCCCCTGGAAAGCAAGGACGCCGGCACGGGCCGCTTCCACACCAGCTTGCCCGCCGCGTCGAACAGGTAGAGGTTGCTGCCCTTCTCGCAGAAGGCGATTTCCAGGCCCTTGCTGGTCTTGTCGAAGTCGCCCAGGGCGATGTTCTGGGCATGGCGGACGCCCTGCGTGCGGTAATCGATCTTGGCCTTGATTCTCCCGGTAAGCGGCTCGACGACGTAGATTGGCCCCTTCGCGGCACTGCAGCCCTCGTGGTCGTAGACCACCTCGATCTTCCCGTCGCCGTCGATGTCGCCGTAGTCCACGAAGTCGCTGTGGTGCCGCTGGGTGCGATCTTCCCACAGGACCCTCCCGTCGCCCCGCAGGCCCATGGTCAGCTTCTGCCAGTTCGCGAAGATCTCGTCCAGCCCGTCGCCGTCGACGTCGCATCGCCCTATCTCGTGAGCATAGGCCGCGCCGCCTTGGAGTTCCGTGTCGTGCGTCCAGGCCTTTTTGCCCGTGTGGTCGTAGCAGTGGAGGACGCCTTCGTCACGGACGACCACCGCCTGGGTCTTCTTGTCCAGGAAGTGCCCGACGATGATATCGCCCCGACCGTCTCTGGCGGCCCATTCCGTCTTGCCGGTGTCGGCACGGATGCACCATGTCCCGTCCCTGGTCGCGTGCAGCACCGAGAATCGCCCGGCGCCGTGCAGGTCGAACACGGGCAGGCGGCTTTCGTCGCCGTGCAGGGCCCCCAGCGGCTCGCTCTCCCAGACCGCCGAGCCGTCGTCGTAGTCGAGACGTTCGATCCGGGCGCCGGGATGTTCGCTGCGGCAGCGGAAGATGTCGGGCTTGCCGTCGGCGTCGACGTCCTTGACCTCCGAGACAATCGGGTGGAAGGCCATGCCCTCGACGCCCTCGTGGCCTTTCATCGGCCAGGCCTTCTTCACGCCGGGGACCTCCGCCCAGTCGGCGGGTCTGATCTTCAGCATGTTGACCCGGACGATCTGGCCCCACTTGTCTTCGCCAAGGGTCCACTTGCCCTCGGGACACAAGTGCATGTTGCCTTTCCGGTGATGGAGCGCACCCGTCTTTTCGCCGGAGGCGCACTGGGCGGACGGTCCTCGCGCTTCAGCCGTCCGGGAAGGGGCAGCGGACATGACCACAACGATCGTCGGCAGAAGGAAGCCTGTTGTTCGCATGCAGCTCTCCACCTCGGTGTTGACATGCAGCGTAGCAGGGCCTGTCGGTTTTCTCCAGGCGTCAAGGAGACTGTCTTGTACTCGCCGTTCACCCGTAGATCGTGGTTGTTCGGATAGAGCGCCCTGTTGTCGTTGCGCCGGAGGTACTCCAGGTAGTAGAAGTGGGCGAAGCCCTTCCCGGGCCATTCGGTCCAGGCGCGGCGGCAGCGCGGGCGTTCGCACGCGCACCTCTGTCGGCGGCGACGGCTTCACGGCGAGGCCCCCCCGCGTGACGCGGCGCGACGTGCGGACGAGCTGCGGGCGCGCTTCGCAAGGGACGATCGAGATCACACGGCACGAGGACGGGCGCAGCGCGGCCCGCAGCCGGCCCGCGAACGGCGGGACCAGCGCGTTGTCCCAATATGCGCGCCGCGCGTTCCCGGGATGCGCATTCGCCTACTGTCTGCCGCCGATCGGGCGCCGCCGATACGTCCCCACCGCGGAGGCGCCGTCTCACTCGGGACCCTCGCTCGGGCAGACCAACCTGTAGGACTCCCCGCGACTGACGGTCTTGAAGATGCCGTGACGGTTGCAGAGATACAGGATCTCCGGCTGCTTCCGGTCCGGCAGGATGCAGGAGACACCCTCGTTCAATTGCAGCCGGCCATTTCGTCCGCCTATCCGCGCGTTGCCAGACAGGATGGACCACTTCCGGGCCGTGCGATCCGGACACCGATAGACCGGGCTCGGCTGCTCGAACGAGAAGGGGGCCGCGTACGTGGTCGAGAACGTCCGCCAGTCGTTCTTCCTCCCCGCGTACTCCTTGAGGAACTGCCGATAGCCCAGAGCGGCAAACAGCCTGTCCGCGGGGACGTCGTGGCGGCGCTGCCAGAACATGTTGCCGCGCTGCCACGTGTAATACACGCCCCGTGTGGTGGCGAAGGTCGCGAAGTTCTCGTGGGCGCCGAACCCGATGTTGGCTATACCCAGGTCCGCCACTTCGCAGCACGTCTCGAACCTCGGCGCCTTGCCTCCGAGCCGCACCCAGTAGACTCGTCCGGCCCCCTTGAGCGGAGAGGCGGGCGCGGGCAGGCCGAGCGCTCCGAACTCCCCATCCGCGAACGTGCCCACCACCAGGACGCCCTTGCTTCCTGTCTTCGGGATGAAGGCGAGGCAGGTGACGCGCTCGCCCGCCAGGCCGGCGGGTTTCCAGGTCTCGCCCGCGTCCCTGCTGAGGAACAGCCCTTTCGTCTCTCCCGCGGCCGCCACCACGTTCGGGTCCTGCGGGCAGAACGAGAGGACCTCGCCGAATATGGTGGTGGGGCCCCGACCGTCGAAGTCGATCTCGCGCGTCACCAGCTTCCAGGTTCCGCCGCCGTCCGCGCTCCGCCAGAGGCCGCTCCTGAGCGAGCCATTCACGACCCGGCCGCCCGCGCGCAGAACGATCGAGCTGTTGGCCGGATGAACGGCCACGGAGCGCACAGCCAGCGCTTCCGAAACCGTCAGGCCGTGATTGACCGGCTTCCAGTTCTCGCCGCGGTCCTCGGACTTCAGCAGCCCCTTGCCGGTCGTTCTGGCGTACAGAATTGCGGCATCCTTCGGCGCCTGGGCCACGGCGGTTACGCGATTCTCGAGAGACAAGTCCCCCGGGAGCGGCCGCTCCCGGACCTCCTCGGGGACCTCGCCTCGAACCAGCGTCATGTTGTCCGTCGCGCCCTGGAACAGCGCCCGGCCCTTGCCCGGCACGGCGCGGAAGCAGACGCCGGCATACTGCTCGTCCGTGAAGCGGCGGGAGATCTCCTCCATCGCCTTGTCCCACGTCTTGCCGTCCGCCGACGTGAACGACTGGAACCGCTTGCCGCGCCGCACGATCCTCAGCCATCGATGCTCTTCGGGGAACGAGGGATTGCACATGCGGCTTCCGGCCAGGTCCGGGTGGTCGGAAGAGCCCCGCATCCCCTGCCCGGCCGTCCAGAAGATGCTGAAGCCCCATTGATTGAACGTCGATTCGAGCCCCGCGCCCTTTCGCGGCCGGCCCACGTTGCTGGTGTACAGGCCGAGCCAGTTCGACGTGTGCATGCCGTTCTCTCGGGTCGTCAGGGCGATGTCGGCAATCCGGGCGGTGAGGGTGAAATCGCCGGAGACCTTCTGGTAGGCGACGTAGAAGCCTTCGCCCATGAAAGAGGCCCGGCCGTCTTTGCACCGCGCGGCGATGGGGTACTTGTGTCCGAGCACGATGAACTTCCACGGGCCTTCAATCAACTCGCGGGTCTCGAAGCCGAGCACGCGATCGGTGTCGACGGAGAAGCGGCCGTCGTACCACAGCCGCGCTCGGATGCGGTTTCTCCCCGCGGGGAACAAGTGCCTGAAGACGACGTCGCCGCTGTCGGCCACATCCTCGCGGCCGGCGGTCGCCAGCAGCATGCGCCCGGAATAGAGCTGCACTTTGGAGAGGCGACACCCGCGCAGGTTGGGGCGTACGTGAATCTCAGCCAGGTTGTCCGGGAGAACGCCGCCGGAGGCGGCCCCCTTCAGGGAGAGGGCGAGCGAAGGGCCGTCTGCGCGTTCGCGTAGGAAGTCGTTCTCCGTGAGTCCACGCAGGGCGAAGCCGGGGCCTTCCCAGCGTATCGACAACTTGTTGGCGAGGTTCGCATGGCCGCCGTGGCGGCGACAGGGGCCCTTGAAGTACCGCAGCTCAAACGCATGCAGCCCTTCGTTAAGCGCGACCGGGCACTGCTTTGCCGACGCGCCGTGAAGCCCGTCGTTGTCGGCGATCACCTTCCCGCCGAGGCTCAAGCGGCTGCCGTCGCACGTGCCCACCGAGAAGACGTACATGCCGTCGGCGGGCACGCGCAGGTAGCCTCGATAGAGCAGGGCGAAGAGCTTGTGCCGGTCCTCCTGCACCGTATCGTCCAACGCGGCGACGTATCCCTGCCGGGCGGGCGTCAGGGCCGCGAAGTCGGGCAGTCGCTCCCAGACGGCACCCTTGGGCGCCTCGTAGTAGGCGTACTCCAGGCCGGGGCGCAGCCCCGCGGCCTTCATGGCGGGCCGACAGGCGGCGGGCTGGACGGGAATCGTGACGGACGTGACCTGGTCGAAGATGTCTCGCACGGTCAGCCGGACGCTCTTCGGCTCTCGCGGCGTGTCCAGGCGCCGGGCCAAGACGTGCGGAGCGTTGTCCTCCAACGTCGCGATCGGAGCGCCTTTCGCCTTCGAATCGTCGAACACCTCCAGCCGGTAACCGAGCTGCGGGGCCGCGCTGCGGGGGATGCGCCACTGAACCGCCACCTGACAACCGTAGGCGCGGGCGGTCGCGGCCTCCGTCGCGGGAGCGTCGAGCCGTGGCGCGTCGGGCTGCTTTGTGGTGAATGCTCCGCTCTTGGCGGGCGAATCCGGTTCGGACCGATCGTACCGAAGGACCGTGCCGTTCTCGATGAGCTTGAAGAACTCCGGCCCGCCGCTGGTGACGGTGTCCGCCTTGTGCCACTTGCCGTTGGCTCGGCAATAGCCCAGCCGGCGCTCGAAGGCTCGATGGACGTGGTGCGGGGCGAGGGCCTCGACAAAGCCGGAGTTCCCGGCGAATCCCGTCGCGCGGGCGGGGAGGCTGACCACGCTGTGCGTGTGCCACTGGTTCTTCTCGAGGTCCTTCACCCACCAGCCGACAGAGCTGCGCTCGTCGATGTCCTTGGAGGACGGGAAGACCCGCATGACAAACCGGTACCACGCGCCGGGCCTCAGGAACAGGGCGTCCCCGTGCGCGCCGCCGGAGGCGCCTTCGGCCCCGTAGCCGTGGGGATAGAAGTACTCTCCCTCATGCACGGGTCGGACCTCGCCCCAATACGACATGAACATGCCGGGCGCCTTCTTCGGCCCGCTGACGGCGATCCCGCCGTAGAAGCTGCCCAGCCGCGGATGCCCCGGAACGAAGCTCATGTACCAGAAGCAGTAGTACGTCCCCTGGTCCCAGAAAGGCCAGCGGTGGTCCTTCATGACGATGTCGGACCCCTTCCTGACATTCGGCTTCCATCCAGTCGCGCCGGCCTCGCGAACGGGCGCCAGGAACATCAAAGCAATCGCAGCCGACAGGAGCAGGGCACAAGTTCGTTTCCGGTCAACGGCTTGTCTCATCTCACGCTTCTCCACAGACAAGTCGACCATCGGGTCGAGCGTCTTCTGGCTGACGCCGCCGCGCGTCTCCTTGCCGCCCTCGTCCCGGACACAGACCACGGCGTCCAGCAACGACTGCGCCGTGGTGGGTCAACCAGAGCTTGCCCCGCTTCTGATCCCCCCGCACGGAGGCCGGGGCATTGGGCGGGGACGCGACCTCCGGCTGTAGGGCTGCCGACGACGCGTCGGCAAGCGAAACCAGAGCGATTGCGGAACTCCGGCAGACGAATGCGTCTCCATTCATGGCGGCCCTCGTGGCGCGCTCCAGCGCCTTTTGCATGCTATCGGCGAGCCGTCGGGTAATCCAGGCTGCAACGCGTCGGGAGCGATCGCCCAGGCAGGGCTCCCGCTGGCAGGACCCGCACTGATTCCTGGCAAGGTGTTCCTGCTTGACATATAGAAGTGAGAGTCGGAGTCTCCAAGGATGACGCCATGCAGGATGACAGCGAATCAGCAGGACGGCGGTGGGACCTTTCCGGCATTGGCCGTGGGCGTTGGATCTTCCCGGCCCGGCCTGAAGGCGCGGTCAACCAGATCGTTGATTTCCTTCATTCCTTTGACTGCGGTCACGTCGATGGGCGAGCTGAACTGCTCATCAGCGCGGACACCGACTTCGTCGCTTGGCTGAATGGTAACCTCGTCGGTCACGGTCAGTACTCGGACTACCCCGACGAGAAGACATACGAACGCCTGCCGCTTGGCGGCGCGCTCCGCATGGGCTCGAACGCGCTCGCGGTGACCGTCTTCTACAACGGACGCGACAGCAGCGTATACCGGCGCGGCGAGCCCGGGCTGGTCTACGAGGTCCGCGGCCCCGAACGGCTTGCCGCCAGCGGAACGGCCACGCTCTGCCGGACCAACCCGTGTTACCATTCAGGTCCCATCGCAACCGTCTCGCGCCAGTTGTTCTTCACCTTCGGCTACGATGCCCGGGCAGAGGACGGCTTCCATCGTGACGGCTACACCCCCCGTACCGGCTGGACGGCCGTCCGAGACGAGGAGACGGCTTTGCCGGAGGGGCGGACCGTCCTGCACGGTCGCCCGGTGGCGAGGCTGGTCGATGGCGGCACCACACCGGCGGGGCTCAAGGCGGTGGGCCTCTTTCGGCGGGACGTGTCCATCGCAGAAGCTGAGCACGAGGCGACGGCCGAGAAGCAGACCCGTGCGGGCCTTGTCATGGCTGACGGAACGCTGGTCAGTGCGGCCTGGCAGATGCAGCACGATCACCTCTCTGCCCGCTCCTCCTACGGGTTCTTAGACCTTCCTTTGGGCGCCGAGCTTGCCTCGCTCGAGGGGGGGCTAAGATCCTCTTTGGGGGATCTGGGCGACAATGACGGCGTCTACCTTGTCTTCGATCTGGGCCGGGAGGAGGTGGGGCATCTGGAGTTCGACATCGAGGCGCCGGGCGGCACGATTCTCGACATTGGCTATGGCGAGCATCTCGACGACCTGCGGGTCAGGACCCATGTGGGAGGGCGGAACTTCGCGGCCAGGTATATCTGCACCGACGGGCGGCAGTCTTTCACCCACCACTTCCAGCGCTGG
>Ga0180437_10001300_pt1 | contig 43207 bp, 53 predicted proteins | sample SS_ome_4_FD_132410 | JGI IMG/M metagenome (GOLD analysis project Ga0180437, IMG submission 132410) | Hypersaline lake sediment archaeal communities from the Salton Sea, California, USA - SS_3_D_1 metaG | ecosystem: Environmental > Aquatic > Non-marine Saline and Alkaline > Hypersaline >...
GTAAGCCCCCAGGCTTAGCTTCTATGTTTCAATGAATCACGGGGGTGTTGCACTCCCCCGTAAGCCCCCAGGCTTAGCTTCACTATTATGGGGGTGTTGTACTTACCTGTAAGCCCCCAGGCTTAGCTTTACTATTTGTTTTTCAATGAATCTACTATTTTGATCAATATCTTTTCACCATTGTACAACATATATATCTTTGTTCTATATGTGTGGTATGTTTGAGTGTACTTATAATCTATATCGAAATCATCTCTGAAGAGACTTTTCTTATGGAACTCATCTGTTATAATGTGATGCAATATTTCAAGTTTCTCTCTAATACTTTCTGGGAAATCTATGTACAAGAATTTTAATGTTTTGAGCCATGAATTGGAAATACGTGAAAAACATGATACAATCTTCTCTCCAGATAGTATTTTCCTGTACTCTAACAACATATCGTAAAAATCCAGATACACTGTTCCTACACGTTTCAAATATATATCCATTTTTGCAATGTCATCTATGAATTTGTCTGCATCTTTCTCCACATGCTTCAAAACATCTTGTATAATGTTGTACTTTCTCAGAATTCCATTGAAAACAATTTTCTTATCTATATAATCTTTTTCCAATAACACATTGAATCTCTGTATAATTCTATTAATTATTTCATAACTGCAATTTTTACAATCGATGCTATTAATGATATAAGCGTTTATATCCTTAATAGACTTGAACTTATTCACTGGAATGTCATATTTTAAACTATTCTTCTCAACATGTTTAATAAAATTGTAATATGTTGCTTCTAATGTTGCATTAGTTTGTTTTGGCAATGTTACACCATAATATGTACACTTTCCAGAAATAAATGTTTCAAATTTTTGTTGATAATCACTCATAATAAATAGTAATAGATAATAATATATACTTTTTTTTAGATATTTACAAGAATTAGATTTTCAATCTTTTTATGATCTCCTCGTAACATGCTATTTCTTATAAAAGTGCTACTCACATTGTGACCATCTTTTCTCTTAGTCGGTTTTATAACCAAGTACTTAATATTCTTCTTACCAATTGTCATCTCATAAAAACTGTATCTACTATTCCCTGCATCTTTGGCACTCTTCACAAACAGAATTTTGTGACCCTTCTTAACTTCATCTTTCCCCAACTTTATTATTTCACCATTCTGTACAGGACTTGTTGCTTGACTTTTTATGACTTGTACTCTCTTTTGATCAACCACTGGTAAAAGTTTGATATACTTCATCCATATTTTATAGGATTGGTCTTGAGTGAAAACAGGAACTAACTCCTGAATTTCCGCTTTGGTCATACCCTCTTTAGCACCTTTAACAATCTTAATCAGTTCATCTTTATTTACATTACGTACATTAATAAGTGGACGTGGTTTCTTAGATATAACAATAACAACGAGACCAACACCTTTTCTCTTCAAAAGTTTCTTAACAATATCGAAATGTCCGATATGTGGAGGTTTGAAAGAACCTGGAAATATAGCAACAGACATATATATAGTATAGTATACTTTTTGCCAATACTTTTTTCTAAAAAGTGTTTTTCCAATACTTTTTTTCTAGAGAAGTGTATATTCCTATGTCAACAGAATTGAAACCGTATTTTATGATTTACTCACTAGAAATGTGTCCTTATTGTGAAAGAGCGGAACATTTAGCGAGGAGTAACAATCTAAGACACAAAGTGCAACACATTTTGCAAAGAGACAAACATGAATGGAAACAGAGACTTGAAGCATCAACATTTCCACAGATATACTATTATGATGGTGATGGAAAATTCTACATTGGTGGTTGTAGAGATTTTGAAGAGTTGTTGCGTAAAAATTTGCCAATAGTCAAATCTTAAAAAATTTCTGTTATATTATATAGATGAAAGTAAAAATATACTACCTAACTGGTTGTCCATACTCTCAAAAAGCCCTAAAACTCCTCAAACAATACAAAATTGACTATGATATTATAAAGATTAAGAGTGATAAGGATAAAAATATGTATAAGGAGGAATTACAAGTGTCATCATTTCCACAAATATACATTTATGATGACAATAAATTGAAAAAGAAGAAGGGTAAATGGACTGAAAGAGGAACTCATATTGGTGGTTGTACAGAGTTCGAACATTATTTGTACATTGTAACTCTTATGGAACATAATGATTTAACTATATATAAATTAACAAAAGTGTCAAAGCTCGTTTAAGAGACATACTCCATGAATTTAATGTAGTGTTTAATTAAACAGAATTCGATAAAGTATATAACTATTAAGAATATCAATCCACCAAAATATCCATAAATATCAACTCTATCCTTATCATATTGAATATCTAACAATTCATCAATCCTCTTTTGAATATGATAAACCATAAAATGTGTACCTTGTGTAGGTAATAAGTAAGTAACAACATACATAATAATTGTGACCATAACTCCAATCATTATGTTGTTCTTCTTAAGAGCAATGTGTATACCATTCCATGAAACACCAACAAGTGCCAATAAATTTATAAAGTTTGTTGACAAAAAATTCACAATTGTGGTTGGATTCAAACTATAAACATCCTTGAAGAACCTCATATTACTCGATCCAGAAACTGATAATATATTAGCTATCAAATCTATAACAGGCAAATAGTACATTATCTTTCTGAAACCAAAGAACTTGATAATCACCAATGGCATAATAACAACGAATATTGAGTACCAAACTATAATACCCAAGTAGTTGTGCTCTTTTACACTATCATCGGGACGATATTTATCACTAACAATAAACATATATTATACAATGAGAAAAAATCTTATCTATTAATATATGTGGGGACTTGGGTTAGAGCATGAAGTTCATATGGGATTTGATAAGAAGATAGTTCCAAACTTATTTATGTTAAAAGAGTATCTAGATGCGGTCAGTGATACTAAATCTAATGCACTTTTGAAATCGTTGAGAAAACATTATACATTAGAAGATATAGAGAATAGTAAAGAGAATTTGTCGGATTTTGAAAAAGAGAATGTCAACCGTGTTTTCAAAATAAAATTTGCAAATCTCACATCAACTAACATTAAAACTGTTCACTATTTTTTACAAGAGGTAACAATAATTGTTCCGTCTTACAATTTACAAACAATCGTGGGAATAGTTAATAAGAATATTCTCAATCACTATATTGAAAATAGAGATAAATTGAGAAATTCATCTATCAAAATCTTCAAAGGTTATAACAATAATATTCAAATTACTGATAATGTGAAGAGATATCTTATGAAGAGAAAGTTGTACAATGAGAAGAAGAATAGTTCGATAGTGGATATGGATATTCATTTTAAGGGTAGAAAGAGAGTGTTGAAATATTATGGAAATTCCAAATTCAAATCATCTGAAGAGAATACATTTTACAAAAACTATATAATTAACAATTATTACAGATTCCTGAACAGTTATATGACAGTGAATGTCGACACAAGTGAAATGGATCTCAATTTATCCATTTACACACTATTGAGTAGAATGAAATCTCAAAATTTTGTTAATACAATTATTGACCTTGATGATCTAACAAAGAAGAAAGTGAATGAAGCTATTGTATTTTTCAAAAATAATTACAAAAATTCAGTGAGAGAGATTATGAGAGATATGAGTAATGATAAGAAAGAGATGTTTCCATCTTTTAGAAAATGTAATGTACGCATGAATGTGAATCTGTATCAGAACAAAACATTGAGTAACACAATATCTCACACAGTTAATCATCAAAATATGTTCTTTGACAAATTGAATTTCAAACTCATGTCAAAAGCCGAAATATATGATGAAATAGACCACTTACTCGATATATATATTATATTATCCAACAAGAATGTAAATTTCATAAATTTGGAAGTCGATGACATGTTGACAAAACAGTACACATACAAACTCGATTATCCAATAAAATATCTCATAAACATGGCTTTCAACGAAGCAATCACAACAGATCCAACAAAAAGTGGTCCTCTATTTGAATCCAAAAATTTGACATACAAGAATGTCACAATAGAACAAGTAACACACGAAGTCTCAATTTATCAAAAGATTGTTAAGGATGTTCTGAATAAAACTTATAGTACAACAGATTTCGCAGTTTACGGATCTATTAATGAGATGATTAGAGGAGGAGATATCAATATAATTTCTCTGTATGATGGTGTTCTTGAAGATATTATCTATACCAAGGATTATTTTGGTTCTTACCATTTATGGTTAACAATGCCATCTAAGAGTTTATCAAAATTTGTTGATGAAACTACAAAACTAGCAAAACTACTTCAATGGGTCGAACCAATGTTTTTCTCTTTTTATACAAACAATATCCACAATGGTGAGGGGTCTTTTAGATATAGATTCAATCCGAACTCGGGTTATGGAACAAGTGATCCGGATCTGTTTAAGAAAAAGATTACAAAGTTTGAGTATGTTAGATATATTGATGGAAGAGACATGGATAATTTGGATCTTGATCATATAAAATATGCAGATGATATGTGTGTATATGACAATAATGGTAAAAAGATAATCAATTATGAAATGTTGGGAGAGCGTAATATAACAAGTGATGAGATTCTTAAGAGATTGTCATGTAATAAGAAACAGATAAAAACTTATTTGGATATTCTTTGGGAAGAGTCGAAAATACCTGATATGAGATTGGGTGCTGATATAAGAAGTCCATATTGGAAGAACAATTTTATTCCAAAATTGAAGAAGAACTGGGAGCCAATTAATATTATGAAGAAAGATAGAAGAATATACAGATACTACTTTAACAGAGAGACAAAGAAGATTACACAAACACCTCCATATTCAAAATCGAAAACCAAGGACAGAACTGGATTCGAATTCAGAGTGTTTGACAATATGGACATCAAACACATGCAGAATATCATGAACTTCTCTATCCTAATATACATCGCAATTATTAACAAACGTAAGAACAACATCACCAAAGCCTTGTTGTCATCATCATGGAACAGAACATTAGCAAACTGTTTAATGAAAGGTGTTAACCAATTTAAATTGAGTAATGCTTACACAAAGAGAATATGTGAAATGCTTGAAATCAAACAGAAGAATTTCGGAAATATTGTCAATCTATTTCAGTACTGTGCAGACGAACTACACAATAAGTACAAGAACAACAGTATTTATAAAAAGATGGTCAAAAACCACCAAAAAAGAATTATAATCGAAAATGTCAATCTATATCATTACAGATACAATATCAATAAGAAACGGGGAGATTGAATTGCATCCAGCAACCCAACGCTTAGAGTCACACTTTTGTAACTGAGTAAAATCTTCTTCTCTACACTTAATTGTCTTTATGTTTTCTAATGTCTGTAACAATAGTGTGTTTGTAATCTTCACTATCCACAACGTAGTTAACATCCATAACTACAATGTCACAATCTTCACAAAATTGTTCAGCCTTCTCCAACAATTCATTACTGGTTATTTTGAAATTGTTCTCATTACCCATATCATCAATCGTTATTGCATAACCATCATCTATATAAGAACAATACAATGTACGCACACTTGTATCAACATAGTGTGGAACATCGTGTCCAGTGCATAACATATTACACTTTTTACCAGTCAGCAAACATTTTCCCATCAAATTATACTTAGCAGATCCATGTTTACCTGGTTTAGACTTTGAAATCTGTAGGATTCTACATGGATTTTCCTCATTGAAGAGAATAAAATTTCCTTTCTTTAATTTATTCATGTTATACTAACTTACACAACAACTTTTTAAATATAAATGAATATTGCATTAAAGGGAGATTGTAACTCGTCCTTTGATGCAATCTCCCCTTTGTAAAAAATTGATCAAAAAAATGTTAAACAAACAATAACTCCTATTATGTCGTGTTTAGATACGATTTTAAGAAAGTAGGTGATTGTTGCGATAGTGTTTTTATTTGTCTTGAGGACTTCTTAACAAAGGATGAACAATTTAAGTTGCTTTATCATTTTAACGCAATGAATGACTTTCAACCTTGTACCAATTACAAAGGCGAAACGAACAGGTATCAAAAGCTGTATCGGGAAGATTCGAAATCTTTTGAATACGACGACGTTATTAGTAAAATTCAGCATAAAGTTCAAGCTAAAGTTAATGTACTGAAACTTCCAACACCAAATGGTCGAGTTTATTTCAATAGTTGTTTGGTGAATAAGTATAAGAGTGGTAACGATTGCATGTGCAGTCATTATTATTCCAAGGACACTTTTGGAGAGTATCCTGTTGTCGTTGGCATTTCAGTTGGAGCAACACGCAGAATTAATTTCAAAAAGGTGGTTTACAATCATGACAATCCAAAATCTGTTAAAACGGATGATGAAGATCCAGTTAGATTCAGTTTCAAACTGAAATCTGGATCAATGTTCATTATGGCAGGAGCTAGTCAGAAGTATTTTGTTCACGAGATTCCAAAAATAGTGGATGCTACGTCTGCAACTAGATATTCATTGACGTTTCGTCAATATATTTAGGCCTGTTTGCATTGTGTAAAATTGATTTTTATTTTATAACAATTTATTATATATTATACCAGCTACAATGGCGGATAGACATTACAAAAAAATGATTGAAAATTTCCAAAAAAACGCACCTTATTGGTCATTATATAAAGAACTTGCAACTGGAAAGGACGGAAAGGTTTTTGAGGCAAATGGTAAAAATGGTGAAAGTGCAGTTGTCAAATTTTTTAAGGTTCGTAAGAGCGTTAAGAAAGTGAAAAAGGAGATGGAGTTACAGAGAGAGTGTGCTGCTAAAGGGTTAGCACCGAAGATTTATGAGACACCTGTTTTTAACCAGAACAATTGTTATATTGTTATGGAGAGGTATAATTCCACTCTTTTGGATCATTCTAAGAAACGTGTAATTGGAATTGCACTTATGAGGAAGATTGTCAAGTTGTACAAAGAACTTGGGAAACTTGGTATATCACACAATGATAGTAATGTTGGAAGAAATATTATGATTCACAATCGTAATCCGTATCTTGTTGATTTCGGTTTTGCAAAGAAGTTCGAGAATGATAAGAAACTGTTAGAACTTGTTGGACCAAATCCCAATTACTCTCTTTTCCCGCGTCTGTTTTTTATTACAAAGAATGAAAAAGCGAAGGAATATTTGAGGGACGTTATTGATAAATATGAGAAGAAATATGGTGTTATTATAGATCATGCATATCATGCTCAGAAGAGGACTCAGGAGAGGTTGAAACAGTACACTGAGAAACTTTATGGACCAATGACAGAAAAAAATCTACATAATGATATAGAATATGGTTTGTGAAAATCATGGACGTACATGTAATGGCGACTGTATAGACCCAAATATCGACAACGGAATGATGACAAAGATCTGGGGTCCACCTGGATGGTTATTCCTTCACTGTGTTGCGTTTGGTTACCCTTATAAGATAAATGAAGCAAAAGAGGAACATGTTATAAGAAAAGAGCAAACACGTCAATTCTTCAGAAATATAGGTTATGTTCTACCTTGCAAGTATTGTAGAATGTCTTATAGAGATTTTATGAAGAATAGACCAATTGAAGATTTTCTCAATAGTAGAAGAGACTTGACATTGTGGTTGTACAAGATTCACAACGACGTTAACCACAAACTTGGTGTTCCTGATTGCAATATACCGACTTTTGAGGAAGTACAGAAAACATATGAGGCTTTCAGAGCCAAATGTAGTAAAACAACCGAATCTGAGAGAGAAGCCAACAGAGCCAAAGGATGTATCAAACCAGCAGATGGTACAACAAAGAGATGTTTCCTCAAAGTTGTTACTTGTAATAGTGGTGATATTACAAGAAGGGATAACAAAGAGTTGTATTACACTCAAAAGAGAGACGATTACATTCTCATTAAAAAAGAGCATCTCATTACATTCATCATTATCGTAATTGCTGTATTACTTTGTATATGGTTCAGAGATAGATTGAGTGTTTGGGTTAAGAGAATGTTAAATGTACTACGTAAAATAAAACCTCACAAAGTACGAGGCAAAAGATTTCCAAATTAATTGAACATTTTACGGATACAATACTCTCTACTATTGTATAGATATAGTTGGACACTCTGTCGAACTGTACTTTATAACAGTCATGACAATAGCCATGTTACTCATAGCGATTCTTGACTCGCTTCCTTAGCGAACGAAATGGTGTAGACGACTTCGAATGGCTTGTTGTCCACCCTCTTAATCAAATACACTCTATCAACCTCAAATTCAACATCGTTAAATGCTTCACCAATCTCACTCTTCACAGAATCAAACTCACTCTTTTTACACTGACCAAGCGTCATATGTGCCTGATATGTAGGATGTTTAACATACACATCTGGCAAAGCCTTCCTAATAACATTGTACACTCTCTCCAATCCACTCTGATCCTCCGGTTTCAAATGGAATGTCACATCCTTCTTTCTCTTGAAATACTCAAGCTTGTTGAGTCTCAGTGTGAAACTCGAAAGACCTTCATTTGCAAAAGCCTCTTGCAATGTGGCAACAATATCTGGAAATCGCTCAGCTTCAACAAATGGAAAAATGTAATTAATGTGAGGCATCCAACGTGGATACGCTCTATCGTATTTAGCTCTGACAGCGTTCACATTCTCTGTAAATTGATCTGGAAGAACCAGTGTCAAAGCAGTTGTTACATCAAAATTCTTCTTATTAGACATAATATGTATTATGACCTTGTTTTTAAATGGTAAATATAGGGTTTAAAGAGTAAATTACCATAGTAATTAATGAGTGACAGATACTGTTTGATTACAATGTTGGGTGATAAAATTGATGGTTCTGATCTAATCAAGATGGCTATTGAACATGATTGGAGAGGTTACAAGACAAAATATGAGGAATTTGAAAAATCTAGATTGGATGAGATAAGAAAAGAGTGGAGGAGTTATTTGAAACCATCATTTGAGGACAAATATGACGAAGAAACTCTTAAACAGAAGTTTAAGAGAATAGTATCCACGTCGGATACTTATTACAATTCATTCATTGATGAACGTATCGAAGATTTGAAGGATAATTTCAAGAATCAACCAACAGGAACAATGTATTCGGAATATATCTAAGAATCTTGAAAACATTTTTGATGAATATTATGAGAAATGTGTAAATGGTTATAAAGGTATTTATAACAGATTCTTGGAAGACCTTAAGACAGAATATGAAAATGATGAAAATTACACTGAACTTTCATTCGAAGAGTATTGTAATAAAAATTGTAATGATAACGACATATTTTGGAAATATGTGGACACCGTAGATTCATATGAATTATATGGCGAAAAAGTTGGTCCTTTTGATGTAGATGAAAATAATTCTGGCGAATATGTTATAGGATTCGATATTCAATTGGTACGTGAAAAGCTATCATCTGATATGTCTATATTTGATATATCAGAACTTAATGGTTTGTATAAAGATAAAGTTGAAATATTCAAGAAATATTTCAATAAAGAACCGAAGATTATTAGCTTTATTTATGACAGATGCAGATGAATCTGCACCGGAGAACTATGTACAGATTTCGGTTAAAAAAATTGACACAAAAAATAGTGAGAATTTAATAGATATTATTGATAATGCGGAAGCCACAATTCGCGGTATAAAAGAAGGCTGGGCGTTATGAAACACGGTGGGGGCAACCCTGAAATAGATTCACTCATAATATTACTAATCAAGTAGATTCTTCATATTGTCGAAGATAATAAATCCAATTCCCATTGAGAAGAAACTGAGCAAAGCTCTGTTGACTCCACCATAATAGAGTACACGAATTCCATTCTTATAAACATTATCTTGTATAATAGTAAAAGGATTTTCATTGATATTCATTTGAGTAACTGTTTTCACATAGTCTAAAGGCTGTGTTAAAATACTTCCAACCAATCCTCCCAATGCACAATATGAGAAGTTTTTGATATTGTTGTCACTCTTATTGGCTATTCCAATATAAGCAACACATGCGGCGAATCCCATATTTCTATTCAATGTTGTCCAGAATCCTCTGAAAAGACTTGCTTTTTCATATCCTGTAGTGTATCCTATCATACTTTGTATCTTTAACATCTCAATTGGAGTGTCCAAAACTGTTTGAGGAAAAGATGCAAAACATGCACCAATAACAATATCTTCTTTCGTAACCTTACTATGTTTCTTCTCTATATAACTTGCAAAAGAATCTTGAACTCCCCAAAAAGTTAGTCTCATTGGTGCAACGTTCAGTATACGATAACCAGCACCTCTATACAGATTGAGATCTTTCTCTTTCAAAAGATTCTGATAAAAATTATTAATAATCCCTTTTTGGGCAAACTGTTGCTTCTTTGTTTTTAAATAATCAAGTGGATGTGTACAAAGAACTTCTACAATTCCCGAAACACCACCTGCAATGTATCTATTTTTGTCATAATCGAACATAGATGTATTATATTATCAATTTTTTAACTTCAGAAAAAATATGTTCATAAATTATAATGAAAGGTTTAACACTCATATTGGTAGTTGCATTCTTGATAGTCTTGTTAGTAATTGTTTCCAAAATTCAAACATTGAGAGAGAGTTTTGAAAGTGAAACTGAAACAGACGGAGAAGACTCTTACTTTGAAAAAGTTATAACAGATGGTCAGAAATTAGATGAATACAACAGAAAGGTTCTCAACAAGTTAGGAACTCATTAAGCCGACTCTTTCCAAATTTTCTTCACAATAGCTCTCTGATCTTTGTAATCAACAATAGGTTTAGGATATCCATAAACATCCACATCGCTTTTAAACCAATTGTGAATATCTTTATTTGATACATCAGCCAATTCTGGTATCCACTTTTTGATATACTCACAATCCGGATCGAATTTCTCCGATTGTAACCAAGGATTGAATATCCTTTGTGAGAAAGGAGCTGTATCAGTACCCGAACCAGCACTCCATTGCCAATTTCCATTATTAACAGCTGGATCGTAATCGATGAGTTTGGATGCATAATACTGCTCTCCCCATCGCCAATCACATATCAATATTCTCACCAAGAAATTACTAGTTATCAATCTGGTTCTATTGTGCATATATCCAGTCTCATTCAACTGTCTCATACCTGCATCAACAATAGGAAATCCAGTCTTTCCTTCACACCATGCTTTAAACCACTTCTTATTGTTAATCCATTTGAATTTTAAAAATCTCTCTCGCATAGAGTGTCCAATATTCTTTGGAAATGCATAGATAATATTGTAATAGAAATCTCTCCATATCAATTGATTCACCAATGTATCGTACTTTTTCTTCTTGAAAGTCCAGTACACCTCTCTTATAGAAACACATCCAAACTTAATATATGCACTAAGTCTTGTCGTTTCATAATTTAATTCATCCCTTGAATCATCATATTCAGAATACGATTTTTTCAATCTCTTAAGAGCATTCTTTCTACCACCCCTAAACTCAAGTCCATCCTGTTCAACAAAATACTTCTTCAGAAAATCGACACCCTCTTTGAGTTCTCCCTTGAGTTTCTTCCCGTTTCCACCAAATGTCACCTTCTTTTTTGAAACAGCGTCTACGTCAACTGCTCGTAACCTCTTATTAAACTGTCCATAAACTTTGTAAGTAGTTCCAGAACCGGTTACAATCTCTCCGGGAGGAACAAGTAAGTAATCATCATACTCATTACAATCTATCTCCAACTCTTCACATAGATTTCTTATATCATCATCTCTCTTAAGAGCGTAAGGAGTGTAGTCTCTATTGTAATTAATAGATTCAACATCGACGTGCCTTGCAATTTCACGAAGTACATCAACGTTATCACCAAAGAAACAATGTATACGGCAATCGCAATCTTTCTCTAATTCCTTAAGACTCTCATACATGAACTGCACAGAGTAGTCAGATCCGTATTTGTTATTAACAAGTTGTTCTGGTGTTCCAATAAATATTGGAATGCATCCCGTTGGACATTCCAATAATCCTCGATTGTCAACAACTCTGAAATCTCTTCTAAAAATAAAAAGGTTCATTTATACTTTTTTAGAAAAAAAGTATTGTCAAAAAAAAAATAAATCACTTTTTATACTTTTTATAAAAAATATAAACGTCTCCATTAACACGATGTATCTTCATCTTGTTGGTCAGACGCAGTCACCTTTTGGTCAGACGCAGTCACCTTTTGGTCAGACGTAGTCACCTCTTGGTCAGACGCAGTCACCTCTTGGTCAGACGTAGTCACCTTTTGGTCAGACGTAGTCACCTCTTGGTCAGACGCAGTCACCTCTTGGTCAGACGCAGTCACCTCATCTGACCAATCGAAATAGATATCACCGAAAGATGACACATCTTCAAAATCTTCAGAATACCAATATTTCATTTTTCTTTCATAAGAAGTAGAAGTATAATATGACGGCTCAAGCTTCAATGGAACGTCAAAATTACCCCCCATCTTCTCAATAAACTTTTTCAAAATTCGTTCAATTTGGCAATAATTGTACCTTGGATACTTGAACGAGTATAAATCCATAATCATATTCTCTAATTTGTACATTTTATCACGACAAATAACGTACTTACGATTTTTACCTTGGTGAGCAGTTTCTTTAAGTTGTGTGTATGCATCTTTAGTCAATGTGAACAAAAAATCAAAAATAGCTTTATCTTTTTGTTCATATTCGGCATCTAGCTTCTCTTTTGATTCTGCTGTAATTTTCTTCAGTGTTGAAAGCATAATCCATACATGTATTGATACCATCTTAAATATTTTTTGTCAATTTTTATAAAAAAATTAGGCTATGCGTTGTGTAACCAATACTATTTTGTTGTAAACGTATATATGCCATCAAAAAAGAAGAGAGTTAAAAAAGATAAGCCAAGAAAGACATTGGAGGAGAGACAACAACAGATTGAGGAGATAAAAGGCAAATTGGAAGGTTTAGGTCTTTCCGAAAATTTCGATGGAATTAAAGAGTTTTATGGATACTGTGACGACTATGTGGAAAAATCCATTCCATGGTCAGGATCTATAAAACTTCATGGGTTAAAACGTATAATATGTGCTATTTTAACAACATTGAAGAATGTTGAATGTTCTGTTAACTTAAAATATGATAAGACTGTTTAGGCGAAGCCACTGTTGTTAATATAATTAAACCTTAATAAATTTACCACCTTTATCGAGATCTATAATACCCATCTGTTTTGGTTTCTTACTCTTGTTTTTAACAGACTTGAAGTTGTAAACTGCAAGTGTGTCAAAATCAACATAAACTCTAACAATCTTCTTCTTCTTCTGAGCTTCTTTAATCAATTCTGTGTAATTTGTTTTATTATCACCAAATCTAAGAATCTTCTTTCCCTTTGAGTGGTAAACGAATCCATCCTTCTTGTTCAACAAACCTGTTCTATAATCTATCTGCACCTCTCTAACACTATGTGCGATGTTTCTACTTCTTCTTGGTTGATAAGCCAATTCATCACTTGGAACTTTGTTACCGAAATCCAGACATGTGTAATCACCGCGAATCTGCAAACTGTTCAATTTACAATCAAATGAAGCCTCTTTCATACACAACAATACTTCATCTAGAATTTTTTGTCTCTTTGCGGCGTTGTAATTGATGTACTCATCTGTTGCCATAATATTCTTCGGTCTCTTCTCATTAACTTCCATATGTTCCTCGAAAACTGCCAAATACCTGTAGATCTCCACATTTCTCTCCTTCTCTGGTAAATCGAAATGCGACTTTCTTCTAACAGCTCTACCAATAACCTGTTTCTCTCTACTCTCATACCAATATGGGTCCATGACATGCACTTGTCTGATATTCTTCAGATCCAAACCCTCTGCACCAGCAGATGTTGCCATAATAATCTTTATTCTGTTACCATCCTTATTATCAGGTGATGTGAAAACATCAATCAGTTTAGAACGTTCCTCCTGATCTTCAGCACCAGAATATATACCGTATTTCGGTTTATCATCATCAGAACCGTATTTGGAATATCCATTAGCCTCCAACACTTTAGCAAAAATACCAACACCCTCCATAGATCGGAAGTTAGAATAGACAAAGACCAATCCTTTAGAGTTATTAATATTCTCCAACATCATAAGCATCTTTGGACTATATGTCTTCAATGCTTCTGGTGTCAAAAACTTGTCACTCTGACTTGTAAGTTCTGCCAAAGCCTTACTCTGTCTCAATTTGTACTCTTTATCCATACTCACTTCATCATTATCAATCTTCTCCTCTATCTCCATATTCTTCAAATCCTCCTCAACTGTGTTATTCTTCTTCCCTTTCTTTTTCTTACCCTTTGAGAAAACAACAAAGTTCTTATCCTTGTAAGGTCTTGGAATTGTCTCTGGGAAAACAAAGTTGGAAGCCTGTCTAGTGTACACACGGAAAGTACTTTTTGGACCTGAGCTTCCTCTTCTTCTTCCACTATCTGCAGATGATCCCATCTCTGTCTTCTTCTCCTTCTCACGAAGAACAGCGTAGTATTTTCTTTGGTAGTCACTCATTGGAACTCTCATGATACCCTTGTCAATAACATCAGGGAATGTCTCCTCACTAGCCATATAGTATGACACCAATCCCATAATTCTCTTCTCAAAAATCTGTCTATCACGAAGTCTCTCACCGAACTCATCCTTAACAATGTACTCATTATCAAAATCTTCCGGATCATCTGGAAACAGATAAAGCTTCTCTATTTCATCACCATCTCCATAATAAGCTTTCACATCATGTTTCAAACACACCTCCTTAACTTGTCTAATAACGGCATCGAACTCATGTTTATTGTAACTATAAACAATTAAGTGAAGTTCTAGGCTCATTGTTGTTAAGTTCAAATCTATGTAATCAACTGTGTCAATCTCTGCTAAATCCTTCTCCAATCCACTCAAATCAGGTTTACTACCATGGCTTCTACCAATAGATATACCAAAGTGAACCATCTCTATAGGACCACGAAGAACATTAGCGAGAAGTGGAAGTTCGTATGGATCTTTCTGAATAGGAGTACCAGTTAAGGCGATGATCCTCGAGTTCTTTGCTTCTATAAGAGCATCGTAAATAAACTTTCCATTCTTACTATTGCCCAAAATACCACTAAGCATCATAGAGACTAAGTTGTGAGCTTCCTCAATAATAATAACTTTGTTATCAAGATTACCAACTCTCTTAATCTGATCTGGTGTGTTGGATGCGTTATAACTAACAAAAGAGTAAATCTTCTTATGACTATTCTTATTCTTCTTATATCTCTCATCTGCACAAAAGAGAACACCCTTCTTCAAAAAATTATCCTTAAGAGATGCTGGTAACAAAACTACTATGTTCTTCTTATCCTTGAACTGTTCAGCAATACCAATAGCAGTGCAAGTCTTACCAGAACCTAAACTGTGGTATAAGAGAATGCCACGATAAGGACTAACAGGTTGCATGAACTTCTTGAGGAAGCGTTGGTATTTGAGGGGTGAAAAATAGTTGGATTGAATCTTCTCAGGATCTTTTGACAACTGATACTCTGAAAACTCATTATTTACCCAACTCGGGAAATAGAGTTTATTTGGAAGAACCCAATACATTGGCTCACCCTTATTATTATTATTAACTGTATTCTTTACAAAATTAATGACCTCTTTGTCTGTTGTTTCTTCAGTCACTAATTTTTTAGTATTTTTAACATTCTTATTATTAGAATTATTTTCCTGCCCCTTGTTATCACTCTCTTCTTCATCACTCTCTTCTTCATCACTCTCTTCTTCATCACTCTCTGGTTCATCACTCTCTGGTTCATCACTCTCTTCTTCGTTACTCTCTTCTTCATTACTCTCTTCTTCGTTACTCTCTTCTTCATCACTCTCTGGCTCATCACTCTCTGGTTCATCACTCTCTGGTTCATCACTCTCTGGCTCGTCACTCTCGTCTTCATCACTCTCTGGTTCATCACTCTCTGGCTCATCACTCTCTGGTTCATCACTCTCTGGCTCGTCGCTCTCTGGCTCGTCGCTCTCTGGCTCGTCACTCTCTGGCTCTTCGCTTTCAGGTTCATTCTCAATGTTAGAGTTGTTCTCTATGTTACTTTCATTTTCAACATTGGAATTTGACATTCTATAAATATATGATACATAATTATTTGTTCAAATATTTATAAGGTTTGTAAAAAAATATTTTGATATAAAATTATTATTTCTATCTTCTGTATCTAGGATTATATTGGCTGCTATATTGACCATATGTATATGATGGAGTTTGTGGATTCTTCATTTTATTAAGTTTTTCTTTTAATTTATCAAGTAATCCAGAAACTGCAACTGTTCTTGCACTGGCAATTCTAGCAGAACAAGTTAACTGTTTGTTACTTCCATTTTTTTTAGATAGTTTGTACAATCCTGTTTTTCCCTGTTTTCTTATTGCACTGTTAATTTTAGCAAGTTGTGCTTTCCATCCATCCAAAACTTCTATAACATCATCTACTGTTTCAGTTTTGAATCTCTTTTTATTCTTCGTTGTATTAATATCATTTTTAATACCCTTAACAGAACTATAAGATGATGATAAACTGTTAATCATCATTTCTGCTGTATCTAAAATGTCTTCTAATCTCTGTTTCTCACTACTTTTAAGTACCTCTTTCTCTTTTAATTTTTTCAATTCTTCCGCTAAACTCTTTACTCTTGATTGTAACTGAGCTTCTTGTTTCTGTTGTTTTGCAAGTATTAAATACTCTTCTAACTTTTCACGGTATTTCTTATTTTGCTCAGGTGTTTTATTACGTGTTCTTTGTAAATCATCAACATTTCTTTTAAGATTTGCGAAATACTTATTAGCTTCCATTTTGTTTGAATTTTTACATGGTATTCCTTTCCTCAAAAGATTTTCTAAAAATACACGGACTGGTGTTTTCTGATTCCTCTTTCTTAACATTTCCTCAACATCAGAATGATACATTGCATTAACAAACATTAAGAATTTCTGGTTATTACTTATAATATCTGACCAATAACTTATAGGTGTTGTAAATGTGTTTCCGGCTAAAACATTTGGTAACTCTTTTTGTAATTGAACAACATACGCATTTGTGATTTCATAATTGTTCAAAACATTATTTTTATCTGCATTACCAACAATAATTTTCAGTTTATTTTCTAATTGTAAAATTTCATCTTTCAATTCTTTAATTTTGTTCTGTTTTTTTTTCTGGTTTTGTTGTCTAGATATTTTAAATTGTTGTTCTAACTCTCTGGATTTATTAGAATAATTACTATTTATTGATGAACTTCCACTATTACTATTGCTACTTATTGATGAACTTCTTCTGCTTCTCGATGAAGTATAACTATCGTATGGAGTTCTACGAGTAGTCCATGGTGATCTTATATAATTCATTATATATACTATACAAACAGAAAAAAAAATTAGTAACCATTGATTAATCCAAAATGCAACAATGCAGCCTTCGCCGATTTCTGCTCTGCCTCCTTTTTTGAACGAGCACTTCCCCTACCAATCTTCTTACCATGTACATCACACACATACATATTGAAGATCTTGGTAATCGACCCATTATCATTCTCCCTAACATCTGGTGGATCTGCATGGTAAACTGGGAATTTACCTCCGAAATTCTTCTGGAAATATCTCATCAATTGGTCTTTGTAATTGTCATCCTTTCGAATAATCTCTGTAATGTCTATCGTGTTTTCTATACAGTTAATTATAAACTTTGAGCACAACTTATATGCATACGCTTCGTCAAACTTGTTACTGAAATCTAGTTTCATAGCTCCTACGAACGACTCGAAAGTGTCCTCCAGAATTCTGGAACTCTTTCGTCCATTACAAACTGTCTCTATATGTTTAGACATCAATATGTACTTCTCCAACCCTAAATACTGAGCCAATTTAGACAGTGATTCAGTCTTCACCAATTTTGAACGTGTCTTTGTCAAGAAACCTTCGTTTTGCTTCTTGAACCTTTTGAACAGATAGAACGCAACAACACTCTGAACAACACCATCTCCCAACCACTCCAATCTCTCATTGGACGCTTCCTGAATAGGAACAACAACATCAAAATCAACCTCTGTGTCTGAATCACTCATGTACTTCTCATAATGTTTCTTCTTCACATTCTTTGAATACGATTTGTTTGTGAAAGCACGTTGATATATACGTAAATCCTTAATTTTCTCAGTAACACCTCCTTTTTTCAAAATATTTTGAACAATGTTCTTATTAATCAAAATATTATTTTCGTTATAAAGATGGTACACTTTTCTTTCTGAATCTGATGAATCTGATAATGAACTATTCGAAGCACTCTTTTTAAAATTATATTGTGAATTCTTCATAATATATACTATCTAACAAATCTTTAAACTTTTTGAACCGAATCTATTTAAAATCATTTTTTATATTTTTTATATTAAGATATGTTCGATTACAAAAAAGCCCTATTCGATGCTTATAAGAATGTTGCTGAGAAAGTCCTCCCAACAATGAGAGAGAGTAATTTCTCAAAAACAGGTATGATAACCCCAGAAGAGTTTATTCTCGCTGGAGACTATTTAGTGGACAACTATGAACAATGGAGTTGGTACTCCTGTCCTGATAAGAAAAAGTGTATGAACTTTCTTCCACAAAATAAACAGGCTCTTATCAGCAACAATATCAGATCCAATAAGAATAAGAATATCCTATTGGAGGAGAATGATGAAGGAATCATCACAATTACGAAGGATTATAATGAGGAAGAAGAGGAACAATCATCCGAATCAGATTGTGATATTGATTTGGATGATTTTGAGGAGTGTAATCTTGTAACAGCAGATGAAAGTTGTTTGACACTCGGAAAAATCTCAAGAAATTACAGAGTTTACAATATATCCATCACATATGATAACTATTTCAGAACACCAAGATTGTGGCTAATAGGTTTTAAAAGTGATGGATTACCATTATCACCTGACAAGATTTACAAGGATATCTCTCTTGAACACACAAAGATAACAGTGACACTTGAAAAACATCCATTCTTCGCGGATATGAATTATATATCTGTTCATCCATGTAAACACGGACATGTAATGAAGAGATTGATAGAGGAAGAATTGGCAAATGGAGTCACTGTTAATGTTATGCACTATTTTATATACTTTTTGAAATTCGTCTCAACAATCATACCAAATTTGGACTTCGATACTACCAAATTTTGAGTATTTTTTGCCAATGCTTTTTTCTAAAAAGCATTTTGGAAATCGTATCCTCTTGTCGGAATAGATATAGGTATTTTCTTCTCAGAAACTTGATATATTCCACCACTTTCATTTATGTGAAATTTCATACCTTTTTGGAAACACCATTTGTGACCTTGAGGGCAGATAAACTTTATTCGATGATATTCTCTCAAATTATCACTAACTGGTATTTCATTGATAGCTCTCATGGAACATATATCACAACTCATTTTATAATCATATCTATTACTCATATATTAAGATAAATATAAATTATTTAATAGGTAAACGATAAAAAACTGAAAATTTCTGAACTTTAATCACATAAATCTTCTACGATCATTTACAGGTAAGAACATATTTCTAATATTCATCTTTAATTTCTCAAACCATGTTAGTTCTCTATTCATCGCTTCATGAATACCACCCAATGTGTCCATTAATAATTGAGAACTGTTATTCTCATCATAAACTCCATTAAACCTAGGTTTATCATGAGGAATAATTTCATACAATGCAGAACATATGCCACAATCTTTACATTGTTGCGAAGAACCACCGTGATCTCCGACAGTTCCTAAATTGTAGTTGCCACAGTTATTGCAATGAGTGTTGTATATTTGTTTACAATCACCGTATTTCAAATATTTTCTGCAATCGGTAACAACAAAGTTTCTACTTTTACACCCAGCACATCTACTCATTTTTTATAATAAACCTATTATAAAAAAAATGGATAAAAACAACTTTAAGCGTAGGGTCTTGTAGGGAAAGCACTCTCCCTACTTACTGTGTTTGACATCCGCCGGGACCTTCATCATCCGGTACTTCTTCATCGTCATCTTTAACATTCTCTTCATAATCCTCTTCTAGAGAGACATTGTACTTGTTTATTGCTTTCTGTTTCTTAACAGTGTTGACTAACTTGTTTATATTCTGTTTGTTAAACATTTTCAATAAGAACTCTTTGTGCTTCGGTGTTAATTTATTTGGATATGTTATTTCATATCTCACAATTAAATCACCATATTTTCCACTATCTCCTATAGGCATTCCTAGACCTTTAAATCTATGAAACGAGTTCCACTTAATAATATCATCACTACTAACAACAATCTTATCTCCATTAATATGTTGAATGGTAAATAATTGGTAAGTTAAAGACTCAATCAAACTCAAATGTTTTGTATAAATCAAATCGTCACCACTTCTCTTCAAAGCCTGTCCCTCTTCCTCTTTAACAACTAAAACAACATCACCTGGATCACCTCCAACAATTTCATTACCCTCTTCCTCAAACACTTTATACTCTCCATTTTTCATTCCTCTCTTCACATCAAACTTAAACTCTCTATCAACAGACATTGTACCTTCACCTGAACAGTTATTACACAGAGTTTCTGGATCTTTCTTCTCACCCTCTCCTTGACAAACCGGACACATTGTTTGCATCTGTTGCATCATTCCAGGTCCTAGCATTCTCCTAATAAACATCATACCCTTACCATCACACTTTCCACATTTAATAGTTTTCGCAGCACCTTTACCAGCACACATTGGACACAATTTATCAACCAAAACATTGTAAACTTTTGTTTTACCAAAGTACAAATCTTTCAAAGAAATCTCAATCTCATGAACTATTCTCCTACCTTTTGGACGTCTTTGATGCATACCTGGCATACCACCCATGCCGTGGGGAAAGAAGTTCCTCAAAATATCCTCTGCAGATGAAAATCCTCCACCTCCATTCTGTGCTTCTTTAATACCATCAACACCATACTTGTTGTATATCTGTCTCTTTTCAGGATCAATTAAAACCTGATAAGCTTCTGATATCTCTTTGAATTTTTGTGTAGCCTCATCTCTATTATTTGGATTCCTATCAGGATGCCATTTCAATGCAAGTTTCTTGTATGCACTCTTAATTTGTGAATCGTTCGCGTCTCTATTAACACCTAACAAATCGTAATATTTAGTGTCACTCATGAATTATATGATAAAGCAATATAAATCTTTAAATCCCTTAACCCCTTTTAAAAAAAGGGGCTAACACCCAAAAACAAGACCCCATTTTAAAAAAGGGGCTAACACCCAAAAACAACACACCATTTTACACCTTTGCTGATTTAAAACGCCGATTTTTATTTATATCTTTTTTGAACTTTTAATCTTGTTGATTTTTTAGGTATATATTTATAATTTCTTTCATAACTTCCCTTCATAATATTCTTAAATATTAATTTAGGAATATTTTTAATTATTTTTTTAACATTTAATTTTAATTTATTTAAGCCTATATCATGTGTTTTTCTTAATTTACTTTTCAAAACACTGAAAAATTGCTCAATAGAGTTTGTATAGTGTTGATAAGGAATTGAATATAATAATTTATTTTGTTTGTTAATTTCTTCTTTTACATTTTTATTTCTATGACTACTTGCATTGTCCATTATTATTAATTTTTTCTCATATTTTGTATTTATATATTCTTTAATAAATTCTATCAATCTTTCACTATCAATACCACCTTTATCATAAATTTTATAACCAATAATTCCCTTTGTTGTCATAGCAAATATACCTGTATATTTTTTGAATACTTCTTGACTACTTGTTTTTATTGTACATCTTTTACCTATTTTTTCATAACAGTGTTTTCTTACTTCATAAGAATTTAATGATGTTTCATCAATACAAATTAAATCATCTAAATTATATTTTTTAATTTCTTCATAAAAAGTTTTTAATTGTTTATTTATATCAACTGGTTTCCTAAATCTTGTTTTAGGTATATGTCTTAATCTTGTTTGTTTAAGAGTTATATTAATATCTCTTACAACAGATGTTATATGACTTCTACTAAATTTTTCATTAAATTTTTTATTTAATTTTATTGTTAAATCATTCATTGTTATTGTTTTATTATCTTTTATTGTTTCTTTGATAAATTTAATATATTCCTTTTTAATTTTATAAGCAATATATTTTCTCTTTTTTCTTTTAATTTCATTTGTATTGTTAAATTTTTTAACCCATCTTATTAAACTTCTTTCACTACAACCAAATATTTTACAAGTTTTCTTTTGATTTTTAATTTTCAAATAATATTTAACAGCAGATATTTTGAAATCTTCACTTTTATGTTTGGTCATATTATATATTTTATTAAATTATTTTTATTAATTTCTTATTTTTTCTATATTAATTAAATCTAATGTTTTAATTTTCCAATATTTAGCATCATATATATCATATTTAGTAAAAATAAAAACATTATAATTATCATTATTAATTATATTTTTATTAATTAATTTGTTTAAGATATCCTGAGATTTTGGACGTTTTTTAAACCATAAAATATAATTTTTATTTGTTTCATTAATAGTCACACTTATACATACACCCATAATTAATATGTAATATTATAAATTCTTTATATATATAAAATTTATAACTTTATTTTCATTTATATCCTTTGGTCTTTAATATAGCATTATATAATTGAATAGCTTTTTCACATTCAAACTTTTTGTAGTTGAGTTCACATTTTTGTATCATTTGCTCTAATGCTTCATTGGCAACACTATCATTTTTATGACTAAGTGGCATTGCATTGTATGGTGTAATAGTATCAAATTTAGTTTCAATTGGAATTGGTGATAATTTGTAATCAGGATAGTCCATTTAATGTAATAAATAAAACAATCTTTAAATTAATTTAAAAATAAAATTATAAATAATATCATTATTTATGCCTGACATTAAAAAAAAAATTAAATTTGAAAAAGAACAAAATTCACTTTTTAATGATTTACTTAATATTTTGAATTATAATAATGATAATGTTTTTTATCTTTATGATTTAGATAATAATAAAGAATTACAAGATAATATTATGAATTTGGTTGATAATATTATTAAATATTATCCTTCAAGTAATTGTAATGGTATTAATAAAAAAAAATGTAAAAGACCATATTTAAGTATTATACGTTATCTCGTTAAATATCATGAAAAAAATCTTTTCTTTATGGATTATACTTTAAAAATAAATGGTGATAAAACTGTTCGTACAAAAAAATATAAAATAATTTAATTATTGCGTTTAATAACTTAAAGAATAATATATTATATAGTATATGAGAAAAAAGAAGAAGAAGAAAAATAAATCTTTTTTTGAGAAAAAAGAAAAAGGCTCTTTTATTACCATTAAAACAAGCCTTAAATCTATTCTTAAAAATCATGATGTTAATTTTCCTATTATCAATAATATTGTTTTAGAATGTAATGAAATAGTTATTAGGACATATCAATTTATAAGATTATATATTTTATATAAATTTTATAGAAATGAGGATATTCCAAATTTTGATAAAGATACAATTTTATATTTTATTAGAGCATGTGGAATTCGTGATAAAAGAGGAAAAAAAGCAACTAATAAAAAATTAGAAGATGAATTAAATAAATTTTATGAAAATGAATTTAAAAATTGTATTAATAAATCTAAATTTAATTTGAAAAATAAATCATATTTAACTCCTTATTTAGCACAACAAATACAAACTTCATTTAATAATAATCTAAAAGAACATTTTATTACTCGTATTAGAAGATTTATGAATATTACAAACCCAGATGATAAATTAGATAAAAATAATTTTTGTAAAATTAAGAATTTGATTTTACTTGATAAGTCAGATAAAATACCTGAAATTATTAGTAAAATTAATAATTTATCTCAATCAGATAAAGATATATTATCAAGAAAATATATAGATTTTAGTAATGAAATTAAAAATAATTATTTACCAAAAGAATATGATAAATGTTATGGATATGATGTTAAAGTTAATCCAATGAAGTATTTATTTTATACAATTAAAATGAATAAAACTATTGAAGATATAAACAAAGAAATTAAGAATAATAAAAATTTAACTGATGAAGAAATAAGATGTAAAACAAAAAAATTATTTCAACCAATATCATTAAGAAAAACAATTATTCCATCGTATATTACGTTAGATACTAATGTTATTTTATCAAATTTTAAGAATTCAGGCGAAAGTAATATGAATAAAGAAACCAAAAAGAATAAAGATAAAATATGGGATAAAATTTTTAGAATCAATAAAAGAGTAATGAAAATGAAAGATTATGAATATAAAACCATTCAAACTGATGGAATTGGAGTATCAATTTGTTTTCAAAAAAAAGGAAAGAAATATAAGGAAAATAATAAAATTGATGATGAAGATGATGAAATGTATATAAGTGATTTAACAACAGAGGATTTAGAAAAATGTAAAACAAAGAAACTTGTATCAATTGACCCAGGAAAAAAAGACCTTGTTTATATGGTTGATGATAATAAAAATAAATTGAAATATACTGCTTGTCAAAGACGTATTGAAAGTTTAAGTAAAAGATGTAATAAAATTATACAAACAGAAAAAATAAAAAAAGGAATAATTGAAAAAGAAACAATTTTATCAAAATATAATTGCAAAACTGTAAATTATGAAGAATTTAAAAAATATATAATTGAAAAAACAAAATTAAATGATGAATTAAGAAGTTTTTATGAAGAAAATTTGTATAGAAAATTAAAATGGAGAACTTGTATTTATAGACGAAAAAGTGAGGATAAATTTCTTAACAGAATTAAAGAAAAATTCGGAAAAAATTTGTTACTTTGTTATGGAAATTGGAGTAGAACAAAACAAATGAAATATATAATGCCAACAAAAGGTATTGGATTAAGAAGAATAATAAGAAAAAAATATGATGTTGTGTTGATTGATGAATACAAAACATCAAAATTATGTAATCATTGTGGTAATGAATTAGAAAATTATAATAATATACATAGATTACTTGTATGTAAAAATTGTAAAGGTAATATTAAGGCAAATAAAAGTAATGGCTCTGAAAGCAAAAAGATTACATTTATGAACCGAGATATGAATGCCTGTATGAATATGTTAGAAATTTCTCATAAATGGATAAAATTTAGAGAGAGACCTAATAAATTTAAAAGAAAACCTTTAGACACGTGCTTTTCTAATGAGAAGATATTAACGTGTATTCAATAAGTTGTTTTTACTGGAGGTAATACTCCAGCCTTTATTGATTTTTTTTGCTAATAAAGTCGGCGTTTTAAATCAGCAAAGGTGTAAAAAAGGCTAACACCCAAAAAGTTAACTAAGTTAACTGGGTAGGGTTTAAAAGGGAAATGCAATATCCCTTTATGTTTAGTTTACACATCAAAAGTATAAATGGATCGATTAGTGAGTATATTCAGTGTGAAGATATGAATGTACAAGATTTGAAGGATATTGTTGCAAAGAGAATTGGATCATATGGAATTCTTATAATTTTGCTTACAAATGGAGTTCAAATGAATGATGAAGATATGATATCTACAATAGTGAAACCCAATTTTGATACAACTGTGAATATAATGATGAGATTGAATCCAAAAGATGTTGTTATTGATAAATTGAGTGAATGGTTCACATATTTTCATTATGAAAAAACTTTAATAGATAAAGATCATGATGATGATTTAGTAAAAGATACGGGTCTTGAACTTGAACATATGCCAGAATATATTGATGTTCTTGATGATCTTGAAAGTTTATATTGTAGTGGACTTGGAGTCAAAACCATTCCAATTAGTATAAATAAAATGACAAAATTACAAGATTTAATATTAACAAATAACAAAATATGTAAAATAACAGTGAATAATCTTTCCAATTTGACATGGCTTGATTTGGGTGGTAATCAATTTACAAAGTTTCCAGATATATGGAATTTAACAAAATTAGAAATGATTGCATTGTCAAGAAACAGTATATGTGAACCAATTTCTACTAAAATTAGTAAATTGAAAAATCTTAAAAAAATTTACTTTGAATGTAACAAAATTAGTGGTAATATACCAGAAGAAATATATAGTTTAACAAAATTGGAATTATTGGCACTTGATGAGAATGAATTGACTGGACAGATATCTCCAAAAATTGGTAATCTACAAAATTTGCTTTATGGAATGTTCAATAATAATAAATTTACAGGAAAATTACCATCTGAAATAGGTTCTTTAACAAAAGTTAAGTATCTAGATTTTTTTAATAATAATTTTTCAGAAGACATACCAATTGAGATAAAGCAAACAGAAAATTATAAAAAAATAATGAAAATACATAACAGTTTTTTTACACATGATGGAAATTGGTAGATAAGCTACTCCAAATTTGTATGCATACTTTATAACAATTATTATAAGTAATTAATTTTTATAATAATTTTATAAAAATTAAATATCATCATTATTTTTGTAATAAAATAGTAAATATACTAATACTAATTTGTATGCATATTCTGTACTAATTGTTATACGTAATTAATTTTTATAATAATTTTATAAAAATTAAATATCATCATTATTTTTGTAATAAAATAGTAAATATACGATTTCATTTAAAAAAAAATGAAACATAAAATATCCGTTTCCATAAGATATAATATTGACTATAGAGAAGAGTGATTTGTATAAGACATATAAGAATGCATACGATATTGCATATATCCGAAGTTTTAATGAGCTTTGTACATGCAGTAAACGCAGTGGCGTTATGATGATACATATTGTTGCTAACAACTTAGAACAAGAGAGAGCCCGAATAAGCGTAGCAATGATGCAACATGATATTGATATTGTGCAAATTGAAGCGAAAGTTGAGGAACTTATGGCTAAAGAGGTTGGACTCTCGATTGAGGATCTTGTGGATAGTCAGTATTCGAGTACTTACACAGCATTTGCTCGTTGAGTTTCAACTCCACTTATAACATTTATACTTTTAACGAGAGAATCGGGTGTGATAGAAATACTATCTATACCTTTTTCAACTAAGAAACCAGCTAATTCTGGATAATCACTTGGTCCTTGACCACATATTCCTATTTTTGTACCAGTTTTTTTGCAAGTATCGATAACATTTCCCAACATTGTCTTGACTGCTTCATCGCGTTCATCATAAATGTCCTGAACGAGTTCAGAATCTCGATCAAGTCCTAACGTCAACTGTGTCAAATCGTTACTTCCAATGGAGAATCCATCAATATATTTACTGAACTCCTCAGCTAATATGACATTCGACGGAACTTCACACATCAAGAAAACCTTCAACCCATTCTTACCTCTCTCCAAACCATACTCCTTCATAGTTTCCTGAACTTTCTTACACTCTCCCACCGTTCTACAGAATGGAATCATAACAGTGACGTTATCCAATCCAATAACCTCTCTCAAATACTTTATAGCTTTACACTCCAATCCAAAAGCCTCCTTGAAATTATCCGAATAGTATCGCGACGCTCCTCTCCATCCTATTATAGGATTCTCCTCTTTTGGTTCAAAATATTTTCCACCCAATAAATTGTAATACTCATTCGACTTGAAATCAGAGAATCTCACTATGACCTCATTCGGATAGAAAGTCGTCGCTATCTTCGCCAAACCGTATGCCAATTTTTTAACGAAGTAATCAATTTCGTCATCAAAACCCACATACAGTTCCTCAATTTTCTTTGTCAAATCTTCATCTCCAAGTTCACGATGTTTCAATAAAGCCATTGGATGAACCTTAATGTAGTTGTTAAATATGAACTCTTCTCTAACTAGTCCGACACCATGCACAGGGTATGCATGATAATCGAAAGTTTTCTCAGGAGATGCGATATTCAACAAAAGTTTAGTCTTAATCTTTGGCAATTTGTCAATATCTATTTCTGTCTCCTCAAAATCAAGTTTGCCTTCATAAATTCTACCAACCTCTCCTTCTGCACAGGACAATGTCACAACCTGATCATCCTCCAACACGTTTGTTCCATTCAATGTACCAACAACCGCAGGAATTCCCAATTCTCTGGCAACAATAGATGCATGACAAGTTCTACCACCTCTGTTAGTGATAATTCCAGAAGATATTTTCATAATTGGTTCCCAATCAGGATCTGTCATATCAGTCACAAGTATATCACCTGGATTAAATGTATTATCTTCACCATCTAAACAATCTCTACTATCAATATTATACATACGTTTAACCTTTCCTGTAGATACTTTATTACCAACAGCAACACCTTCCAACAGAATCTTGTCACCCGCTCCACTAGTATCTATTTTGTACTCATTGATGATATTCTTCTTCTTCTTTGAATAAACAGTCTCTGGTCTAGCCTGTACTAAATAGAGTTTTCCGGAAAGACCATCAACAGCCCATTCAATATCCAAAGGACACCATCTTCCATATAACTCTGAGTAGTACTTTTCCAAATTTACAATCCACTTACTCAATAGTATAATATTCTCATCACTTATACACAGTTTATTCTTATAAGATTTGTTTAAGCCGATAGTTTCGACTTTCTGACCAGGATTTGTTCCGTAAATCATTTTGATATTCTTTTGACCAATCTTCTTCTCTATAATCGGTATATTGACATCATTTATTTTCTCTTTGAACACCAGAATCTCGTCAGGTTTGATCTTACCACTTACAACAAGTTCTCCCAGACCAAATGCACCATTAATAAGTATAACTTTGTCGAAACCACTTTCTGAGTCTATTGAGAATGCGACTCCAGCACTTCCCAAATCTGAACGAACCATCTTCTGAACTCCAACTGATATTTTTATGTCACCACTTAACTTTTTGGTGACACGATATGATATAGCCCTATCAGTATACAAAGACGCAAAACATCGCACAACACAGTTAATAACATCACTAATATTTCTCACATTCAGGTATGTCTCTTGTTGTCCAGCAAAACTTGCATCGGGAAGATCCTCCATTGTACCAGAAGATCTGATGGCTACATCTGTGTTGTTCTGTTTGAAACCGTCTACACCTCTATATCTTCTGGATAGTTCGAGATATGCATCGGATATGAGATCCTCCATTTCGCGATTGAAACGACACTCCAATATTCTGTTTCTTATCTTCATACCAGTTCTTTTCAATTTGACTAAACTGTAATCATCCTTCAACTCCTTGATACGTTCATCTATAAACTCATTGAGATTGTTATCCTCTAAGAATTTGTCATAAGCTTCAGTGGTAACTGCGAAACCATAAGGTACATTTATACCGAATTTACCCATATTCTGTACCATCTCTCCTAATGATGCATTCTTGCCTCCAACCAAACCAACATCCTTCAGCGAAACTTCGTCGAACCATTTAATAAACGTTGTCATTGTAATATATTGAAATATATTATTTATCTCCAACACCATTTTCCGCATCTGTCCAATCCTTCTCACTATCTATGTCATGATATTCATCCGCACTCATCACATATGGATATATTCTATCACCAGTTATCGACCCTTTATTCAGAACAGTTGCAGTCTTCATAATATCTATATATCCATTATGTATGTACGTTGCAGGTAACAGTTGTCTGCATTGATTATAAGGCTCACGAATTTCATCAACTTCTTCAAAAAGTGGCTCAAGAAAATTATCTTGAATACGATACATTTTATAAGGTGATTTATCAAATTTATAAACAGTACGTAAGCTATCATGTGTATTCCAGTTTTTTATAAAGGTTTCTATACAATCATTAAGAATTGACAGTTTTCTAGTTGGATATGTTGGACGTAATTGAACAATTATATCTGGTATCTTTTCACCTCTACCTTCAATACAGTGGATACAGTGTTTTATGAAATCTTCATCAGGAGAAAGGTCTTGAGAGATGCTTTCAGGACGTAAGAAGGGGACTTCTGCACCATATTTTAGACCGACATCTCTAATATTTTCACCGTCAGTGGATAAAATAGTTCTATCAATGTATTTGCATCTTTTTGCTAAGTCTATACTCCAATATATCAATTCTTTACCACGAAAGAGCTTGATATTCTTCATTTTTATCCCTTTTGAGCCTTTTCTTGCGGGAATTATAGCGAGTATATTGAATGACGTTTGGGACATTTAATATATTCTGGTAAAAAAAAATGACAATAATATACCGAGGGTGAGAAATAATCACTATATTTATTGTGACTGAATGTAAATTTTTGGAAGCATACAATGCAACTGGTTGTGACTTTACGTTAGCAAAGGAAGCGATGGACATTTTGTATGGAGTTGAGAATGAGGATGAGGATGAGGATGAGAATGAGGATGTTGAGACCCCGAGTCGTACATTTGTTGGTAAGATCTGTCGTCTAGGCGATCTTCAAGCAGTACAGTATCTGATTTCTCATGAACATCATTTCGACAAGATGGCGATTTTCGTCTCAACGTTGGAAGGACATATAGAGATTGTTAAGGAACTTTTTGCACATCAATCTTTCCCAGATCTCAATATCGTGCAATTGATCAAGTCCCTGTATAGTGAGGGATTAGATGATATGTTAAATGTTTTGATCGAGTGTGGGGTTGTTGACAAAGACAAGATTGATAGCATTATTGAGGCTGTAGAATCACAACAAGAGTAATTGTATTTTTTTTTTATAAAAAAACCTATAGACATGATCCGTCAGAGAACAAGAAGTGGATCAATTTGAACTTGTTTCCTTGTGTTTTCATTGTAATTACTAGGTTATATATGAATCCTATGATAACAGTGAAAATAATTGCGAATTTTACTGCGTCGGTCATGTTCAATTTTCTTCTGATGTTGAAGAATTTCAGTATATTTTTTGGATCGGTTGTATCGATTAGTTCAACTTTACCCTGATGTGCTTCTTTATTTTTCTTGTCTATGTTGATTTTGATGTACATATTCAATAGTATAAAAACTAGGAAGAATAGAATAATTGAGAATGTGAGGTTGAGGCATGTTGTTAATACGAAGAATACATATATAACAATACTTAAGATCACATCTTTTGTGAATGTTTCATTCTTCTCAATGAAAATTTTTGGGAAAATATTGTTTGGACTATACCAATTCAAAACAAACGTGAAGAAATAGATAGTGAAGAAGATCATAATTTGTCTGAAATAGATGTTATTCACTAAGAACTTTTGTACTTTGCAATTCAAAACATAGAAAATATTCTGACTGAATAACAATAAGTACAAAAAGAATACTGAAACAAATATTAAGACTAACATATATACTTTTTGGGAGAAAAAAAATACTTTCATGTTTTTGTGCAATTTCTCCGAAACTGCACAAAATTTTTTAAAAAAAGCACCCTTCGCTAAAAAAATATTGTTTAATTTATAAAAATGTTAAGCGATTTGAAAAATAATAACAGAGGATTGTACTACACTTTAATGTGTGGAGGTAGTTCACTTTTGATTCTTAGTGCATTAGCAGGACTTTATGCAAATAGAGATAAGTTGTGCTACCGTAAGTGCGTTTGTGAATGCAAAGTTGTGAAAATTGTAGAGAAGTGTTGTTGCAAATGCTGTAAGTGTTGTAAATGTGATCCATGCAAATGTGATCCATGTAGATGTTGCAAATGTGAGTGTAACACAACCGATTCTTGTTGCCAACCAAAGGTGCAATGCAAGGAAACTTGTTGCCAACTTGCAAAGGTGTCTTGTTGCGACCAATCTGCAAATACAGACAACTGTGATTGCAATGATTGTGAATGTGACACAAAAGTAGAGTGTGCAAAGGATGATGACTGTGACAAATGCAATTGTGGCGATGATTGTCTCTGCAGTGATTGTGAATGTGACACAACAGAGAATTGTGCAAAAGATGATTGTGATTGTGATAGTTGTGAATGCTAATTATTCTGCAACAGTCTCTTCCTCGGTAGCTTCATCTGTCAAAGATCTCTTCAGATTAGTTGCTAAATCATCAATGAACATTTGAGTCTCCTCATCCCATGTGTCATAATAACTTGCCTCTGTGTGTGATCCCTTAGCTCTCAAAACGTTCTTGTCAATATTTCTCAATCTTCCAGTAAAGTTACTATTATGGTTAATACCTATAATAATAAACGAATAAGGCAGATCTATAATTCTTTGTAATCTTCCAGCAGAGAAATGTTTATGTTCACCCTTTGCACAACTCTGATCAAACTTCTTCTCTTCCCAGAAACTCTTATAATATGCCATACTAGCTTCTGACAAACTGATTGGACCATCAGAACTCATAGAACTCTTTCCACTCAACAAATCATAAGTACCAATAATCGAACATCCCACACAACCGATACCCTTACTTTTGTACTTAATCAATGTCTTAACACGTGCCAAAACAGATTCAGGTGGATAGTAATCATCGTCATCCATATGAACAATTATGTCATGTGATGCCTTCTCAACACCAATATTTCTCTTGTGAGCAACAGTCAATTTGTAATCCTTTGTCTTCAATTTCAGATACTTGATTCTATCATCTACTGGCAAAATGTCATCCAACTGATCATGTTCCTCATCCTCTGGAGTGTCATCAACAATAATCCATTCCAACTTTTCTGGAGGATAATTGAAGTTCTCAAAGTTCCTTATTGCCATATAGAATAACCTACGTCTATTATATGTTGGTGTGATTATACTAACAGATGGTAGATCCTCAGGTGCAATCTGTGGAAGTTTCAGAACATAGTTTCCATCAACCTCTTCATGTTCAGGTGTGAGCAATCCTTCCAATGTCTTCTCCATAAAATCGTAATTGACCATCTGCCCCTCAATGTCACTATAACCCTGCTTCTGAATAGCGATCATGGGATTAGCCATGTAACAGTTGAAACCCTTGTGAATCTTCTCCATGTAGAACTTATCAATCTCTCCATCATAATCCTTCGCCGTCATAATCTTATTTACCAACTCCTTATTCTCCAAATTTACCATGTAAGCGTGGGTTGTCCAACACATGACTCGAGTCCAGTTTTTATGATCACGATTAATGATACGGTGAACAGTTCCTCCCAAATACAACATATCCCAATCTTCTGGAACTTCTGGTAAAGGGGTCATTTTTCTTCTGAACTTAACATCATCCTCAAAGATGAGTAGATGTTTAACACCGTCATCATAAGCCTGTTTGATAACTGCTAAGTGAGACTCTAAACAACCTCTCTTTGGATTCTCATGTCTCTCCGCTGCAAAAAACTTTACAGGAATATTTCTCCTTTTGCATTGAATTTTCATGTACCTCTTCTTCTCCTTTCTTATCTTAAGATTGATACAAACAACACGAACTTTCGGTAATTCATTATTCAATTTCATAATTACTTATACTCAATAATGAATTTTTTAAATAAGATATCACGCACCGTAAAAAATTAGCAACCATATGTGTGAACTTTTATAAATTGTACAACATTCATAATCAACAGATCTCATCAAATCAGTTACATTAATATTGTACGGACATTTCAGAACAACATATTTCACAGATTTACCATGAAGTATATTGATCACTTTCGATATCGGAATCTTTCCCAATCTTATGTTGAAATATTTTATATAATGATACTTCTTGCCACCCCACGGAGGATCGATGAAAACAACATCCTCCTCTAAATCACCAATCTTGTTCAGATAGTTGTCATTTATCATTGTGACATTATTGAAATCCAAAATCTGAATATTGTTTTGCAAAACAATGAAATGAATACTGTTTATCTCCACAGCATTTACCTTCTTGTAATGTTTTGCAAAACTTATTGTGTTTCCTCCCAACCCAGCTGTTGAATCAGTAATTGTAAGTTTACTCAAATCTCCTATGGATTTCTTCATACAATCTATTATCCAATGTGCATCGTCGGGTTTTGAAATACTATATATACCCTTATCTGTTAACTGGAATTTTACATTCTCTCCATTCTCCTTTTTCTCATTGATCTTCTCAATATCATCTTTGTCAAAAAAGAGAATTGGATTGAAATTGGTTAACAGTTTTGGTTTAAATAGATATGTGAATTTTTCATTCCCAGACATACTTAACTACTTATACATCTAAAGGATCTTTTAAATCTTTTTTATAAAAAAAAGTCATCAATTTGAAATTCTTATTCTTACTGTTCGCTAATGTCTTCTGAACCTTAAATCCATTCTTCTCAAAAATTCTACTAGAACCGATATTATCATCATCTACTTGAGTGTGAAAGTAATCAACACCCTTCTTCTTATAATGATTCATCAGAACCTTCACCAATGCATCTCCCAAACCTTTTTTACGACAACTTCTCAAAACCGCTAAATTGTAAATGAATACACCTTTCTTATCATAATCTACATGGTATGTAGATTTATTGGATTGATAATGCTCATTGTTCATAACCAAATCGTAATTCTCCATTCCCGTAACAATACCAACTAGATACTTTCCATAATAAAACATAACAACATCACATGTTGGCAACAAATATGGATCGTTATCTTCACCAAAAGCCATGACAAGTATCTTCAATATATATCCTTTCTCTTCTGAAGTACAATTACCATAACTTTTCACACGACACTCAATTTTATCTAACAAATCACTCATAATTATTGTGTTTATAGATATCTTTTTATATCATCTTAACCTATCTGCTTAAAAATACTTAAAAATAAAATAATAGAATATATTTGTAGATCCACTCAAAAGTTAACTATTAAACAAGTTAACTAGCGTAGGGATCAAAAGGGAGATGCAATATCCCTTTCATGAACTCACACAGCAATTTATATTCTACATTTTTACTTGAAATAAAAATACAGTTGAGGTTCGTTTCCTCATACCACTTTCGAGTGGTCCTGGTGGTTTTGAATAATGAGTTCTGCAAAAAATATACTAAATTAATGTGTATTAATTTAGTATAAATTATAGTTAATGTGTGGGGAATTATAATTTTTTCAATTCTTCTATTTCCTTATTTAACTGTTTCAGTTTCTTGATATCCACGAAGTCTCTGATATTTCTATTGTGTACTAAGTATACTGTTATAAACAGTTTTCCATCGCGTCCACGTCCAATTGACAACCATGTTACACTGTTATGCTTAAAACAATTGTACCACTTTTCTAATAAATCATTCTTCCCACCATAAAACATTTTGAGGAAATTAACAACTTTATCCTCAAATTGTGACAATCTGTATTCAAACGACATATTTATGTAATAAGAAGCGTGTTTGTACTCTTTCACATTCTCGTCCTCTTTTGTTCCAATAATCTTCCAAATACTCTCTGGAAACAGATCCAATAATGCTTCGAATCTCTTCGAACCTATAAGTTCTCGAAGTTCCTTTTTGAACTGTCCGCGTTTCATTTCATTGTATATCTTTTTTGCAATCGATTTTTCTTCAATATTGTATCCAATTAAGTGAATATGGTTCTTTATAACATAATTGAAATAAACACGTCGTGACTCTTCACCAAGATCTATTCCAAACAGTAATTGTGCACGAGTAAAATCCAATGCATTTATCTGTCCTCCAAGAACTTCCTGTACTTCTGATGGGATTCTGTTTACATCGTAACATTTCTCTAATAAGGATGGGTCTTTTTTTATGTATTTGTAAGGAATGAAAGCAACAAGCCTGTTTGGGTTTATGTCATCTTCCGTAAATTTCGTAGAAATCTCAAATTCTCCACTTTTTATCTCATATTTGTCAAAAATATTGTTCATATCAGTGAGAAATGACAACATATTTTTATTATCATTAAAACATTTAATGGTTTTTGTTATTGGTAAGTAGTTGATAAACTGTTCCCAAGTGAAATCATAGTGATTGAGAACAAGTAGGACAACAAAAATAACAAGTAGTATCAGAATGAACTTCACTCGCATATAATTATACTTACAATTTTTTTAGTATTATAAATTCATTATTAAGTAGATCAACTAATTTTCTGAATATATTATTATTTTTTATCAATAAAATTGATTTTTTATTCGAAGATTATAATAACCTCATCACTAAAACATGAAGATTTCACAAGAGTTGAAACAAACTTTGTATAGAGTTATCGCAGAAAAGTACAACATAAGTTGTAGTATTCTTTTGGAAAAAAATATTTACAATATTTTGAGACTTTTATTCAAAAGAAACATAACAATATCAAAAATGGTGTATTTTAACTACTATTATTATCAACATCTTGGCAAAACTATTATTGAAAATGTCAATATTGATCTAAAAGATTATGAAAAACAAGCAACAATATATGAAGAAAAGTACAATGATGGGTTAACATACAAAATACCAAAAGAGTATCTACGTGATGATGTTAGTGGATTATATAAGGAACAAATAGATGTTAACTACATACTTCTGGATGATGATTTTTCTATTTCAGGTCATCAGATTTTAACAGATGATGAAACAATTATCATTTGTCCAAAAGAAGATACAGTGGAAGGTATAAATGAGTTGTTGAAAAGCGAAGGAAGATTATCCGAAGGAGTAGAAATTAACACAATGGTGTCTGATGATTAGTTAAAGAATATCTGCAATTATAACAAACATGATGGATAATATTGTAAAGAAACACGTTGAGTACTTTGCAAATAGTGATGGTACTCTAACAGATAAGAGTATGAGAGACGGTCATGACAAACAAGAAATAAGTAAAGGTGTAGGATTGAAAATGAGAGCTATCAAGAATATGATGGAAAAATGTCCTCACACAATCAGTACTTTATTAAATATAGAGAATCCTGCAAGAACGGGTATTTGGAATATAGATGGAACTTTTAATGAGGAAGTTTTTAAGAAGGTTGAAGAGTATTCTACGACAATTAGTTATATGACAAGAAAAACTAACAGTAGGAAGAGATCCAGAAGAGAGATTAAAATTATCACAAAGAAAGGTATGATGACATATTTGGAGAGTGTGTATACCCAAATTGGTGACACAGGCAACGCTTGTAGAGTTTTCTATGTTGTTCCTGTGAGTTGGAAGAGAGTTACGCAAGGATCTATTGATGAACTTTTTGAATACTATTCTGATATCTATTATGGTGGTAAACGCGCGTTAACAATTTCTCGATTGAGAGAATTCTATACCGATCCTGTTGGACTTATGAAGAAAAGAGAGAAATTCCTTAAAGATGGAGATACATATGAAGGTGTATTTTATAAGTAGAATGTGTTCTATTACTTTGTCGAATAGAACACATGTGTTTTGCAACAAGCCCACAAAGGTCTCTTAAGAATAGCGGTTGGTTCTGAAATAAGTTCAGCACCGAGTTCCTCACCAACTTCGCGTTTGCAACCGTCGAGCCAACTCTCACCAGTCTTCAATGCACCAGTGAATCCGATATCAACATCGAATATCTTATATTTCCATTGGTATAAAACTAGGAGAACAAACTCATTCTCGTCAAGTGTTTTCAAATAGTCTATCTTCACTTTTGCAACAGCTGGCTGAGCCCACTTCATGCAACAGCTGCCACCATAGATGTCCGATCTTGTAAAACTGCTCTTCAGAACTGCATCGCGTTGAGCATCTGTTCGATTAATTGGAAATGCAATCTTTTCTACATCACTTGTTTTCATATGGGGACCATTGGGAATAAAGAGGTCTAAAACATCACTAACAGACATTGCAATAAATCCACATATTCCTTCTTCATCAGTCGTCCCAACCACACCAAGAATGCGTTCAGGATCAGGATCATGAACAATCAGATGAACTTTTCGAGTTTTTATATCCTTTCTCAAATCTCTTCTACATTGAGGTTCTAATAATTTAAACATTATAAAATATTGAGATTTCACACAGTCTGCATAAATATTAATCATTTTTTTTATAAAAATTGATTTTTAATAAATAAACATTCATGAAAAGTATTCATTAAATTATGAATTCAAAAATTGGATTAAAAATGATCAATTTGATAAATTATCCAGATATATTGGAAACGGTATTAAAAAACATATTGTTGAATTGTGGTGATCAGGTAAAGAATATCGAGTTTATCAAACTAGCGGTGCATTGTAAAAAACACAAAGTCGCAGAAATGTATGAATACATATAATAAGAATACATGTCCTCTTTGTCGTCAAAGTATGTCATAGACATATTTGTTGCAAAAAGGATAAATTGTAAAAATTATTAATTATAAAATATAAATTGTAATGACTATTTTGGGAAATGTATTCAACAAGGTTGATGGAAATAATAGTTCAACCAATGCGATTTCATCAGGATCATCTTTTAACAACTCTACATATACAGATATTACAAAATATGGTGGTGTTACAGTCTCTGTATATGCAACTGCAGTTACAACTGTAACAGGTACTCTTCAAATGAATTTCAGTCATGACGGAGTAACTGTTCATAATAGAACAGAGATAACAGTTGATGATGCAAGAAAAATTGGACACTTATTGAAAATACCAATGTAGAGTATAATTTAGAAGCAACATCTATCACATGTGGTCAAACAATGTTTACAACACTTCTCGGTTTATCTAGTGGATATGTTCGAAATCTAAGAGATGAGAGAATTATACTTGAACCAGGTGATATCATAGCTTTCCGTGGAGTGACTCTTTTACCAACAAGAATGTCTTTTGGTGTTACTTTCTTGGAGGAAGTATAGATTTACGTTTACTTCCATTTTTTTTGAGCATATTCATCGCTACCGCTTTTTCACAAGGTGTTTCGGCACTTTCAAGTGCCAAATTAACTTTTGTGCGTTTGTTTTTATAATCTTTGCAATTCTTATCTTTGTAATATTTGTTCAAAAAATTCAATAATATTCCCTCATACTTCGTCAATCCCTCCACATTCTTCGCATTCTTATCTTTCATAAACTTTTTAAACTTGTTTGGTTCATCAACATACAGATCAAGTAGATCCTTACACAGATACTCTTTCTTACATATAGCAGGTGTGTGATGAAGAATTCCAGAAATATCAACGATCGATTTTCTCAGAGTCTTCTTTCTCTTAGTTATCTTCTCATCAATCGGATGTTTATCCAGCTCTTCTAAGAGAACTTTGTTGGCAGCCCATGTTCTGAATGTTTTCGAAGTGAAGTTTCCAAACTCTCCTAAATAGTTGTTGATGTCTAAGAAACTTACATAACTAACACCTTTATTTGCATTTATGTATTTGAATATACGTTCTTTATTCGCAGCGGCGTGTTTAATCTGTTCTAAGAGTCTTCCAACTTCAGGATCTTTGATTGTACATAGATTCCTAACACCCTTCTTTCCAATAAAATCTATGATTGTTCTTCCGTTGGCTTTCACATCTATGTGTTCTTTGAAAAGAGTTGTCATACCGTGTGAACTGTATGTTTTACGACATCTCTCTGTACCAATTCTGAAATGACACGATTCTATGATTTTGATAATTAACGCGATCATTCTGGCTTTCTTATTCTTTCCCGTCAACTCTCTATTGTATTTGGCTCTTATTTTGGGGAGTTTTTCTCCAAAAGCTATTAAACCACAGAATTTGTTCCTCTGTTTCTTCAAATTGTGCAACTTTGTGTATAAATACTGCTTCCTCCCACCTGTATCTATACCGGTACATGCAAGTTCTGCATTCTTATTTGCATTGAGTTCAACATTTCTCCATGCTGGTGGACAACCGAGGGATTTAATATGTTTTATTGTGTTCTTGTTATCCACAACTGTCCCATTTGCTAGTTTGTACTCGAAAATGGGGTTGTTTTTATTATTTTTACCTTTAACGTGTCTGTAAACGTATTTGGGCATTTAACTACTATTATGAACATATTTTTTGAATAGAGAAGAAAATAAAAATGATTTTCATTTTGTTAGATTGGAACATTATATATCATTAACTAGAATGACATTTGTAAATAAGAATGCATGTCTTTGTATGTATGACATTGAGAGTTCTGGATTAAATGTTATTGAGGACTCTATTCTAGAAATATGTTTCATAGATTTCAATACACAAACAACAATCCTTCATATCTACATCAATCCAAGTAATGGAAAAAAGATTGAAAACACAAAAATTCATCAAATTGATGAAGAACTTCTCAAAAAGAAGAAGGCGTTAGATATAGAACCAGCATTGAAGAAAATAAACGAGAAATTAACCAAATTTTACAAGAAGAAGAAGATAATCTTAACTGCTCATAACAATTTCTGTTTTGACCAATTGATTTTAGAAAGTGAATATAAAAGAGCTGGAATTAAACCTCCGGAGAATATATTGTATTTTGATTCACTTCCCATGATAATGTACTACTTTAACGATTTAGAGAGTTACAGATTGGGTAAAATATATGAGTTGATAACAGATGTTAAGGAGAAGGACAATACGAAACTTCACACAGCTGAACATGATACTCAGTGCCTCTTAACAGTTGTGAAACACGTTTTCAAAGTTTTGTTAGACAAAAAGTTAAAGGTCAATCTTGATCCTTTCACAAGAATGTCAACATTCAATGCTGATTTCAAGAACCAAAAAGTGGGAAAACTTGGGGGAAAATTGGATGAGAAAAAGTTGAGAAGAAACGGAATAAAGAGTATAGACACTTTATTGAAGGTGTTCAGTTTAACAGGAAATGATTCAAAATTGTTTAAGAATTATATCAAGAAAACTTACAAGATTAATTCTACTTGTTTAGTCAACAAGATATATAAACAGATTAATGCAATCTCTTCATTAATGTAAAAAATATTTGTTATAATATATGGAAAGAATACGTGAAAAAGTATAAAATTAAACATAAAAAATCAAAAGAGAGAAATAATATTGCAAAGAGACTGAATGCACTTCACAAAACTGTATTTTTTAACACAACTTATGCTAAATTTTTGAAAAAGTACAAAAGTGCTCTATCAGATAAGAATTTGGATGATTTTATAAAAGAGTTAGAAAAACATCATGAAAAGAAGTATAGTAAAAAAACAGAAGATGTATCAAGAAGTATAAGAGGAGCATATTTGAAAAATACAATCGATTCATTAAAACATGCAAATTGTATGGTTTTGATATTAACATTCCTAGATAATTTGTACATACAATTTTTTGAAGGAGGTAATGAAGATACTCGTGGAATCATTGTTGAATATTTTTTTAGAAAAGAAATTACCACCGCCAAAACACAATTGATATGTGTGTTGTGTAAAATGAAAACAATACTTGATAAAATTAAACTATATACGGGAAGAACATCTCTTATTGTTGGTAAATTATGTAAATTTTATAAAGCATCAACCAATAAAAATAAAAATATTAAGCTTAAAAATATTGAAAATATTGAAAATTCAGGAAGAATATTGAAAATAACAAATGAGTTGTTAAACAAACAAGAAACATGTTTATTAATCCTAAATAAAATGAAAGATGAAATTTTCAAAAAAAATTTTTTAATTTGTAGTCTTAAATTAGATCAACATTATAATAGAGAATCTAATAAAAGATCAGTTTAATTAAATATACTATTTTATTATCAAATATAGAATGTATTTGTTTGATAATAAGCATCTTTTAGATGAATATGGAGAATCATGTCAATTTAACAACAAACCATTCAAAAAACAATCCAAGTTTATACTCCATGATGAATGTTTGAAAGCTTTATCTAACAATCACAGAGATGAGTATAAGACTTTAGCTAAAACTTATCAAAAAAGAAATGATCAACAATTATTCAACATAGAAGATTACAAAAATGAAAATGGGATATTGAGAAACTCCTTAGTGAATAACAATGGTATTATTATTAAATTACCCAATACTGTTTTTGTTAATGGTGGATGTAGATGTAAAGAGAATCAGCTTTTTTTTGATACACGTAATGTAAAAAAATATGATAAAGTTGTAAGTATAACAAGTTTATGGGCAGGAGATACATGGCATTTTCCTTTTGAAGCATTTGTTGCTCTTATGGCTTTACCAATATCTACAATAAAAGAGTCCAAAATTCATATAAGTAAAATTAACAATTACACATTACAATGGTTAAAGTTCTTGGATATTGACAGTTCTCAAGTTATAACTGGAAATATTTATGCGGATGAGATATGTTTTCCAAAAATGGGGAAATGTGGTAATCCATATTATGAACAGTTATTGTGGATAAAGGATATTATGTACAAGAATATTTTGAATACAAATGATAAACAATACAAGTATGTAACTTTAATTAAGAGAAACAATAGAAGATGTTTGAAGAATTTTGATGATCTGAAACAGGTTGTATCAAAGTTTGCTAAAACAGTTGGGTTGGAGTTGTATATACATGATGATAAATGTTTGCCATCACTTGTGGAGCAACATAATATTTTTTATAGATCTAAATATGTTTTTGCTGCACATGGAGCAGGTGGTATAAACATACCGGCGATGAGGAAGGATGCGTTGTATGTGGAATTTTTGGATATTGATGGAATCAATATATGTTATTCAAGGTTGGCTTATCTACTTGATATAAACTATATGGGAGTTCCTATGAAGAATTTTAATGTGGATATTAAAGAAATAAAAAATCTAATGAAAAGTATAGTACACGATGAGTAGCAAATCACGTTGTAATGATATTATCAAATTCTTCAATGATGCATTTGAGAATTACAAAACAAAGAAGGTCAAGTACAAAATGAAGAACTGTATCACAAAGATTCATATGTATTCGGCAAAAACCATAAATTTCAGATTACCAAGTTCAACTGAATCAATAACATTGAAGATAGATGAATTGGAAAATATATATCTTCCATTAAGTTTCATTCTGTCCAATCTTGATGAACCACAGTTTACAAACCCTGAACCTAATGATTTCGCATTCAAAGCTCTCCAACTTATTTTAAGCATTCTCGAAGATTACAATATGTTCAGAAAGGAGACCAAGAAGAAATCTAAGAAACTTCTAGGACAGATAAAGATATTCTCAGATGTTGTATCTCTTATGGATGTCGGA
>Ga0180437_10001301_pt1 | contig 43197 bp, 42 predicted proteins | sample SS_ome_4_FD_132410 | JGI IMG/M metagenome (GOLD analysis project Ga0180437, IMG submission 132410) | Hypersaline lake sediment archaeal communities from the Salton Sea, California, USA - SS_3_D_1 metaG | ecosystem: Environmental > Aquatic > Non-marine Saline and Alkaline > Hypersaline >...
CGAGGAGGAATGCTGATGGATTGGCGGACGCTCGGTAGGCAGAAAGGTTCCCCCCTATACCCCCCTCCAAAGACCTTTGAGCAACGCTGCCCACCGTAGCCGGCGGGCAGCGTGACAAAGTGGGGGGTATGCCTGAAACGGGCCAAAAAACCAGATTGACGCGTCGCTTCGCTCCTCGCAACGACGGGATGGGCCGGGCGCGACGCCAGGCGTGCACGTGGGCCTGGGGCTATACCTGAGACGTCCCACCGGGGCGTCTCTAGAAACAGATGTGCCCTACGGTTGATGAATACGGTGCGAGGAGGAATGCTGATGGATTGGCGGACGCTCGGTAGGCGGAAAGGGACACTGTGCACATGAACGGGCGGGGTCGGTTCTTGGAGCTTTTCTGGACGAGACGGAAGGGACGGGATGAAGCGGTGCACTTGATGGAACGTGTTGACGGCGAGCCGGCGACTCTGCCGGAAGATCTCAACGTGCTGACCGGGACGTTCACGAGTTTCATAAACCTGCCGAACAACACGCCGTTTTTCATGCTGAAGGTGTACAGGTTTCTGCGGGACGCTATTCCGGACATCTCGGACGCGGTGTGGACGTGGAAACGGCTGTGCCAGACGGGTTACGAGGTTGAGATACTCGATCCTTCGTCGGAGCTGGCTCGAGATAGAGCGTACAGGATGCTCCGCGATCTGGATACGAGGGTGAACTCCGACGGCGGCGGTATGGACGGTTTGCTGGACATCTTCTACACGTCGCTATTTACGTACGGTGCGGCGGCTCTGGAGATCGTGTTGAGCCGTGGCCGTGAATCGATACACGACATCGTACCGGTGGACGTCTGGACGGTCCGGTTCAAGCGTGACGCGGAAACGGGCAAGGCCCTTCCTTATCAGGTTCACGACGGCGAGGAGATAGCGATCAACCCGGAACTTTTCTTCTACCTGGGTACGGACCGTGACGGTACGAACCCATACGGGCGGTCGATGCTGCGGTCGATACCGTTCGTGGTGAAGATCCAGCAGCGGCTGTTGGAGGACATGGCGAAAGCGACGCGCAACGCGGGTTGGTCGAAGCTGCATGTGAAGTATAAGCCGGGTGAGCGGTTCAGGGGGGAATCACAGGAGGATTATCAGTCGCGTATCAGCGGCAATTTCGAGAAGCTGCGGGAATCGGTGAGCAAACTTAAGACCGATCAGAACCTAGTGACGTACGACAACGTGGAAGTTGACGTGATAACCGGCAGCCAACGGTCGTCGGTTTTTTATGAGAACCACAAGGCAGTTGAGGAGCAGGTGATAACCGGTATGCATCTGATGCCGATCCTGCTGGGGCGGAACTACGGTACGACCGAGACGTACGGTACGGCGCAGTACGAGATTATCAATCGGCAGGTTGCGAGCGTGAACCGGGCAGTGAAGCGTCTACTGGAGAGGTTGTACAACTTCGAGCTGGGTTTCATGTGGGGCAGCGCCAGAGCGAAGGTGAGAATGAAAGCGAACAGGACGGTGGATCTGCTAAGAGACTCGGTGGCTGCAAAGAACGAGATAGACAACGCGGTGAGGTTGAGGGACGAAGGGTTTCTCGATCAGAAGGGAGCGGCGGCCAGGCTTGGTATCGACAATCCGGCGGCGGAGAATCCGGGTACGGCGAGACGGACTTTTCCTGTATCGGGGACACGTGCGCCGCACAACAGGCTCCCTCAGTTCGCGATACCCCGCTGGCCGGAGGTGGACAAATCGGAGCTGCCTCGCGAGGCGTTCGCCTACGCGCCTGGCTCCGACAGAGGGGAGTGGAAGCTGCCGCACCACTTCGTACGGGACGGGACGATGTATCTGCATCGCGGCGGTGTGATCGCGGCGTGGGCGGCGTTGAACGGCGCGCGTACGGGCAAGCCAATGAGAGTTCCGGGGCAGGTGCGGCGACATTTGGAGGCGGCGCGCCGCGCGCTGGGACTGGAAGAGCGCGAAGGCGGTAACGTGGATTTGGGAGAGGAGGACTGAGAGATGGGGATAGGTCCTTTTGAGTTCTACACGGAGGGTCTGATCGTTTCTGCGGTTCGTGCGGGAGAAGGATCCGTTAGCGACGCCGACGCGGACTTGGTGGCGGATGTGAACAAGTTCACGCTTCGCCAATTGGATCGTGATGAGTTTGCCGTGTTCACGATGGACCTTTGCAACAACCGGGTAGACGCTCATTACAGCCGGTTTCCGGTGAATGAGCTCGAGTCGATCAACAAGATGGTTCCCGGCAGGCCGTTCATGGAGCGGCACGATACGAAAGGTACGCTACCGCGCGGGACGTTTTTCAGGTCAAGACTCCACGAGGATCCGGATCGTGATTACGTGTCGGTCCGCCCGGACGTGTACATCCTGCATACCGAGGACAACCGGGGCTTGATCGATAACATCGAGGGCGGCGTGTACCGGGCGACATCGATCGGTTTCTCGTTCATGCACCCCGAATGTTCGATCTGTCACAAGGACATCCGGACGTGCGACCACGTTCCCGGCAGGACGTACGGTGAGGAATCGTGTCACTACGTCATGCACGATGTGGTGTCCGTTTTGGAGGGTTCGGTAGTCTTCTCGGCGTCGCAGGGTACGGGTTTTGTTGCGGGGCGCGATGACGCGAGCAGACCGACTGCGAGCGATGCTTTGAAGGCTGCGCGAGCGGCGTATCATCGTCCGATAGAGATCGTGGGTACAGGGCGGCAGGCCAGTGTAGATCCGCCGTGGCCGCATTTTGGAGAGGAGTGAGCGATGAGAGAGAAACTGGCTATCGCCGGGTGCGCGCTGGTGCTTGCGGGAGTGGTAGTGTTGGGCATCGGTGCGAACCCGCGTTACATCGAGGAGCTGCGCACTGGAGGTGGATACGGCGATTCGGTGGACGGAGGCGCTGACTTTGAGGCGGACGGCGACATCCTGACGGACGGTCACGTAACGGCGGCAAGCTTCAACGGTGTTGACCCGTCACAGCTCGAACAGGTCTATATAGAGGATTCGGACGAAGGTCAGGAGTTTCCGGGCACGGACCATACAGCGGACCAGGCAACGAATATCGAGGAGGAGCTGGATGCAGTCCGTCATATGGTCTCTGATATAGGCGGTGAGACGAACTGGTACGACGAGGTGCCGGTCAGCCTGAAGTCGGCGGAGGATTCCATATCGAACACGGCGACGGGTCACGATCACGACGGGGTGAACAGCCGTGCGATAAGTCTGGTACCGGGCGACCTGACCATAGAGGGGGATGTGGCGTTGGGAGATTCGGACGCAGACGAGATCAAGTTCAACGGGATGGTGGCAGGTCTTGCCACTGGCACGTCGTCGCGTCTGTTCCGGCACGCAAACCCTCAGAACCTTGCAGCCGGGGGGAATTTTGAGGCCTGGCCGAACGGGGTGTCGAGCAGTCCGGCGTTCTGGTCGCTCACTGGCGGCGGCGCGGTTGCAAAGGAGACTTCGACCGTCAAGTTCGGTACGGCCAGCGCCAAAGTCACCGGAGTGACCAGCGGTCAGACATTTCTTCGGTCAAGTTCAGAACCCAGCCTTTCAGATGTGCAGGGTCGAACCTTTACTTTCGGGGCGTGGATATACACGCCGGAGCCGACCGAGACGAAGCTGCTGGTGAGGGTCGATAGTGACACGTGGAAGACGAAGTACGCCACGCAAACAGACACGTGGCATCTGGTTACTATTGCTTTCACCGTGCCTGGGACGTCGACGATGTTCGATTGTATCCTGGCAGTTGACGAAAGGGATCCGGTGGTCAGCGCGTATTTCGACGGCGCATTTCTGGTGGAGGGTGCGGAGGACTGGGCGTTTTCTGAAAGGCCGGTCACTGATCACGGCGATCAGACTATTTACGGCGGCACCACTACGCTGGAAGAGGGCGTTGACGGATCCGGCCACGACCTTGTGGTGCGCGGTCAGGTGACGACCGGGACGACTGCGGTAACGATAACAAATCTGTCGGGGTATGTGACGTCGGATGGTATAGCGGATGTCTCGAGGATCGTGAACATCCCGGTACCGGCCTGGAGCAACCCGGACGACAGCGTTGCCATCGGACTCGTACCGTCGGACACCGACGGCGACGATCCGACCTATTTTGGCAACTATCTTCTATTTGCGGACGAGGGGACGGGTAACGATTGGGCGTCGACGACAGTGGTCATACCGGCCGATTACGCTGACGGTTCGGGCGAGGAGGCGACACTGTTGGTTTACGCGGCGCCTCAGACGTCCGTGTCGAACCTCCGGCTGGAATGTGAGGTGCTGGTGCAGACCGTGGGCGGCTCTATTAGCACGACGGTGTATACACCCACATCGGTGACGTTCAGTTCGCTCGGTGTGATAAAGGAATGCGAGTTCGATATTGATGCGGTGGCGTCTGTTGGTCCGGGGGATGTTCTCGTGTTGAGGATAAGGCGCGGCGAATCGGATGCATGCACCGGGACGCTGGTCGTAGTCGGGACTGCGTTTCGGTACAAGGCAACGCAATAGGGAAAGGAGGTCCCGGTGAAACGCCATCTTTTGGGGATATTGGTTCCGTTTTGTGTGGTAGTAGCGGTAGGCGGTCATGGGATTTCGCAGACCGGTTTCAGTTTTGAGCCGGAGTTGCGGGTGCGTCTGGAAAGGATGATCCAGAGAGAGCCGGGGGCTTGCGTTGACCTTATCGAGCAGGCCGAGTCGGTCGAGCAACTCAGACAGACACTGGTCGAGCGGGTGCAAACGACGTACAAGGCGGTGAAAGTGGTGGAGGCGGTGCGCGCGCTGAAAGACCTGGATCTGCCGGATGAGATGACCTTGCAGGAGCTCAGGGAGGCTGCTGAAGCGGTCGAGGCGGCTGGGGACGATCTATGAACGGCTGTTCGCAGGAGGACTGCTGCGCGATGGGTATGGTTTACGAGGAGAAATTCGCGCATTTTGCGTCGGAACTGTCGGACTTGAGACGGCGGATTGAAAGGGTTGAGACCACATTGTCGCGCGGAATAACGCTGCTAGTGGCGAATCTGACCGGGATAATCGTGATTCTGCTCGAGACGTTCGTGAAAGGGTGATACAGGAGGTTCGCGGTCATGGAAACCTGGCTGATAGAGAAGGTCGACGACGGGCGGGAGGTGGATTGTCTCGCTCGGGAAGTGCCGGAAGGAAAAGAGTTCGTGCTGCACCGTCATTGCGACGAGGAGGGAGAGCACCTCGACCTGCGGCTTGAGGATGGGGGTGTACTGGTGGGGTGGCGTCTTCCGCACGATGCGTCGGAGCAGTTGGTGCGCGGCGACACGGTTGTGTGCGAGTTGAAGCGAATGCATCCGAAGAGGTGGTTGGAGGTAGACGATGAAGAGTGCTTCGTTGAAGACGCAGGAAGGTATCGATGGGTTGAGAGAGACGCTGACCGTGGCTTGGGCGTGTTTGGCGGCGAACGGTTTGTCGGGAGATACAGTTTCATGAGGCGGCAGCTGAGTGAGGGTTCGGCGTTTGAGCGCTGCGAGAAGTCGGTGTCCCTCATCAAGAAGGAGTTGGGGCTTGACCTTGGTCGCATGGAGGACGCAGAGAAGGTTCTTGCGAGCGTTCGCGACGGTGAGACGGCGCGTAAACGGGCTGTGGAGCGGTTGTGTGCGCTCGGCAGGGAGCTGGACGGCGATTCGTTCGATGAGAAGATGTGGCGTTGTACGCTCAGTCACCTGTTGCTGAGCGAGATTCACGGTCACCTTCGCTCATTCGAGCGGCGGTTTGATGAGAAGCATCCTCCGCTGCCGGTCACGAGGCGGGAGAAGCTTGAGTCGGACAAGAGGGTCAGGGAACGATTGGCGGCGGGCATAGTGTCGGAGGAGATTTCGGTTCTTGACTAGTGTTTGCCGTCGGTAAAGGAAAGGAGAGGAGAGATGGCTTACGGAGATGTAGGCGGACCGGTTACTGAGTTGGTCATAACGTGCCGGACGAAATCCTCGGGCGACGTGGATATCGTCAAGGGCCAGGCGGTTAAGCTGGCTGACGGCTACGTTGTTGACAACGACACGGACGACGAGGATCCGGTGTTCGGTCAGGCGCAGGCGGACAGCGCGGAGAACAACGACGTCATACCGGTTAAGGTGCGCGGCGTGTGTATCTTCGAGTACGAGGGCAGCGCGCCTGCGGTGGACGGGGTCGCCGGGGTCGCCGCTTCGGCGACGGATGGCAAGGTGAAGGCGCCTGCCAGCGGGAACGGTCAGGGCGTCAACCTGAAAGTGGACACGAGCGCCGGCGAGGTGCACGTGCTTCTGTAAAAGCGCGCGCGTCGCTGCATGCGCTTGATATTGAGAGGAGGGAGAGAGATGGCATACGGTGAAATGGTTGCCGAACGGGTCCGGTTGCTCAGTCAGGAACCGGAACAGCTTCGCTCGATGAAGGGGCGGGATCTGTACGATACGCTGCGCTCGCTCGGCATAACGTACGGCGCGTATTTCAGGGCGGCGGACACGAGTCTGGAGGAGTACTGCGCGGAGGAGTTCGGGGTGGACCTGAGAAAGATCACGGTGGACAGGTTTTTCCAGTCGGACCCGAACGCGAAATGGTTGTTCCCGGACATCGTGCGAGATGCTGTGCTTACTGGGATGCGCAGGAAACCGGTGTATCCGGAGTTGATCATCCGGGACGAGAAGATCGAGGGCACAGCGTATGACGTTCCGTACGTTGTTGAGGACGCAAACCAGGAAGAGCTGCGCAGCGTGGCCGAGGGTGCCGCGATACCCGAGTCGGAGATAAAGTACGGCGACAGGGTAGTCCGTATAGACAAGAAGGGTCGCGGCATTATCGCCTCGTACGAGGTAATTCGGCGTATGAGCGTTGACATGCTTCGTGTGCACCTTCAGCGGATGGGCGAGCGGCTCGGGAGGAACCTGGACGCGCGGATTGCGACGGTGCTGGTGAGCGGCGACACCTCGGGAGCCGGCACGGCCGCCGCAACTTTGAACACGGCGACGAGCAGCACGTGGGTGTACGGGGACATCGTGGCGGGGTTCTTGAAGCTGACGCTGGAGAACTATTTCACGCCGACGCATATGATAGCGGACGCGGACCTTGCTCAGACCATATTGACGATGGACGAGTTCAAGGATGCGCAGCTTTTTGATTTCGCCAAGACGGGCACGTTCCCGAACCCGCTTGGCGTGAAGCTGGTTCCGCTGGCGGACCAGCCGGCGAACAAGCTGACGATACTGGACAGGGGCTACGCGGTGTCGAAGCTGACGGAGCAGGATCTCCTGGTTGAGAGCGACAAGTTGATCAACCAGCAGTGGGATCGGTCGTATCTGAGCGTGGTGACGGATTTCGCGGTGATATACAAGGACGCGCGGATCGTCGTGCAGAGCGATTGGAGCTGATGTTGGAAGGTCCGGGGATCCCGGCGCGGTCCGGGGTCCCCGGTTTATCATGAGGAGGGACGAGCATGATAAAGGTAACGGTGAGCGAGAGGTTCGCGGATCCGCCTATATGTCTTTATGATCCTGAGTCGCGTGTGTGTTTCGTACCGGGCAAAGCGGTAGAGCTGGACGAGCGTGAACTGACCGTGCTGCAGACGGCCTGGCTCGATGAGGGTGCGTTGGTGGTGGTGGAGAGCGACGAAGTAACGGGTCGCGACAACGTGAAGCTTCCGCGGGGCGGCGCGCCGTCGAATCTGGCCGCCATGGCTTATCTTGACCTGTACCGCACGGCGAAGAAGGCCGGTCTGAGGTACGGTGTCCGACCGAAGAAAACGCGTCTCATCGAGGATCTTACGGCTGCGTGGAAGGCGGCGGGAGTGCTGACGAGGCCGGAGGGTATTGGCAATGGCTAATTTCACGGATGAGGCGCGAGTGAGATTGAAGACGCAGCTCACGGATACCGCCAAGGTGCCACAGGAGCTGGTGACACGAAGCATTGACGACGCGCATGCGGAGCTTCTGAAGCGGCTCGATCCTGCATACGACGTGACGCCTCCGGACGAGAACCTCGTGCGCGGCGAGACGTTGGCCGCGGGTGCTTATCTGTTGAGATCTTTGGCGTCCGGGGCGGCTTTCGACATCAGAGGCTTGCGTATCCTGAACGAGACCGTGAGCGAAACGGGCAAGCACAGAGCGCTCGTGACGTTGGCTGAGAGGTTTGAGAGGGAGGCATGGGAGATTCTTGCGGATTTTCTTCTCGCGCAGGAAGGCGGTGCGGATTTTCAATCGGGCGTGACGGAATCCGAAGAGATTTTGGGCGAAACCGATGGCGATTAAGCTTAATTCATACGAGTTCGATGACGAGAACGTTTCGGTCCGCGACAGGATGGAAGAGGTCGGCGGCAAGGACGAGAGACGATTTGTGTTAAGCGGTCTTATTGTTGGGAAGAGCTCTATTGATGAGATAGAGTCGGAGCTCGACCTGATATTGGACGAGTCTTCGAAGGCGGATTATGGGGCGAAGCTATCGTTGCGTGATGGCCGTGAGTTCTCGGTGGAACGGGACCGGTTTGAGAGGAAAGTGGGCGAGGAGGAGCTTATAGGTGCGTTCGAGCTGGAGCTTCGCGCCGGTGATCCGTTCGAGTACGCGACGGAAGAGACGACTGATGAGTGGAATGTGACGGGTTCGGGTCAGACCAAAGAGGTGACGGCAGGTGGCAACGTCTATTCGATGCCGAGGTTTACTTTGACCGCTTCGGGCGGTGTGGTGAACCCGTCTATCTCGGACGGGACGCGCACTATCGCGTACGCGGGTACGGTAGCGGACGGCGAGGTGCTCGTGTTCGACGCTGCCGCGGGTGCGGTGACGTTGGAGGGTGAGGACGTCGTGCCGTACACGACGGGAGAGTTCCCGCGAATATCGCCGGAAGGGACGACGTTGGAGTATGTGGATGACGAGTCGAGTTCGCACACGGCGTCGATCGACATAGCGTTTCGGGACAGATGGTGGTGAACACCCGAGTAGGTAGTAGAGAGTGGGTAGAATGTAGGGAAAAGCAAGGCCGGAGGCACGGCGTATAGCAGACTGGTTGCGAGGAGTAGTCGGCAAGTGATGTATGACAGGTTCGGTGAGGGCGCAGGAAGCAGCGCCCCTACTGAAGCAGAGCAGGGTTGGAGATGGAGTACCAGATAGAGATAGTTGACACTTGGAACCGGAGGATCACGAGCGTGTACCGGACGCACCTCTTGGAGGTCACGCGGGGGTTCGTCACGGACGGCGTGCGGGTAACCGGTATGCTGCCGGCGGACCTCGTTGACGTTGGTCACGAGTACGAGTTGCGGTTGTATATTGAAGGCCGGTTGGAGGCACGGGTTCCGGTGCGTGTCGTGGATCCGCAGTGGGGCGAACGGAAAAAGCTCGTGCTGGACAGGTTCGTCAACTTCCATAAGATAATCGAGGTGGACGGGCAGCGCCACTATGATGAGACTAACGTGCTGCTTGACAAGGCGTATACGTCTAAGGAGATCAGCGAGATCGTAAAGGATGCTGTCGAGTCGGTCACGGGTGAGGTTCACTATCTTGTGGATCACGCCGGCTACCCGGACGGAGCCGAGCGCGAGTTCGGCAAGTTCATGACCCGTGGCGGGTGGATGACCGAGTTCCCGGTAGGTTCGGTGGAGTCGGGAGAATACGTTAGCGGTTCGCGGATTGACGCGTCGGGCGCGTACGCGAAAGACGGTGACACGATCGCTGGGCTGGTCGTCGATGGCGAGCAGTGGCCGGACCTGCGGTTGATGATGATCGATACGGAGGAGCTGTCGATCAACACGCATACAATCAAGATCCACCCGGAAGTCGCGACGTGGACGGAGGAGAAATACGCACGCAGCGGGTACAAGTTCAGCGCTGACCGAGCAACTGAAGCCCTACAGGACCTCATGGATACGAAAGGTGTGCAGTACATAGAGCTGAACTGGCATCGCGATGCTTCGGGCGAGTTCGACAATCGTGTGGACGTGTATGGGAGGTATATCGGACTGGTATACGGTGGCGGTGAATGTTTCAACGCGGCGATGGTGGAGCTAGGCCACTCCGGCGTATATCTTTACGCGGACGGGGCATACAATCCGCCGGAGATGAAGCTGAAAGAGTATTACTCGTATGTGGGCTCGAACGCAAATTCTGTTGAGACGACGAGCGCTTCGTTGTCCAACCTGGACCTTCACAACGGGATATACGAGGTTCTTACGTTGCTGGCGTATGCGGCCGGGGGGTACGTGTGGAGTATCGACCAGAACGAAGCGGTGACGTTCCGGGAGGTGGTGGTACCGGACCGGGTGATCTTTTGCGACCCGAAGAAGCATGCTGTCTCGCTGCGCAGCGATTCGAGCGGTGTGGTGAACCGGATTGAGCTGCTCGGCAACCCTGTGGGTGGACAGTTCGAGAAGAGTTACACGAACACGTCGAGCGCAGAGGAGTTCAGGCACAGAGATCGCACTCTGGAGCTGTTTTCGGTGTCGCAGGAACAGGATGCGGACGTCATAGTATGGGGGTTGCTCGATGATGTGGCGTATCCGGACCAGTGCGGTGTGCTGACGTTTCTCGATGGCGACGCCGCGATAGTACCTGGTGAGATTGTCGAGATACGCGGTGGCGGTATAGAGCGTATCACACGCAGGGTAGCCGGCGAGTATGGTGGTCTATTCCCTGATAGGCACGTGTTTCGGGTGGCTCGGAAGGAGACGTTGATTCGGAACGAGCGGGTCGAGACACGTTGTTATCTGGCGCCGGTGATAAGGTCCGTATCCGATCCGCTCGGGTTCATTGTGAAGAGTCAGCCAAGAGCGGAGACGTTTTTCCAGTTCCGTCTGGACGATGAAGCGGTTGGGCTGGACATGGGATACCATCTGGATTAGGAGTGCCCTCATGGCGATTAAGGGTAAGGGCTACATCAAGACGACGTGGAGTTTTGAGGAGAGACCGGTAGCATCGTCGAAACTTAACGCGTGGGACGACAACGTGGAGAGCGCGCTGGAGCTGTTGCACAACATACTGGCTCTTGCGTGGGGCGGCGGCGACGGTGTTATCCGGGCGGCCACCGACGGCGATCTGGAAGTGGTTGCCAACTCGCCGCCTGATCTGAGCGTGACGGTGCGTGCCGGCAGGGCGTTCATATCGAAGTTCATCTACAAGCTAGCCGAGGACACGACGGCGGGTCCGGTGACACCGCCGGTGAGCAACCCGAGGATCGATCTGGTGCAGGCGGACCTGGCGAACTGGACCGTGTCTGTTTTGACCGGAGAGGAGTCGGCGAATCCGTCGCCGCCATCGCCGTCGGCTGACTGTATAGCGTTGGCGCAGATCTACGCCAGGGTGGGCATGACCTGTGTCAAAGATGCCGACGATGGCGACAACGGTTATATCATCGACGCGAGAACGTTCGTTTAATAGGGCAGACAGTCGGAAGATCCCTGACTCCATTCGCGCGGATAATAGGTACTGCGAATGAAAGGATAGCGTTATGGAAGAGTTGTTGCAAGATTTCGCGCTGGATTGGGTCGTGGCGCTCGTGGGGACCGTGGTGGCGGGAGCGTGGACGTTTTTCAAGAGCCGCGATCTCTATAAGGAGGTGAAAGTGCAGAAGTACTCCGCTGCTATGGACGCGCTGGAAGCGGGTGTCGAGAAGACGTACCGCGTGTACGTTGAAGCGCTCAAGAAAGCGAAAGCCGACGGGAAGCTCACTCCTGAAGAGAAGGGTGCCGCGCGCCAGAAAGCGATAGCTTATGCGCAGGAGTTCGGTCTGACTCGAGGGATCGACGTCATCGAGGAGCTGGGCAGGGAGTATATACCGGTCCTGATCGGCAAGATTGTGCGTGCGCTCAAGGGGGCTGGGCAGCCGAAGACAGTGTGAAGGGTGGCATTCCCCGAGGGTGGGGGTGCCTTGTCTGAATGAACGGACATGCAAAGTGTTGACGATGATTGTCTAGACGCAGGGCGTCGTTGCGCAGACTAGGTGGAATCGGTTGCAACGTGGGAGAGGGGCCTCCTGTGAATACGGATTCGCGCTTGCGCAGCCGAGGGCAGTTCCGACACGCTGCGCATGCTGGAGTCCACGCAAGGTCGCGCACTGCCGCCCCACGATACGCGGGAGAGAGCGAACACGACCGTGCTCCATGGTATGAGAACGGCGTTAGGCTCCGCAAGATTTGCACAGTGCATCGGATGAAGGCCCAAGCGCTCGGTTTCGTGGCGGAGAACCAGCCGCGGGATGTCGTGGAGGGGGCTTGACAACGACGGCAAAAGACGGTATTCTTCTGCTTGGGACATTCGTCGTGAATAGAGGGAACCCGCGGTAGTCGAGTGCGAGGCTCGAACATCCGAGTGCATGAGGCGAAAAAAAGGCTTGACATTATGGAGACTATATGATATTCTTTACAAAACCATGCTGTTGCTCCAAACAACGGTTTTTGCTCCAAAGAACGGGGGTTGGGCATAGTCGCTTTGTAACGCATAGGGCGGTATCTTACTGTTCGCGGCTGCGGCGACGTCACATACCGCGTGGAGTCTGAGATATGTGACTAGAGGTGCATACGGTTGAACGGTGGTCCTGTGGGGGGGGCGTCGTGACGGAGGTGGGAATATGACCGATGAGCCGCGGGCGGCGGGTGGCTGGGAAAACTTGAAGGCAGAGCTGGGAAGGGTTGTCAAATCGTTGGAGAAAGTGGGGGACGACGAGGCTGCCGCGTCGCTGCTGCGTTTGCAGGCACTTTATTTTCTCTTCAGGCGAGTTAAGAATGACCGGCTGGAGATCGCGAGCCAAGACCAGTTCAGTGAGTTGATTTACAGGATTTTCCAGAAGCAATTTCCGGAAACTGTTTGTCGAATGTTTGAGTTCTTCAACGTTTGGCTCGAGCTCGAGGGCTCGGTTGCGTCCGGCGTTGAGGTGCGGGCATCAGTGTGTCTGGACGAGCTAATACGTCATTCAGGCTTGACGCGGCGGCTGTTCAGACTACCTGATGATGACGCCCCGGTCGTGTTTGCGACTAGCACTTACCTAAGATCTCAAGAGTCCGAGCCGAACGGCGCGCGCGAGAGATATAGTGTAGCAGAAGGAGAAGTGTTTGCCTCCTGGCTTCTTGAGTCCGCGGTCCTGTGTGCGTATCCCAACCGAGCGGTTCGGTGTTTGCTGGCAACGCCGAGCCCACATGACGAATGGCTCCAAGATGTGTCGGGGGCGCATGTGGTAACCCTGGGTGCGGCTGATTCAAATCCGGCACGCGCCGACGTTCTCGGTCGGGAACTTGAACTTGTAACAGATGGGACGATTCGGAAGATCGAGTTTCCTTTGAATGGGGAGCAATCTGAAGCAATCGTGGAATGGTTTTCCAATCCCGAGAACAGGAGGAAGGCGACCGAGAAGGGTGTAGAGCGTTACATAGTCCTGAGGCGAGACCCGGGCAATGGCGACAGGGAGAACTACATCTACGACACGCACGAAGGCATGTCCGTTGACGAATCGCAGGCGCGCGACGTCCTAAGAGAATCGCGAGGCCTCAGCGAGACGGACCGCCGTGGAACAGTGGCGACCTTAGGATTCGTTAGCGGTCGTTACCCCAGTCCTTACGACGAGCGCTTCTTGCGATACTCGGTCGCTGGCATCGATACACAGGGTACAGCGGCCGCTACACTGGCTCTGGCTGATCCCCGCAGTGCAAGTACTCTGATGGACGGTCTTTACAAAGGGCAGCCGTTTTCGCGATGCCTTGTAGCCCATACGGGCGAGGCTAAGATTCCTCCGGTCTGGGTACGCTTTCTGTGAGGCTGGAATGCGGCTGGATCCCTATACCGTCACTATCGAAGAGGACATACGGTACCATAGTTTCGTGGGCGCAGAGTTGCGCGATGTGCGCGTAGACCTTGAAGAAGCGCTCGTCGCAGCGATCACTGCGGAGGGTCTGATAGGCGTAACCTGTGACGTCGAACTTCAGATCGACACGGAGCGTACCGCGAGGCTTGGGGGGGAGTGGGCGTGTGCGTTGATGATTGCTACCCTGGTCTTCGTTATTGAACATGCTGCGGGTACTACTGTCGACATCTGGGTGCGCAGATTCTGGGAGGAGTTCTTTCCCAAGGCGGTCGAACGCTTGAAGGCCCGTCACAGCGTCAAGCGCATGAATGAATCAATGCAGGAGGACAAGAAGGGAACTTAATGGTCAAGACGCAGGCGACGGTTGATTTCGTGCTTTGGATCCTATTCTGCCGGAGCTTGGTGGATGCGTGCGCAGTGGAGGACCCACTTACAGGCAGAGGATTTAGGGGCCGAGCGAAGGAAATCCGTCGGTTATCTGGGGACGTGAGCGGGCAACTGATTGAAGGAATGAGGGTTGGGGACCCCAACGAGGCGCTGGACATCACGTGGGGCCGCTTGATTGACTGGACTTGCATTGTTCTCGGACGGGACGATCCCGGAGACTCTTCGTATAAGGCGAGGGTGGCCCGTCGAACCTTATCTACCCTCACAACCACGTTGAGCACGTACGATATTGAGCGTATTGACAGTAGTTCAGTTCTGGAAACGGAGGCGATGCCGAGATCTCTGGGACCGAACCTGCGACGTGCTACGGATAAGGCGTCTCGCTTCTGGGGATACAGCAGTGGCACTTGCGAAAACCTGCCAAGCGGGCGCGTCATGCCCCGTTCTGACAACTCGAACGGGCGCGGATTTGCGGGGTTCGGGGCGCTCACGGAGAGCAGGCCCAGGCAGCTTATCGTAAAATGGACTACAGCCCATCAGATGGGCAAGAGAGGGCAACGTCGAGACATTGAGGACTACGTCAGGTTCGCTGTTGCGCTCACCCATGAGGTGGCTCACTGTATTGCGCCCGGCGCCGAATTCGATCGAACTCACGACAGTCAGGCGATCCACGGATGGCTGACATATCTGCAGATCATGGACGCATATGATGTCGCTAGGCTGAGGCGGGGGGCCATTGCCACACTGATGCAGGATAGCTTAGGGCGTCTGTTGAACAAAGACGAAGACGAGAGTTATTTCGATGAGGAGTACTTTGGTGAGAACGGACGCAGTAGTCTGACGGGGTGGAACTTGGCCAGTGAGCTGTCGTCCGGCTTAGCCAGCCGAGAAATGGGCGGCTGCTTGGATTGCAGCTGCCCTTACTACCACCGTGCTGGCCGCTTGTCGACTTACGCTCTAATGCACGTTCTGACCCGCCACAACTGCGGGGGCCAAGTGCGCTCTGATCTTATGTGCTGTTTGTCCGAACCACTGAACGGCACGAAGCTCCGGGGCTGCGAGCCGCTCAAGCAGTTTTGGGTTGAGAACCAGTCCTTATTCCAGCCCTATGTAGCCCGCCTGGAGACTATGTTCGAACCGTAGACTTCTCTCGCTGCGGAACGGGCGTACGCGGCAACTTCGATCTTCTTCTCTCAGTGAAGTGTGTGAGATGGACCTCCCACCGGATACGGTTGTGGTGGGCTTGTGCTTGACAAGGAGAGCTTTCTTCTTTAGACTAGGGTGGGGGTGCTTTTGGGGCCGTGTCAGGATTCTGTGAGGCCACGAGTGTTCCTTCATTGCGGCGGAGTAAATGGGTAGCTCAAGGCGGCACGGCCGGGGAAGCTAGGCGGTGTTCTACCCAACGGTTGATGAATTCAAGGATATTGTGGTCCGGGAACCGTTGGACGTCGTGGTGCACAGTCACATACTTGGCGGGACGCCTTACGTGTTCCGTCTTCAGCCAGAATTGTTGACTGTTCTTCGCGACCATATCTGTGACGAATTGGGCGTGGCTGGCGAGAACGTGATTGTTGTCGGCAGCGCGAAGGTAGGCTTCAGTCTCAACCCGGACAGCTTCCCTCGGCTCTTCTCTGATGAGTCGGATATCGATGTCGTGGTTATAGACACGGCGCTTTTCGAGAAAATGTGGAGCATAATTCTCAGGTGGCACTATCAACGCCGGTACGTTGGTCTCCAGGGTACCGACCGGGATTGGGCCGGGTTGAGGAAGAAGGAAGTCTACTGGGGATGGTTCGAGCCTGCCGAAGTTCGCGTGGACCGTCTGTCGCTGGCTGAAGAACTCAAACCTCTCGTGCAGTTGCGGACTAGCTGGTTCAACGCATTCCGCAGCCTGTCCCGTTACCCTGAGTTTGCGACACGAGACATCAACGGGCGCTTGTATCGAAGTTGGGAGCACGCTGTGTTGTATCACATAGAAGGGCTGCGGCGAATCAGGGAAATCGTTAAGACCATCAATCGAGGAGCCTTGAAGTGAGGTTTGAGTCATCGCAGCAACCTGTGACATGGTTTAGAGACTCGTACCGCGATGGGGTCCTGGAACTCAGGCCTCCATACCAGCGGAAACCTGTCTGGGCGGCCAAGCAGAAGTGCTACCTGGTTGAATCGATACTCATGCGTTTGCCGGTACCTGAGATATATGTTCATGTGAGAACATCGCCTGACGGGGAAACAAAATACGCGGTGGTGGACGGACAGCAGCGCATCCGAGCAGTGCTGCAGTTTATTGGTTCTGAGACATCGGACGAGGAGGAGAGTTACAACAAGTTTTCGCTTGACAAACTTCACTCCAACTCGGATTGGAGGAACCTCACTTTTGCAGAACTCTCAGACGCGGACAAGAGCAGGTTCTACGGGTACATGTTTGCCGTGAGGTACCTATACAGTGATAGCGAAGACGAGGTTCGCGGTATGTTTCGCCGACTTAACAAATACCTTGCTCCGTTAAAGCCGCAGGAGCTTCGGAACGCGACCTATTCCGGGCCTTTTGTGGCGCTTACGCTTTCGCTGGCCGACAACGAGTACTGGGTGGAGAACCGCGTAGTCACGCCGGCGTCGATCAGGAGGATGGGAGACGTCGAATTCGTGAGCGAACTGCTCATTGGGGTCTTGCATGGTCCGCAGGGCGGTAGCCCGAGGGTCATCGATTCGTATTACGAGCAATACGAGGACTATGAGGACGAGTTCCCCGAACAACGGAGGGCGAAGCGGCTTTTCGAGGAGGCTCTGCGGAACGTCCATGCAATTCTGCCCAAGATCAGGGACACCCGATGGGGCAACAAAACAGATTTCTATACGCTATTTGTAGCCCTCGCATCGTTGCTGCGCTCGCACAAACTACCGAAAAACGGGGTAGCTAAGGTCAGGAAAGCGCTTATCCGGTTTGCCGATGAGGTTGATCGACGACTTGGGGACGAGACGATAGTTGTTAAGGAGCACGTGATACAGTATGTCCGTGCCGTGGAGAAAGGCGCCAACGATAAGAAACGGCGCGGGGACAGGCATGTGGCATTGATGACTGTTATGAAGTCGCATTTCAGGGAGACTGGGTCCGCTCGATGAGCAGGCGAGTCAATTATCAGATCTGGCGCGTGGATGCGTTTGAGTGGCTTTCGAGCCGGAGAAGTAGAAGTGTTCATGCCGTTGTGACCGATCCGCCTTACGGCATTGTTGAATATAGTCCTGAGCAACTCCAGAAGCGCAGAAGCGGAAACGGGGGCATTTGGCGATTGCCCCAGCGCTACGATGGAGCTAGTCGCAATCCAATGCCAAGGTTTACCGTGCTCCGCCCCAAGGATCACGCAGGGATTAGGGATTTTCATGGAAGGCTCGCACCCTTGTTGCATAAGGTCCTCGTGCCAGGAGGCCATGCAATCCTTGCGTCACAGAACCTGTTATCACATCTTGTGATCCCCGCCTTTTCGGAATCGGGCTTCGAAATGCGAGGCCAAATTGTGCGTGTGGTAAGGACCCTTCGGGGGGGCGACCGGCCCAAGGGCGCCCATAAGGAGTATTCGGGTGTATCGGTAAGTCCACGATCCTGTTGGGAACCGTGGCTGATATTTAGGAAACCGTGTGAGGGGCGCGTCAGAGACAACTTAGAGAGGTGGCGTACAGGTGGGCTCCGTCGGCCCTCAACTGACAGGCCATTCGAGGATCTGATTCACGCTAGTCCTCCCAGGGGCGAGGAGCGGGAGATAGCCTCTCATCCATCGCTGAAACCCCAAGCCCTAATGCGCCAGATTGTCTGGGCAGCGCTACCTCTGGGCAAGGGAGTGGTGCTAGATCCCTTTATGGGGGCTGGCTCGACGATAGCCGCAGCCGAACATCTCAATGTCAGAAGCATTGGTTTAGAGATGGATGAAGAGTTCTTCCGACTAGCCAAGAAGGCGATCCCTCGGCTTGCTAAGATCGTGACAGATGGCTCGAATTGATTCGCAATAATCCTGCGAACTACCCAAGAGCTGACACACCGTAGAATGGCGTTGAGGGCGCCGCCATACACCCCAAGAATGCGGCAGACCCTGCCTTGTTCCCCGGCGTGGTGCTCTAGTGGCATCGTTACAGCTCGATTCCGGAACGATCGAGCGCCCTGGGGAACTGCTCTTCGCGTACAGTCGTTGACAGCGGCGTAGAGGTCGCATATGATGACGTCGGCTGGAGGAGACGTGCATATGCGACGGTCGAGTGTGGATATGAGCCCGTTTTATGTTATGGAGGTGATGGAACGGGCGAAGGATATGGAGTCGGAAGGTCGGTCCATCATCCACCTGGAGGTTGGTGAACCGGATTTTCCGACGCCGGAGTGTATAGTCGAAGCGGCGCAGAAGGCTCTTAGAGAGGGTCACACGCGGTATACGTCGAGCCTGGGTCTGCTGGAACTGCGGGAGGCCGTGGCGGAATGGTACCACGGTAGGTATGGTGTTTCCGTGTCGCCGGACAGGATAGTGATCACCTCCGGTTCGTCGCCGGCGATGTTGTTGGCGTTCACGGCGATGCTCGAACGGGGTGACCGGGTGATCCTCTCTGACCCGCATTATGCATGTTACCCGAACTTCCTGCTACATCTGGACGCGCAACCGGTATTCGTAAGGACTCAATCGGAACAGATGTTCCAGTGTACATCCTCGGGAATCTCCGGTGAGATCGACGACAGTACGAGGGCGATAGTAGTCAATTCGCCGGCGAACCCGACCGGTACGTTGATGGAGCGGGATGAGATGCGCGCGATTTGCGAGCTGGGACCGACGGTGGTGTCGGACGAGATCTATCATGGGTTGGTCTATGAAGGTAAGGAGAGTTCGGCGCTGGAGTTCACGGATAAGGCGGTTATTATCAACGGTTTTTCGAAACTTTTCGCGATGACCGGTTGGCGGTTGGGCTATCTGATCGTGCCGGCGGAATACGTGCGGACGATCCAGGTTCTGCAGCAGAACTTTTTCATTTCGCCGAACGATTTTGTTCAACACGCCGGTGTGGCAGCGCTGAGAGACGCTGCGGACGATGCGGCGCGGATGGTTGCGCGGTTTGATGAGCGGCGCAGGTTTGTGCTGAAACGCTTGGACGAGATCGGGTTGAACGTACCGTGTGAACCGCGAGGCGCGTTTTACGTCTGGGTGGACTGCCAGGAGTTCGGCGAAGATTCTCTCGCGTTTGCGAACCGGATTCTGGACGAGACGGGAGTAGCCTTGGCGCCCGGGATGGATTTTGGCGACAGCGGAAAACATTTTCTACGTATCTCGTACGCGAACAGCGTTGAGAATATTGGCGAGGGTATGGATCGTCTGGGGAAGTTCATCGCGGTGAACCGTGGGATGTAGCGTTTCGAGCTCGCGTTGGGCGGTTCTCTCACTGCGGGGAGTGTTCGACGAACCGCCCTTACAGGCTTAAGTGCGGCAAGATATCGGTCCGCGCTCCGACTTCTTGCGAAAATGGGGATGCGGGCATATAATTGGCAGGTTCGGGGAAAGCTTAAAGTCCTGTGACTGATCCAGAGAAGAAATGTCCATGAAAAGGGTAAAGATCCCGTGGCGTGCGTGGTACGGCGACACGGATTATAAGCTGACCTTGCCGGAGGAGTGGGACGTTGAGGTTCTTGATCACAAGGGTGGACGCGAGCTCCGGCTCAAGGATATCGCAGCTGCTATAGATGCTCCGATAGGCACGGCATCGCTTTCTGATCTTGCGGATGGAGGAGGCACGGTGACGATCGCGGTGGACGACCTGTCGAGGCCGACGCCGGGAGCAAGGCTGCTGCCGGCGATAATCGGGCGTCTCACCGCTGCGGGCATCCAACCTCAGGACATTCGGATAATCATGGCGGTCGGCGCCCACAGACCTTGCACCGGGCAAGATCTGTCGAAGAAGCTTGGCAAGAGCGTTCTGGATTCCGTCTCGGTCGAAAACCATCACCCGTACGAGAACCTCGTGGACCTGGGCGAATCGAGCAGGGGGACCCCGATACGGGTCAACGCGCCGTTCATGGAGGGCGATCTGAAACTTGCAGTTGGCTGCGTAATCCCTCATTACGGACCGGGTTTCGGCGGGGGCGGCAAGATTGTCCTGCCGGGTCTTGCGGGTATGGAGACGATGCGGGCGAACCACGTCGGGACGCTACGCGGTCTTGCAGGCGGTCTGGGTTTCACGGACGGGAATGAGCAGCTTTCGGACATCCGCGAGGTCGTTCGGCGGGTCGGACTGGACTTTATCGTCAACGTTGTCATGTCGGGCAAAAGGCATATTGTCGGTATTTTTGCAGGTGACTTTGTTGAGGCGCACGAGGCCGGCGTTGAGTTTGCGCGGGGTGTTTATTCGACCGAGGTTCCCACCGGGCTTGACGTAGCGGTGTGCAACGTGTACCCGAAAGATACGGACTTCATGCAGGCGCTCAACGCGTTCAACGCTCTCGTAACGGCGCCGTCGGATGCTGTGAAACAAGATGGAACCGTGGTGCTGACGACGGCCTCCAGCGAGGGTTGGGGGTATCACTCGCTGCACGGTAAGGGTATGCTGCTCGAGATGACGCTGAACGCGGAGACGACGTTTGGCGGGAGAGATCTGCTGGTCTTCGCGCCGAATGTAGCGGAACGTGATATCGAATCGGCGTATCACGGGCCTGTACGTGCGTTCCGCAGATGGAGTACCCTTGTAAAGGCGCTTAAACGGAAACATGGTCGGAGGTGTCGGGTGGGTATATTCCCCCGCGGTCCTCTTCAGCTTGCAGAGGGGTATGACCCGAACAGCAACGTTGCCAAACTGGCCTTCATATGATGTCCCCCGAAGAAAACGAACAGGATCCATCGCTCGAGTACGAGGAGGCTGGGCACTCTCTCACTATGCCGCGGCAAACGGCATTCGGTGCGGGATGTTTCAGTCGTCTGGGCGAGGCTGCAGCGGGATTGGGTGCCCGGGCCTTTCTGGTCACGGGTCCTGGGAAGTCAGAGTGGGAGAAGTTGATCAGCGAGAGGATGGATGTTACCGCCTTTCGTTTGAGAGATACGGAACCCGACATAGAAGCGGTTGATTCTGCGGCTGCGGCTTGCGCGGAAGGTGAGTGCGACTGCGTGGTAGGCTTCGGACAGACGGGCGTGATCGACACGGCGAAGCTCGTGTCAATGGTCCGTGGGCACGCTGCTGATTCTGTGCGTCCTTTCGTTGTAGGCGAGCGCCCCGTCGAGATGAAAGGTCTGCCGTTGGTGGCGGTCCCGTCGGACGCCGTCACGGGCGCCGAGATCGCATCGACGGCGTTCGTTATAGAAAGAGAGAGCAGGGTCAGATGGGGCCTTTCACACCCGCATCTGGTGCCCGAGAGCGCAATTATCGATCCGCAGCTTACCTTGTCAGCCCCGGCCGAGCTGACGGCGGCGGCAGGTGTGGCAGCTTTTTCCTTTGCGCTCGAATCGTTCGTGTCGCTGAGAGGCAGTGATATCACGGATATGTTCGCCCTCGGGTCGGTCCGTCTGATCGGTCGAAATCTGCACCGTGCGGTCCTTGACGGTTCGGACATAGACGCCAGGACGGGAATGTGTCTCGCGGCTTATCTGGCGGGCGGCGCGGCAACGGCTACAGGTCCGGGCGTGGCCAACGTGATTGCGCCTGCTCTGCAAATGGCGCTGGGAACAGGTTACGGCGAGGCGGTGGCGATAGTCTTGCCCTCATCAATAGAGTTCAATCTCGACCATGCCGTGGAGAAGTACGCGCGCGTCGTCGAGGTACTGGCGAGCGAGGTACGGCCCGGTACCGAGACCCTTCCCGATCTGCTTGCGGCACTGTACGATGACATCGGAATAGGCGATACTATCGCGCGGATCAAGATAAACTACGGGATGATCGAAGAGACTCTGAACTCGATCGCGGAGTCGGGTGCGCGCGCCGAGGCGAATCCGCGACCGGTTGACCGGGCGGGTCTCGTCAGGATATTGAGGCACGCGAGAGAATACGTTCATCGTCGGAGCGCGTCTAGATAGTGCCGGTGGTCGCGTGGGCGGTCAGCCGCGTTGTCTTTCGTGGATGACCTCCGCAAGCCGTCGGATATCGCGGAGAACGGCATCGTTCCCGTCGAAACTGTCGGCGATCCATCCGAGGACTGTCTGGATTTTTTCCGCACGTTCATCGGTTCGTGCACGCATCAGGGATCGCTGAAGAAATTCCAGTTCGTCGATCAACGAGTCGATATCTTCCTGGCCGAGCGGTGCGTTACGTGCATCGGTGCGAATGCGCTCGAACAGTTCTTCCAGCTCGTCTGCGGGACCGATCGGAGTTTCGTCGTTTACCGGAACGAGTTCGTTGAGTTTGTTTTTGTCCTCGACTATATCGACGCCTTTTGCAGTGAGCTTGGTCGCGCCAAAAGGTCTTGTCCCAAACCGTTTGAGGCATTCAACCAGTCCGTGTTCTTCGAGGTAGAATATGTTCCTGGCCATTCCGTGGTGGGTGATGCCGGCTGCATCCATAACCTCTCTTGGGGACAGCATCGCCTGAGGATGGCTCTGGTACACTTGGTAGAGTGCAATAAGTATCTTTCTTCGTATGGCCCTGTTCTCGGCTACGCTCATTTGTTGTGGACTCCTGGATATCCGCCAGGGAAATTATAGCAGCGCTGTATGAGGCGGTCAATTCCCTTACAATGTGACGGGGTCGGGGATAAGGGTAGAAGGGCTCGCATGACTGTCGGGGGGACTTTTCTGTACGTATCTGTCTAGCTGTCATCAGGTCTACCTGTGCCGGGGGTTCCAGGCTAAAGGTGGCAGACAGGAATGTCTGCCCCACCACAAGAAGCAGAACTTGAGCGGGATAAAGGACAAAACTTTCAAGTTGGAGGACGGTCGGCTGTCTTGGCGCGGTTCATAAGGCCGGTCGAGGCGAGGGCAAGGCACAGCAGACCGAGCAGCGGAGCAGAAAGCGCCGGCAGATACGCTGTGCTGTTGCTCGTGGGGTCGCGCGGGTCGGAACCGTAAGCTATTTCGCCGGGGTCCGTATCCTCGTCGCCGTCGGTATCCGCTGACGATGGGTCGGTGCCGTTCTGGAACTCCTGCAGGTTGGTCAGACCGTCTCCGTCGCCGTCCACTGTTGCGTCGGAAGGATCGCCGGGATTCAGACCGTGCCCGGTTTCCCAATCGTCGCTCATGCCGTCGCCGTCCGTATCGGTTGCGGACACAATCTCGAGCATGAGGATGTCGCCTCCATCGAAAACCCATTTCCGCACGTAATCGGTTCCTCGGAAGCCGCCGTAGAAGAGGCGTTCAGCCGGTGAAATGGAGTATATCTCGTAAGTGCCGGAGCCGAGCGCGTAATCATCGCGTGCGATCCGGAAGTTGGCGGTGCGGGCGCTGGTGTTGTAGTTGGTCATGAAGATCCCGAGGGTCCCGTCGTCCGCGCGGAACGCACCGCCCAGTACAACCGGCTGTTCGAACGGTTCGCCGTACATGATGACGTCCTGCATGCCGGAATCTGTGTCAGGCGGGCGAAGGTATTCTCCGTACAGAAGGAACTTCAAAGCCTCGTGACGATGGTAGATCAATGTGCGCATGTAATCGAAATGGCGCTGTTTCCAAGAAGGATAAGTCACAAGACCGGGTGCCGGATCGTGATATACCGTGGGAATGTTGCCGTGGACGAGACTCCATCCATGGGCGAACCGGAAATGGTTGCTGCCGATCATGTTGTAGGGTACCTGTGTAGCGGCGATGCCCGCCACGTAGTCGTGCATGACTGCGGCGACGATGGGTGTCGGAATGCCAGTCTCAACGCCGCCTCGAAACACATCGTCTTGATAAGTCCAGTAGTTCACGGGGTAGGCATCGTATATGTCGAGCGTGGTCTCGCTGCGATGTTCGGGCGCCATTATGAAATCTGGTTGCACCGCCCTTGCAGCGGTACGGGCCGCCTGAATCTGCGCGCGGTAGCCGTCTATCCACCAGTGGCCGCCGCCGAGCGGATGGCCGTGACTGCTGCCGAAACACAGGCGCGTGGATGGATAGAGGTCGCAGTACTGGTCGGTGGTGCCCGCGTCAACCAGCGCTTCCGTTATATCGACGTACTTTTGCTGCCACATCGCGTCGGCGCAGCACATCTTCCAGTTGTCGAAGACAGGAGTGTATATCCAGTCGCCGTTAATGGTTCGTGCGGCGGCGTGATCGAGGGTGCCTGCGGCATCGTCGCTGGTGGAGCGGTCCCATCCGTGTGTGTTGGTGTAAGGGACCGAACGAATTCCCCACCCGTGCAACAGTTCCAGCCCGTCGATAAGCCCTTGGGAGGGAATGGGTTCAGGAAGCGCGTTCATAGCACCGCGAAGATGGGTGCTCAAGGTGCCGATGTTAAGAAAATCCCGCCATGCAAGATGTGATTGGAGATACTCTTCGCCCGTCGAGAACGGTGTGGATTCGCTGAAGAGGACTGCAGAAATTGACTCCGCGGTGGACCTCGGGAAGTCGGACCGCACGGTCAGCGGTCCGCCGGCGCACCAGGACTGCCCCACAAGCCAGGACCGGTACACTTTTGCTGCGTCGAACCAATCGCCCACCATCGGAAGCAACCGCACATCGTACGTCGGCGCATAGGTCCGATCGGCCGTGTTGTTGTTCTCCGGATAGTTTCGCCACAGCATTGTCGCGCGAGAGTAGTACGGGGTCATTGAGAGCCCCTTTGTGTACCCTGCGCTATCGGTTGATCGGAGAAATATGCCGTGCAGGGAGGTTTCGTCGTACACGTGCATCCACTGCATTTCCCAGGAGCCTGGATGGTTGCCCGGCAGGTTAGCGTCGGGGCGGATTTCCGACCCGCCGGGGCTGCTGACACTGTTAGCGTGCGGGTTGCGTACGAGCAGACCGCTGTGGATCGGAATCGTCGCGATGTCATTTTCGGGGTCGCCGTCGATGGCGTCCATCATGAAGATCGGGAAGTCTACGCGCCACAGTGCGTCGCCGGCACCTGAGGTTGAGACAGCGATGATCCATATGGACTCGGAGGAGTCGTCGGGCAAATGGATTTCCACGTTGACGGTTGCCTGTCCGCCGTTCGGCAGGGCGAAGTCCGTCCAGTCGAGGTGGAGTACCTGTTCAGATCCGACCGTCTCGAGCGAGTAGGAACGCGACCCGGCGACCGAGGTAGCCCACAGCTCGTCAAAATGGTCGTCCCAGTCGATGTTTGGCGGCGATGCGGAGATATCGAGGATTATCAGCCGCCACAACATCGTCTGAGTGTAGAAGCTGAGCGAGAAGGAGTTGTCCTTGTCGGTGAGACCAATAAGGGCGTAGTTCGCCGGGTTGAAATCTAGCCGGACGTGGCTGTTCTCGAGAGTTTGAGCGTAGGCCGGTGCCGCTGTCACTATCAAGAGAATGGCGAGAAGGTGTTTCATGATGCTCCGCCGATTTCCAAGGGTTCGTCATGCGTCCGGCATGAAGTATAACACAACGGCGGAAGTAAACGTTCCGTTTGTCTCGTATTGAGTCCCATGTAGTAGGGGCGCTGCTTGCCGCGCCCTGTGACGGGCGAGAGGCCCGGCCTACCTCTACCTGCCGTTGCATTATCAATACGAGATTCAATAAGAAAACGGGGACTGACACAAGCCCGGCCTTCGTAGCCAAAGGCTACTTCGGCGGAGTAGGCCGCAGCGCGGCCGGAGACGTGTCTGTACCCGTTTTCTGACGAATAATTCGCCGCGGCGGATGCGGGGCTCGCAATTACGACGGGGGGCCGTTGCCGCGAGGCCGCGCTCGTCCTAAGAAAGTTGGGGCGTCTGAAAACGGAAGGTGTAGGGGCGAACCCATGTGTTCGCCCGCGGTTGACGGGCAGACACGCGGGTCTGCCCCTACGGTGGGTCGTCGGGCAGCAGCGAGGCCGGAGACGTGTCTGTATCTTTTTCCGCGACCGTTTCGTGGTTTTTCGTGTGATTTCGTGGCCAATAGACCGCAAGCCGAGCATTCAGCCACGAAAGGACACGAAAGTTCACGAAAGAGAAACACCTTGTGGCTGTCTGACGGCTGGCAACCCGCCACGGCGGGCGTGCCAGCCCTACAGCTCGAAGAGGCTGGATACGGCTCCGCCCACCACGGGGGGCTACGACGAGACGCCCGTCCTAAGTTTTTGGGCCTTATCGGAAAAGCAGATCCTTCGCTTACGCTCAGGTCGAAGACTCGCCGTGGCGAGATGACACCAAAGATCGTCTTTCCCAACAGCCGCTCTGTGCCGTTTTACTGAGAGGTGTGTCCGCGTCACACGCCGGCCGATGGCAGCATCGGTGAGGGGCCACGTTGTATGGCGACACGTTTTGCGACTTTCTCAACAGCCTGTGGTCCCCCATTGCCACTACTTCTGTAAGGCTCGCACGCTTTCGATCAAGTAATCCAGGGCTGAGGGGGTCTGGCGTGGGTTGATAGGCAGCGTGACGATGCGTTCGGCGACGGCGTCCGCCACGGGAAACTGGCCTTTCCTGAATCCCCGTTTCTGAAACGCTGTGGTCCAGTGCAGAGGAATGTAGTGAGTACCTACTTTGATGCCCCGCTCGTGAAGCATGTCGTAGACGAAATCTTCCTTTGTCATTCCGTATGCTTCGGGGTCGATCTGTACCGGGTAGAGGTGGAAGACGTGTTTGCAGCCGGACGCGACGGTCGGCAGCGTAAGCCCCGGCACATCCTGCAAACCTTCGGTCAGGTACGCGGCATTGTCGATGCGGCGCTGGTTGAACCCATCGAGCTTCTTGAGCTGCTCGATGCCGACCGCAGCCTGTATGTCCGTCATCCGGAAGTTAGCCCGTGTCGTCGAAATCCTGCCACCAAAACCGTTTTCCCATGGGGAACCTGGTTTCGTCGAGCCGGCAATACTTGGTGCTTTTTCCGTACACACGTGTACAGTGTGAGCGATACAACGCGATCCGCTCGAAGACGTCCGGATCGTCCGTAACCACCATGCCTCCTTCGCCGAGCGTAGACATGTTCTTCTGCTCATGGAAGCTGAAACACCCAGTAGTCCCCATTGCTCCTGCCTTACGTCCTTTGTATTCGCCGCCGACGGCGTGGCAGGCGTCCTCGACCACCGCAAACCCGTGCTTCTCTGCGAGATCGAGAATCGGGTCCATATCGCAGCACTGGCCGTAGAGATGAACCGGGATCACGACTCGTGTGTTGGGGGTAAGCTTCTCTTCAAGCTTATTCGGGTCGAGGTTGTACGTGACGGGATCAATGTCAACAAAATCGACATCGGCGCCGAGCGTCGTGGCTGCCGCAGCGGTAGCTATCCACGTAAGCGGTGTTGTCAGCACGCGGTCACCGGGCCCGACGCCCAACGCTACGAGCGATACAAACAGTGCTCCGGTGCCGTTGCTGGTAACCCGCGCGTGCTTCGTGCCGCAGTAAGCGGCAAAGTCGGTCTCGAACTGGATGCATGCTTCGCCGCTTGTCGGCGCGTTCTTACGGAGCACATCCAGCACGGCCTTCTCCTCCTCAGGACCGTACGCGTTTCCGAACTTGATCTGCAGGTCGAACTTAATCTCCGGACTGCTCATGATGCAGTTCCTTTCTTTGCCGCGAGAACCAACTCGAGTCCATCGTCCAGACCGCGCATCGGCGTGGCAAGTGCTGCGCGTGCCTTGGTGTTGTCCAAAGAAACGTCGCGCGGTCGGGGCGCCCGCCCCGCGATGCCGCTGGGGTCTTTGGCGACTACCAGGTCGGTGGAATAGCCCAACCGCTCGGCTATGCGCCGGACCATCTCAAGGCGGCTCAGCCGATCGTTGCCGCCGAGATGAATGCGTCCCTTGAAATCGTTCCCGGCCAGTTCTATGAGTGCGCGTCCGAGCGTGATCACGTCAATCGGTGTGCGGATCTCGTCAGCCGGTACGCCGACCTCACGTCCTTCTTCGAACGCCGATATCATACGCGACAGGAACGAGTTGCCCCGGCCGAGCATCGGCAGGCCCATCACGAGCGACAGACGTGCCACCACACTGTTGCCCGTCTCACCAGCGACGATCTTCTCCGCCCGAACTTTCGTTTCCGCGTAGTAGTTCAACGGGGCCGGCGGGTCCTCCTCCCGGTAGAGTCCCTTCTCGCCGTCGAACACCGTATCGGTCGAGAGGTACACCATTCTTGCTCGACTCTGGCTGCATAAACGAGCGAGTTGTTCGGCAAGGCCGACGTTCACCTGTTCGGCAACCTCCTTGTTCCCCTCACAGTAGTCGATGTCGGCAATTGCGGCGGCGTGGATCACAGCGTGCGGTTCAACTTGGCGAAATACAGAGCGCAAACGTTCGATGTCGAGCGGATCAAACGAATGCCAGGTCAGCCCTTCGCGCTCGAGCAACGCTCCGCCTCGCGATAATGCATGCACATCCCAATCAGCGCCGGCATTCCTGATCACACTACCGGCGACAAATCCTCCGCATCCCGTCACCATCAGCCGTCGTTTCATAGTATTACCTCTCGCACGCGGTCAAAAACGGTTCCGATACTCGCGAATGTGCCGCGTTTCCTCCGTAATCAAGGCCCTTCCTTCCGGGCCAGGTTGCGTCTGTTTGCTGTTCGGACGCTCCATATGACCATCAGCATCATTAAGACAAACGCGACGCTCATGGACAGCGCCAACAGGTTCGTGTTACGCATAGCGATCTCCGGGTCTTTGCCGGCTATAAAGTGTCCTATGACCTCTTCCTGGATCACGGGACCGAAGCTGCCGATTCCGTTAACAAGTGCGGCAACGGCCACGGCGTTCCGTTCTCCCGCGACCTGCACGGACGCCGCGCCGCAAAGCAATGTGTCGGGCCCGTACAGCATCAGCCCGACGAATCCGAAACAGAAGGCCAGCGCGTAAGGATTGCCGCCAAATCTGACAACGCTGACATATCCCAACACCATGCCGACGCCTAGAACCAGGCAAAGGATGTCCCATCGGCCGCGGAACCACCGGTCAAGCGCCCAGCCGGCCAGGAGCACACCGGCAAAACCGGCGATATCGAAAATTTGCGAATAGTATGCGGCCCGTCCTACGTCGAACCCTTGCAGGTTGAGGAATGTCGGCAACCAGGAATCCAGTGCGTAGCGCAAGAACTTCAGACAGAAATAGCTTAGCCCCATTACGGGAACCACCGGATTCAGCAGGATCTTGCAGTACTGACGAAATGTGACGCGTATCTCGTTGGTCGCCTCCACGGCGTGGGTTTCGTCGTCCGCGCGGATAATCGGTTCGAGCCCGACGTCCTCGGGTCTGGTGCGCTGCCAGAAATAGACAAGCCACCAGATAACGAAGGCAATGATCGTACAGCCGAAGAATGAGTACCGCCAGCCGTATGACGCGAGCAAGTACCCTCCAATGCTCTTCACCATGATGTTGCCCACAAGGTAGTTTGTGGACCACACCCCCATAATCGTGCCGCGTTCGCGTTTTCGCAGCCATTCGGCTACGGCTCCTACACATCCGGGCCATCCGCTTGCCTGCACGAGCCCGTTGAAGAACATGAACGCCAGAAACGTCCAATATGAATTGGCGAATCCGAACACGACGTTTATCGCGATGGAGATTCCCAGCCCGCCCAAAAGCAAAAGGCGGGGTCCCCACTTTCGACCGATGAAGCTGTTCAGGAACATTCCGATCATGTACGCGACGAGGAATGCCGTCCATATATGGGCGATACGGTCCAAACCGACGTCCAACTCGTCTGCTAGGGTGGTCTTGCAGATCGAGAATACTTTTCTGCACAGGTAGAATCCGGCGTAAGCGAAGTAAGTGGAGATCAATATTCGCCATCGCCACGCCCGCTGTTCGCGGGAGAGAGGCTGTTGCCCGAGAAAACCTCTGTTAGAGTCGTCGCTCATACGTTTCTCAGCTCTAGTTTAGAATCCGGTTATCGCGCAAATGAGGCACGTGGCCGAGCAGGGACGTCAGACACGGCGCTGTAACGTCTATGCAAGCATTTCAGGCAGGCAAGTACCTCACATCTTCCTCCCACCCGTCACAGTGAGGCGCCACTGCCTACCAGCCGTCAGGCATTATAGACACATTTCCCAGAACATTCAATGACTTCGGCGGATAGAGGGATAGGTCAAGGTGATGAAGAAGTCGCCGAAAGCACCACCTGGGGCGTTCTGGAAAAAGGGGACTGACACAAGCCCGGCCTTCGTAGCCGAACGCTACTTCGGCGGAGTAGGCCGCAGCGAGATACGAGCGCAGACGTGTCTGTACCCTTTTTCTGAGAGGTGTGTCCGCGTCAGACGCCGGCCTCAGCTATGAGTTCCTTCATTTTGCTGAGGCCCGTTTTCGCAACGACAAGGGGGTCCTGCTTCCAGTGTTCGCGGTTGAACAGTTCGAGCGAGAGCGGTCCTTTGTAGTTGATCTGTTTCAGGTCGCGGAGGAGATCGCGCAAGGGTAGAATGCCGTCGCCGGGGTAGATCCGGTCACGGTCGCCGAGTTTCTCAGTGACTGAACCCGCCGGCACGTCGTTCCAGTGAAAAACGGCGATGAAATCTCCGTTCAAATGGCGGATTCCGTTGAACCCGGACCCGCCTCGGTGTAAATGGAATGTGTCGGCAACGAGACACGCGTCCGGATCGTTGGAGTCGAGCGCGACGGCCGCAGCCTGGCCGAGACGGTGGATGCCCTTCAAGAAACCGACAAACTCGAACGCAATGGTGATCCCGCGCTCGCGTCCCATTTGCAGAAGGTCGCGGTACCGGTCCGCAGCCCATTTCAGGTCGAAGTTCGGCCTGTCGGGTGAAGGTATTGCCGCGATATGTTGTGCGCCGGCCCTGGCAGCCATCTCCATTCGTCTCCGGGTGGCGATGAGTGACTTCTCCCATGCTTCCTGCCCGTCCGGCATACAGTTCCACAGCCCGATAACGTTCGGCACGAACAGTCCCCGGTCCCTGATCTGAGCTCCAAGCGCGGCGAGGTCGCCTCCGTTTTCCGCGAACTCTTCCAGTTCCTCTGTCCAGAGTTCGATCCCGTCGTATCCGGCTTCGTCAGCCACGCGGATCTTGTCCTTGAGCGGAGTCGGCCGGATTGTGCTAGTGTTAAGACACAGAGGCCAAGGTTTTCCGCTTGCCTCACCGCTGGTTGAGGCTGCGGCGGATGATAAGGCCGGTGAAATGCCGACCCCGATGCCGGCCTTAATGAAATTGCGACGATCTAGCTTGAGTGACATCATGTTCCCTTTCTCTTTGCTTTGTCGAACCTGGTCCGGTTTATGGAAAACAGCAGCAACCAAGAGGTCGCAACGCTCAGAACGGCGATCTTGATGCGCCTCTTCACGCGCCTCACAGGCCTCAACTTCCATACTACTTCTCGATGTTCAGTTCGATCCGGTGCGGATTCGATCCGTCCGCGTTCACGACCCACAACTCGAAGCTCTTTCGGTTTGCCCTGGGGTCGGGGTCGACTCGAAAGAGGATCTGGCTGCCGTCAGGGGAGTACCGCGGCTCCATAATGTGGAGGTTCAAGTCGGTAATCTGACGAGCTTCGCCTGTCGCCAGATCCAATACGTGAAGCTCGTATGGGCCCGACCATCTCGACCGCTCCGGGTCAGCTATCATCATGAAAAGTATCGATTGTCCATCCGGACTGAACTGCGGTTCCTTCATATGGCTGACAAGATCGCCGTCTTCGTCGTAAACCCAGTATTTGGGACTTTTGGGCATTACCTGGGTGGGTTTCCGCGGCTTCTCTGTTGACACCAACCACAGGTCAATACCCCACGGGTCGTCGGTGTCGTACACGATCTGTTTGCCATCTGGCGACACAGATAACGACACGATGTCGCATGAGCCAATCACCCTGGTTACCGGGGTACCGTCGATGCCAAGAGTATGGAGGCCCCAATGGTGCCAACTGGAACTGGCGATGGGCGAAAAATGGCCGTACCACGTCGCACGGGCGAAAAGAATCGTCTCTCCGTCCGGCAAGAACTGTGGATAGAGGTCGTGGCAGTCGCAGCTCGTGAGTTCACTTAGTTCGCCGCTCTCGAAGTCGAGCATAAAGAGGTCTGCCTGGGCTCGGTGGCGGTATGCTGCGAAAACGATCTTGGTGCCGTCGGGCGAGAACCGGGCTGGCGATGCCACCGAACCGGTGGTTGTCAACTGCTGCGGATCAGAGCCGTCCGCGTTCGCGACAAAAAGGTATAGTCGCTTCCTCGGCCAACCCCGGCGGGAAGAGAACGCGATTTGCGTCTGGTCAGGCGAATAAGTCGGATCGAGATCGAACCGTCTTCCGGCCGTTAGCTGCTGACAGTGGGCTCCACCGCTTGCAACGCGGTAGATATGCTGATACCTTCCGTGGCGATAGGTGATCAGGATGTCCTTGCTATCGGGGGAGAACGTTGCACTCTCGACGCCGTCGCGTCGTTCACCGATCTTCTCAGCCACGACAAAGGGCCCACCGACTATCCAGAGTGGTACCGCTATAACCGCCGCACCAGCGTAATACGGCACGCTGGCAGCCTGGAGAGCTGCGTCCCCGAGGGTCTTGCATCCCGACAATGCTACCATACAGACGAATTGGAGCCATACGACGGCAATGCGACCCCGCTTCCTCATTGGTCTGGTCCTCCGTGCTTTCAGCCCGATCAACAACGATCAACACGTGGGACGACACCCGCCGTCCAAGATTTCTTCACTCCTCGTTTTTCTCTGCAAGTGCGAACGCCAGAGCTGTTGCCCCGGCAATAGCCGTGAGGCCCATGACAATTCGGAGAATTGCGAGAAAGGCATCGAACTCTCCGAGCGATCCGAAAGCCGCCATGTTCACAAACCCGAAAACATAGCCCTCCAGGACGAAAAGGAGGATGCAAAGGACAACGATACCCTTCCAGGTCCGGCGCGTCAGTTTACGCATCTTCTCCCTCCTGTGGGCTGCAGTGTTCGGTTCGACGTTCTAACACCCTTACTCTGGGATTGGGGGCACAAAAGCCCACAAACCGGTCGCCAGGACGCACACGACGATCAGCAAAACGACCGCTATTTTAGTCTGATTCCACCTCTCCCGGATCAATATGCGCGCTCCCGGGGCAAGGGCTGCTATACAGCCAATGCTCACTGCCTCAACTACCAAGTTGGCGAGGGTTTTACCAAGATCATGAATGACCATGAGGGTTGGCCACCAAGCAAAAGGGATAATGACGATGCTGAAGTCCCATACACACCATTTCACTCGTCTGCGTCCAAAGAACCAGACTGGCGCGGAAACGACCAGGAGTGGGATGAGATGATAAAGCCAAACGGTCCCTAGCAGGGCGAGAAGCGTGAAGTAGTCATGAGGGCGCCATGAGCCGTCAAACATGCTTGTTCCCTCCCAGAGCTTCCCCGGACTGCGCAACACCCCGCCAGGGTCAGATTTGCAGCAGGCTGTCAATCCCGCCGTGTTCTTCCCTCTATGGATAACGTTTTGCTTACAGTTGTAGTGTACAACTGATGGCGGGATATGTTCAATCTTTTTGAGCAAGTCTTCCCGGAAAAGAGCCGATTCTCCTGCCCTGCCGAACACATGTCGCGCGCAAAGAGGCGCGGTGCACCGCTCGGCAGGTCTCGAGTCTGTCTCTATGGACCCTCACCCCAGCCCTCTCCCAGAGGGCGAGGGAGTAAATGGGTATAAATCCGTAAGGTAGGTAACAGAATAGTCTCGGCACATAGGTAACAGGTAGAGTTGGCATGGACGGAGGTACGCACCCGGACGGTTGACCCGCATGTGACGATCGCCGCGATGAATCTTCCGCAGTCCTTGGTGTCCTCGTGCCTCCGTGGCCGAACAAGTTCCCCTCTCCCTTGGGGAGAGGGTTAGGGTGAGGGGCGTGTCGGCGGGCCGACTTTGTCGCTTGACACGCGGGCAAGTCGCGTATACACTTTTGTTGACCTTGTGGAGGAACATACATGCAGCAGGACACAATACAGGCACCTCCGTGCGCGTCGTCCGGATGTTACGCGAACGCCGTCTACTCGTCCGATCGCTGTTGGGAGCACACAGCGGACAAAGCCGCTTTATTGGGCGGGATAGAGGCTGTGGTAACCAAGGGCGACTCTTTGTCGTGCGTTTCGTTGGTGAAGGTGGACTTATCGGGACGGAAGCTCGCCGGGGCGGTGCTTACCGGGGCGAACCTCGCCGCGGCAAAGCTCAGTGGGGCGGATCTTTCCGGTGCTGCGCTTGCCGGAGCCGACCTGCGCGCTGCCGATCTGAGCGGGACAAACCTGCAACGTGCCAACCTCAGCGGTGCCAATCTGGAAGGTGCAATGATGGCGCAGGCAAACCTGTCTGATGCCAACCTCGACTGCTGCAATCTGCGTCGGGCGAACTTGCACAAGGCGGTTGCGAAAAAAGCGTCGTTCAAGCGGGCGGAGATGAGCTATTCATGTTGCGTTGAGGCCGATTTCAGTCAAGCGGACCTCGCGGGCGCCTGTCTTGACGCGGCGTGTCTGGTAGGCGCCGTTCTCGTCGAGGCGATGCTCGACGACGCGATACTCGGCGGCAGCGTGATGACCGGAGCGAACCTCGAGCGGGCGAGCTTGAACCGTGCAAACCTCATTGGGACATGCCTGAGAGGCGCGAACGTGTGCGGCGCACAGTTCAAACGGGCCCGGATGGGCAGGATCGACCTGGCGGATGCCGACGCTCGCGACGCCGTCATGGCGCGCGCGATATTGCGTGAGGCGAACCTCGCGTGGGCGAACCTTGCCGGTGCAGACCTGAGCGGCTCAGTCCTGGAGCGGGCTAAACTCAGAGGGGCGGACCTGACGGGCGCCTCAATCTCCGGCGCGAACACGAGCGGTGCGGACATGGATGGCGTGACGAGATAGGGAAAACCGGGGGAATTCGCTATATGTTGATCGTCGAACATCTGCTGCTTGACATAAACGAGACCAACTGTTATATAGCCGCCTGCTCCGAGAGCAAGGAGACGATCGTGTTCGATCCGGGCGAGTACGACGACCGGATCGGCGAAATTGTGAGTGAGCACGAGCTTAAAGTGAGGTACATCTTCATCACGCACGACCATTTCGATCACACCGGCGGTGTAGGAGAGGTGAAGAAACGGTTTGGCGGCGAGGTGTTGTCGGGCGGCGGCAGACCGCGCGGTCGGGCGGTCAAAGATGGTGACATCGTGCAGTTGGGGAACCTTGAAGGCACGGTGTTGGCAACGCCCGGTCACACTCCCGACAGCGTGTCTCTGGCAATTGCCGACCGCGTGTTTGTGGGCGATGCGTGCTTCGCGGGAGCGGTTGGAGGTACCGGGAGCCGGGCGCAGCACGAACAACTGGTCCGGGCAATCCGCGAGAAGATATTTACGCTGGGCGACAACGTCAAGATACATACCGGGCACGGGTCGTCCAGCACGGTAGGTGTGGAACGCGTGTTTAATCCGTTCTTCCATAAGTGAATCGACGGAGCGGGTTTCTCACGGGCTGGTTTTGCGGCAGATAAACGCACCCTGTATATTCATTTGTCAGCGAGCGAAGATGGGTGAGGTATAGGTGCCACAGCGCCAAGATGCAGGGATCCTCTTATGCGTAAGATGATGACAGCGGAGCTGGTCGCCGAGGTGGACGGCATTCCGTCGCTGCCGGAAGCGGTCTCTGAGATCATGTCTTTGGTCAGCAGCCCCGACTCTTCCGCGGCGCAGATCTGCGAGGTCGTCCAGAGAGATATCGGGCTGACGGCCAAGCTGTTGCAGGTGGCGAATTCCGCCTATTACTCGTTTCCGAACCGGATAGGCAGCCTGCAGCTTGCGGTGAGCTTGCTCGGCATGACTGAGGTCAGGAACGTGGTGCTGTCGGCAAGCGTTGTCGGCATGTTCAAATCGACCAAAGGCGGGCCGTTCCTGAGCTTCCGCGAGCTCTGGGCTCACAGCGTGAACTGCGCGGTCGCCGCCAGGACCATCGCGTCGCAGGTAGCGGACCTGAACCCCGAAGAGGCATTTGTCGGCGGGCTGCTTCACGATGTCGGTATGGTCGTCCTCATAGACAAGCTGCAGGGTGATCTCGAGAAGATCGTGCAGCTTGCCAAGAAAGAGGAGATCCCTTTTGTCGAGGCCGAACAGAAGTATTGGGAACATACCCACGCACGGATTGGCGGCGTGCTCGCCAGAAAGTGGAAGCTGCCTCCACCGGTGGTTCAAGCTGCAGAACAACACCATTCCTTCTCCTCCGAGAGCGCCTCGTTCCCGCTCACCGCGGTAGTGCATCTCGCCGACAGCCTGTGCATCGAGAGAGGCGACGGGTACCAACTGGAACGCACGGCGGATGACGAGAACCCTCAAAGCTGGGATGTGCTCGACGAAGAACAAGAAGACATACGCGCGTGGTTGCGCGAACTGGTGCAGAAGGACGAGGAAAAAGCGCGGATACTTCTCGAAACCCTCTAACATGCTGTGGCGTGTGGGGGATGCCGCCGGAAACAAGTCTCTTCGACGCGAGCGGACACATGAGATTTCGGTCCCGTGAGTTTCGACTGAAACGGGTACTCGCAGGGGTCGGCGTTCTGGCGCTTCTGCTAGCCCTGTGCTGCGGTTACGGTATTATGGTGGAGCCGCGTTGGGTCAGGGTGGTTGATCTTTCCCTGTCCGATTCGCCGTCGCTTAAGCTCGTTCACATCAGCGATTTGCATCACAAAGGAGATCAGAACCGCCGCGATAAAGTGGTGCGGCTCGTCAACGATATCGAACCGGACATCGTGTGCTTTACGGGAGATATTGTCGAGGATGAGCGGCATCTCGCGCCGGCGCTGGCCGCCTTGGAACAGATTCGCGCGCCGGTGTTCGCTGTCCCGGGCAACTGGGAACACTGGGCGGGGACAGACCTTTCGCTGGTGGATGACTCGTGCAAGAAAACCGGCGGGGCGCTGCTGGTGAACTCCTCAGCGGAATTCTGGGATGACTGGGTCATCGTGGGTGTAGACGATACGTCTACAGGTCACGGTGTCATCGAAAAGGCTTTCGCCGCCGTCGAACCGGGTGACAAGGTTATTTTCCTGACCCATAGCCCCACGGGAATAGAAATGCTTGATGAACGCCGAGTGGCACTGGCATTGGCCGGACATTCGCACGGAGGCCAGGTGCGGCTTCCTGTGGTGGGCGCCCTGCGGCTGCCGGCTGGCGTTGGCCGCTACGGCCGAGGATACTTTGATACGCCCAACGGGCCGTTGTACGTGAATCCCGGGATCGGCACGTGGTTTGTCCCGGTGCGTTTTCTTTGCCGTCCTGAGATCACTGTGGTATCCTTATGACACTGGGCTGGATCGATAGCGGGTGGTGTTTGGATTCGAGTTTTGTTTGCTCGCTCCTAAGAAAATGGGGACTGACACAAGCGCAGCGAGGTACGAGCGCAGACGTGTCTGTACCCTTTTTCTTAGACGAATAGTCCGTTGCGGCAGATGGCGAGCGCGGAATGAAATCTGGGCAACATGGTACAAGATTCGCCATGGCGAGGCGAAGGACACAGGTTTGAACCTATGTGTTGAAGATGGTTCCCGGACACTTTTCGGGAACTTTTCTATGCGATTGCGCGTCTATAGAGACGTGCTCCAGAAACATGTGGCGATAGAACGCCAACCGGGAAAGGAGGTAACCATGGGAAAGATGCTGAAATGCCTCACAGTGACGTTCGTCCTCGCGCTCGTCTGTGCGAGTGCGTCGGCACGAACCAAACTGGTGGCGTTGCCCGAACGCGATGCCACCATAATCCGGCTCGACAACCCGGCGCACACGCTTGTCGAGGAAGAGCGGGTTCTCACGCTCCAAAAGGGCGAGAACCAGATAGACTTTTCGTGGAAAGGGGTGCACATAGACCCCGACTCGATACGGATCCTCATCTTGTCGCATCCGACAAAGGTGCGGCTTATAAGCGTGAGCTACCCGCCGGGCGAGGATGCGCTCGTCTGGAACATTTACAGCGACGGCGCGTGGGAGGAGACGGTCAGGATAAGCTACCTGCTTACGGGTATAGACCGTCTGATCGAGTATAAAGCGCCCACCGCCAAGGACGAGAGCAAACTCGATCTGAACTCGTTTCTCGTGCTGAGAAACTTCTCCGGAGAGGATTTTATGTCCGCGAAAGTGATCCTTAACTACGGGGAGGCGTTCGAGAAGGGCATCCAGCACGAGGAGACGAAACGGATGCTGTTCCTGAGCAGCAAAGATCTTCCTATACGGAAAGTCTTCACGTTCGACGCCGCCACACTTCCCTGGGACCCGGAGAAAGTGCCGGAAAACGTCGGTATACCGGTAACGTACGAGATCAAAAACAGCGCCGAGGTCGGTCTGGGCAAGTTTGGTCTCTGGGACGGTAAAGCGCGTATATACCAGGACGACGGTCATGGCAGCACGATATTTCTCGGCGAAGACCGGACGCCGTTCGTGCCGGTGGGCGAGAAGATGAAGCTGTACATCGGCGACAGCCGCGATATCGTTGTGACTCAAAGAAAGATGCGCGAGGAGCGCACCAACATCACGCGGAATAAGAACAACCAGATCGTGTTGTTCGATACGGACGAGGTTCTCAGCATAAAGATAGAGAATTTCAAGGACAAGGACGCGGTCCTGACGCTGATCGAGCACATTCCCGGACAGTGGGAGATAGTGAAGTGTCCCAGAAAATACGAGCTCGATGACGCGTACGCGCTGAAGTTCGAGATTCCGGTGAAAGCGCGCGATAAGGTCGAGTTCTCAATGCATTATCAGCGCAAGAACGTGAGGCCGTGACCGTTCCAGCGGTCGAAGGAGGGCAGTCGAGATGAGACACTCAGTACTGAACCGAATCCTGGCGGTAACCGTGGTCTGCCTGGCAGTGGCAAGTCCGGCCCTGGCGAAGGTGGACCTGGTAACGCTGCCCGCGGGCAAGAGGATACAGCTTACCATATACAACTCCGCCGATCTCACGCTCGCGCGAGACCTGCGGGAGTTGACGATGAAGAAGGGCGAGAACGTGCTCCAGTTCTCCTGGGCGGGGACATTGATCGACCCGACTTCGCTCGATATGATGCCGAAACGGTTCGGCGACAAGATCGACATTTTCGACATCACCTACCCGCCGCGTGTGAGAAACCTCGGTCTGTGGAACATCCGATCCGGTGTCAGCGGGAGCGTCCCGGTCGAGATCACGTATTTCACCTCGGGGCTGTCGTGGCGGGCGTTCTATCTCGGCACGCTCAGCAATGATGAGAAGGTGATGGACCTCGAGGGTTACGTGCGGGTGTCGAACCAGAGCGGCGAGGACTATCCGGACGCTGAGACGCGGCTGATCGTCGGTAAGATACATATCCTCGACCAGATCGCCGAGCTCGCCCAACGCGAGTTCCCGTACGGGCGACCATTTCCTCCCGAGATCCTGGCGAGACCGGCAGCCGTACCGACTGAAGAACTCGCTGTGCGGCGGGAGAGGGCACGTGAGGCTGTGGGCCTGGTCGCGGCCGCGAAACCGAAGGAGATCAAGAAGGAGGGTCTGTCCGAGTACTTCCTGTACACGATCGAGGGTACCGAGACGATAGCCGACGGGTGGTCGAAACGGCTCCCGTCGTTCAAAACAAGAGGCGTGCCGGTCACTAATCTGTACAAGTACGAAGAGGACCGTTACGGTGAGAATGTCGTGCGATTTCTCTCGTTTAAGAATGATAAGGAGCACAAGCTAGGCGATACGCCGATACCGGATGGCGTTATCAAGGTGTTCCGCACGGTGGACGAGCAGGCGCATCTGAGCTATACCGGCCAGGCAGGTTTCAAGTACATACCGGTGGACGAGGACGTCGAGCTTAACCTCGGTGCCGCGCCGGACGTGCGCGTGAAGCCGAAACTGATGAAGTACGCCACCGCGAATTACGCGTTCGACAGGAAAGGCAACATCGACGGGTTGGACGAGATCACGACGTTCAAGGTCGAGGTGGAAAATTTCCGCGACATACCGGTGAGGGTCGAGGTCACCCGCAACTTCCCAAACCAGTATTTCGAGCTGGAGAAGTCGGGCGATCTCGGCAAGTTCGAGAAGGTCGATATGGATACCGTGAAGTTCACGCTCGACCTCAAGCCGAACAGCAAGAGGGAGTTCGAATACACCCACACCCAGTATCACGGCACGAGACAGGACCGGTCTGCGTCGAGGTCGTAGGGAGCAAGTCGTGGCGAACATGAGATATCTTATAACGAGCGTAATGCTGGCGGCTGCGTTGATCTGCGTGGCGACGAGTTCCGCGTTTGCTAAGGTGGATTTCGTAACGCTGCCCGCGGGCAAGAAGGTGCAGCTTACCATCTACAACTCCGCAGATCTCACGCTCGCGAGAGACCTGCGCGAACTGACGATGAAAAAGGGCGAGAACGTGCTCCAGTTCTCGTGGGCGGGCACGTTGATCGACCCGACGTCGCTCGATATCGTGCCGAAGAAGTCCGCCGACAAGATCGACATTTTCGACATCACGTACCCGCCGCGAGTGAGAAATCTTGGTCTGTGGCATATCCGATCGGGCGTGAGCGGCAGCGTACCGATCGAGATCACCTATTTCACATCAGGGCTGTCGTGGCGGGCGTTCTATCTAGGGACGCTGAGCCACGACGAGAAGGTGATGGATCTCGAGGGTTACGTGCGCGTGTCGAACCGGAGTGGCGAGGACTATCCGGACGCGGAGACGCGGCTGATAGTCGGTAAGATGCACATCCTTGACCAGATCGCCGAGCTTGCCCAACGCGAGTTCCCGTACGGGCGGCCGTTTCCGGGAATAGTTGGCGACGTTGTGAAGGATGCGGACATGATCGAAGGTGTCCGAGCGTACGCAGAACTCGAGTACTCGGCGAAAAGGGCGATCGGGGGTGCGCGACCAAAGGAGATCAAGAAGGAAGGTCTTTCGGAGTACTTCCTGTACACGATCGAGGGTACCGAGACGATACCGAACGGCTGGTCGAAACGGCTCCCGTCGTTCAAAACGAAGAGTGTGCCGGTCAAGAATCTCTACAAGTACGAGGAAGACCGTTACGGCGAGGATGTGGTCCGTTTCCTCTCGTTCAAGAACGACAAGGAACACAAGCTGGGGGATACACCGATACCCGACGGCGTCATCAAGGTCTTCCGCACCGTGGACGAGCAGGCGCATCTGAGTTATACCGGCCAAGCGGGTTTCAAATATATACCCGTGGACGAGGACGTCGAGCTCAACCTCGGCGCCGCGCCGGACGTACGCGTAAAGCCGAAACTGATGAAGTACGGTACCGCGAACTACGCTTTCGACAGGAGAGGCAATATAGACGGGTTTGACGAGATCAACAAATTCAAAGTCGAGGTCGAGAACTTCCGCGACATACCGGTCAGGGTCGAGGTTACACGCAACTTCCCGAACCAGTATTTCGAGCTGAAGAAGTCGGGTGATGTCGGCAAGTTCGAGAAGGTCGATATGGATACCGTGAAGTTCACTCTCGACCTCAAGCCTAATAGCAAAAGGGAGTTTCAGTACACCCACACCCAGTATCACGGCACGAGACAGGACCGGTTTGCCTCCAGCTCGTAGTAGTGCCTTTAAGAGGCACGGACTTGGACCGTGCGCCGCCTTGAATCTTTGAGCGGGCCGGGAGGTATCTCGGTAAAACGCTCAGAATCCCTTGAGATATTCGATACTCTTTGAGGCGATCGTCTCCGGATCGGGCGAGAAATCGAACACTTCCACCGATACGTATTGGTCGTACCCGACATCTTTGAGCGCGGCCATGATGGGAGCAAAATCAAGGTCGCCGAACCCCGGTCCGCGCAGGTTCGGGTCGTTTGCATGAAAATGGCGCATGTACGGTGCGTACTCTCTTATTATGGCAGGGATAGGCTGGGTTTCCGAACACATGGCTTTGACGTCCAGGTGCAGGCGCAGGTTTGGGTGACCGATCCGGTCGATGATCTCGACAGCCTCCGCGGCGGTATTCACGAAGTCCGTCTCAGCCGATGTCAGCGGCTCCAGACATATGGTGACGTCCCCGGCTTCGGCTGCGGGCAGGACGTCTTCGAATGTCTTGATGGCACGTTCGCGGGCCTGTTTCGGCGAGAGATCCGGCAGGACGTTCCGCTGCTTTGGCGAGCCGAACACCATGAGGTTTCCGCCGAGGTTCGCGCAACATCCTACCAGGTCTTTGAGATAGGCTGCCGTCCGCTCTCTGACCGATTCGTCCGGATGCGAGATATGAAGGCCCGGCGGGGATGCCAGCAGCCAGTGCAGACCTACAATCTCGATGCCGAACTTCTCGGCGTCGCGCCTAAGTCGGGCCCTGTCGTCCGCGCTAAGCTCCGCAACCGACTCCGCGAGCGTGAACGGTGCGATCTCAACGCCTTCGTAGCCCAGACCGGACACGAACCGGAACACTTCCCGCTGAGCCCAACCCTCGAACATTTCGTTGCATATTGCAAACTTCACCGTTCAACACTTTCGTTTGGAATTGGACGTAACCCGTCGTCCAGGATTGTAAGCTAGTCGGAGGACAAGATGTAGACTCGGTTGCCTCCCGACCGCTTCGACCCGTACATCGCTTCGTCCGCCCGCTTGATGAACGTTTTGGACGTGAACTTCGAATCGTACGTCATCAGGCCTATGCTGAGCGTCAGCGCGTCGAACCCGCGCTCTTCAAACGTGTTTCTCAGACGTTCCGCAATGCTCAACGCCTGTTCCTGAGTCGTTTCCGAGAGAATCACCGTGAACTCGTCGCCGCCGTACCGGTACCCGCTGTCAACATGTTCACGTGTACATTCTCCGACAATCTCGCCGACCTTCTCCAGTACTCCATCGCCGGCGAGATGACCGTGTTTATCGTTGTACGACTTGAAATGGTCGATATCAAATAGCAGCAGCGACAATGGATGATTCTGCCGTTTGGCGCGCTCGATCTCCACCTCGAGCCGTTCGTAGAAATGGCGCTGGTTGTACAATCCGGTGAGACTATCCTTGATGGACAGCTCCCTCAAGTCGCGCTCGAGCTTCTTCTGCTCGGTGATATCCTTGCTTATACCGAGCGTTCCGATTACCGCTCCACTTCTGTCGCGCAGCAGTGAAACTGAAAGCGAGACGGCC
>Ga0180437_10001302_pt1 | contig 43195 bp, 39 predicted proteins | sample SS_ome_4_FD_132410 | JGI IMG/M metagenome (GOLD analysis project Ga0180437, IMG submission 132410) | Hypersaline lake sediment archaeal communities from the Salton Sea, California, USA - SS_3_D_1 metaG | ecosystem: Environmental > Aquatic > Non-marine Saline and Alkaline > Hypersaline >...
AGCTGAAACTGAAGACGAAGCTGAAACTGAAGACGAAGCTGAAACTGAAGACGAAACTGAAGACGAAGCTGAAACTGAAGACGAAGCTGAAACTGAAGACGAAACTGAAGCTGAAACTGAAGCTGAAACTGAAGACGAAGTTGAAACTGAGACTGAAGAGTAGATCTTCTCCCTAATTAGCGGAGGGTTTCAAGCTACACAGCACAGCTGTTTCGCTGACAGCATGTCTCTTTATTGCGTTCAAAATCCGACGGATCTGATACTATTTTCTCAGTCTAATTTATAACAAAGCATGAAGACGCCCCGTGGTATGTGTATGTCTGCAGGTCCCTACCGTCGCAAGATGGTTGATATGGATGCCTGGACTGTCTACGAGATTCATAACACCAAGACTGGTGGTGTCCGTTACCAGGTCCGTGGTGAGTCCACCAAGTGCAAGCACGCTCTTAACATGTTCGTTAACGAGGAGGATGCCAAGAAGCTTGCCGAGCACGCTGGTGCCAAGAAGAAGGGAATGGTCAAGGAGAAGTACACTCCCAAGCCCAAGAAGTCTAAGAAGAAGTCCAAGAAGGGTGGTGCTTGCCCCTTCGCCGCTGAGGGTGGCGCTAAGAAGAAGGCTAAGCGCAAGTCCAAGAAGAAGGCTTCCAAGAAGCGCAAGACCTCTAAGAAGCGCAAGTCAAAGAAGTCTACCAAGCGTAAGACTAAGCGCAAGGCTTCCAAGAAGCGCAAGTCCCGCAAGTAAAATTAAGAGACAGTTGTGATTATTAATTAATTTTCTTTTGAATTTTTCAATTCAGAAGAATTAGTAGCATCCTAGTGGTACTGAGGACATCGTACACAAACATAAGCACGATGCTTTGCGATACCGAAAGTGCATTTAACACATTGTCCGTTACAGCGTGAGCAAACATATGCTGGATGTTCAGCGATACCGAAGTCACACTTTACACACTGCTTGTTACAGCGTACACAGACGAAAGCCGGGTACTCAGTGATACGGAAACCACACTTAAAAATTATCTGTTATTCCTCGACTCAGTTGTTGGTAGCAACAACCTCGTAGTGCCGGTTGAGCAGCGCGCAAAGCTGCTTTGGATGAAGGGCATCAAGCATTGCTTGAACCTTCTCCTGAGTTCGCGGAGTACGCTCCTCCAGGAAGGTTCCGTGCAGCTTGTACAGTGTAACCTTCAGGTGATCGGGGATAATATACCCCTCTACCTTCTTGACGCGATGGAACACGTACTGGCGGTGCACATAGCGTACAAACTTCTGAATCTGATGCTCGTAGAATGAAAACGTCTCACGATACTCCGGATAGAAGCTGTAGAAGCGCTTGAGAGCACCCTCGTCCTTCCTAAGTTCCAGATAACGGTAGAACATGTTCCAGGTGTTACCACGAATCTCCTTGAGAGAATCGTACGAACAGTAACGAAGCTTGCCACGGAAGCCGCTTGCACTCTTCAGAACAAATCCCTCAGCGCAAAGACGAACCTCCTCAACTGCGTGACGGCGAAGTGCACCGTAATCGCTAAAGTGTGAGTCAGTTACATCACCTGCACGCTTGTAAACAGTCGGACGGGAAACTCCGTCAAGCTCAATGTCAAGCTCAGGGTATCCGTCGTCCTTAGACAGAGAGCGTGTCATCACGTGGCAGAGCTCAGCCTTCTCGTACCGGACAACAATCCGGTTTTCAGGATGCTTTAGCACAAAGGCGTAACAGCACGACTGGTCGAGGTCATCAAGACTAAATCCCTCGGAGTTCCGCACGGCCTCCATGAAAAGATCGTAGAAAGACCTGCTGCTGTACCAGTAGGCCTTCTTAGCATCGATACAACGGGTGGTAGCTACTCGCCACTCGCCATCGTAGTAGTATAGACGGATCTGAGTACCGTCAACCGCCTCCTCGATCTGAACATCCTCCCAGGGGAAGTCAGCTTGCCAACTGTCGTCGTTAGACATCGCATGAATATCGGTTCCCCGATTAAAACTGTAGCAGAGAATGTTGTTGGTTTCCTTCTCTAGAATGAGGCCACGGCACTGACGAACAACATCGTTATCGAAAGAGCGTGACTCCTTACCGTAGGTGATCATGTACAATGATGGATGATCGGAATCATCCTTAACAATTAACTTGTAAGGTTCAGACGTCAACAGTGACTTGACGTCCTCATAACTAGAAATATTATTTTGTGAAAAAAGATTTTGCAGCTCCATATTGCCTAGTATATAGTAGGAAAATTATTTCTAAGTCGACGCAAAATTTCGGAATAGTTCCGTAAGAAAAGAAATCTCGGGTTGTATTATATATTTGCTGAAGGCATGAGTAATATTAAGACGGTAGTGATTAAATTGAACAGTGATAGTACCCCAATTAATATGTTAGGGGGAAAGCCTAACAACACCCCTCCACCTGGCAACGAGTCAAACAACGAACCTGCTTCTAACAACAACAATAAACCAGCTTCTAACAACAATGAACCAGCTTCTAACAATAATGAATCAGCTTCTAACAATAATGAACCTTCTTCCAACACCAATGAGCCTTCTTCCAACACCAATGAACCTTCTTCCAACACCAATGAACCAGATTCTAACTTCAATAATGACTCTAACTTTAACGAGAATGAGGAGTCTAACCTTAACTCTAACTTTGGTGAGAATATGGATGACGACGACATTTTCGGAGAGGAGGACGAGAGTGATGTTATCGTGGTTGAGAAGAAAGAGGCTTTGATGGATACTGAGGTTATCTATCAAACTGACGATGTGTACCGCCAGGATCTCATTAACGATCTTCTTTCAGAGTACAGCCTAGCAGACCAGGATAAACCTGTAATTCAGGAGAAGGTTCTAACTCGTGTTGAACAGATTCTTTCTCTCAAGAATCGTGGTCTGATTACTACTCAACGTGGGCCAGATTTCTACAAAGTTCTTTCTGATTATCAAAACGATATCTTTAATTCTTCCTGGATCATTCCGGTGGTACTTGATCATAAGAAGATCTATAAAGATGTCGATATGGTTACAGACGAAAACATTGAGGAAGTTAGCCCTGAGGTTGGTATTCTGCCTCGCGAACTGAAGGAAAGCGCTGAACTAATGGGCAAGTACTACAAAGGTGATATTAATTCACAACAGTACTACAGTCTTACAGATGAGATTGCACAGGTGTTCACTCCCAACGATGAAGCAGATGTTGGTATCAAGGTAGCAGTTGAAAAGGATGTCACAGTTCTTCGTCGTGTTGACATTAACACATCTCATTGGGAACAATACGTTGTCAATCAGGCTGTAATGATCCCCCTTGATGTTTTTGATGAAAGAGAGGAGTGGAAGGCTATTCGTTACAAGGTACTCATCCCCGCAGATGAAATTCGAGTTGTTGGGTTCTTAGTTCTTCCTAAAGATAACACTGACCTATACAACCTAGTACGCAAACAAGGTTGTATTGGCAATCTTACTAAGGTTGGTGATATTACTTCTATCAGTAAAGATAAGTCTGCTATCATCACAGTTCCTAACCACATGTTAACTGATGGTGACAACATCTATATCCGTGACTCAAACAGTCTGCCATCTGTTGATGGCCCTTATTGTCACGATATTAAGATCGTAGATGAGAATCGTTTTACAGTTCCGGTTAACACCAAGAATGGACAGGCTGGTGATCGTGGTGTACTGATGGCATCAAGACCGTTGCCTTTTACCACCCGCACTATAACTAAAACTACTCAACCTGTGCAGGTTACTGAAGGTACCGAAGGCGAAGGCGTTGAAGGTAGTGAAGAGGAGGTTTACAAAGTAGAAGGTTCACTGCTTACCGAAGAGCCAATCCTTTATCTTTTCGACACTGAGGCAGTTAATAAACAGCAGTTCAAAAAGGTGCTTGACGCTTTTATCCCCAGCATTAACGATATTATGGAACAGCTTAACCAAGAGTTGACAGATGACAGTAAGATAAGCAGTCTTGTAGATCTGCATAGTTATCTCGAGAGATACAATCTCAACCTTAACAACCTTAGTAAAGAGCAGTTTGACATTATTAGGAAACAGCTTAATAAGAATCGCACTGACTACGTTAAAAGTGTTTCTCGCAAGATGGACAAGATTGAGAGAATTACGATTAAGGCCCAAGAGTTTTCTGATGTTCTTGCTGATGAACACTTCTTTGCAAAAGAGGTTACTGAGGTTTACGGCGAGTATCCTCTTAAAGGTAAACCAGAAGACAGTTCTGACATGAGGATGCGATGGTTGAAAGAGAGAAAAGACCTAGGTGAGTACTACATTAACTACTATCTTCTTACCACCTTTGACGCCCGCAAGAAGAAGGTTACAACCGGTTTGAACGAACAGTTGAAAGAGATTGAGAAAGCGCTCCAAGAGAAGAAGAAGATCTACGAAGCCGAAGAAAAGAAGTCTGCTTTCTTTCAGAAGGAGTGTGGTCGTTATGTCCAACTTGTAAATGAACCTAGCGAACTGAAGTCGGATGGAGAATGGAAGGATGGAGATCTGGCTCTTTCTCTAGAGGATACTACCGTTTACGAATGGAAAGATAATAAGTGGTCCTATCTTAAAAATGCACCACCTGAAATCACAACTTTAAGCCTTTTGTGCCAGATCGGGATTGAAAACCTCGAACTTAGCAAGCTCGACTTTGACAAGATTAACTGCACATTCGAAGAGGGTAAATGCCAACCCAGCCGTCTGTTACGTTACCAGCGACGTCTTGAACAGTTAGAGAACGCCTATGAAAGTTACAAGAAATATCTAGAAGAGCTCGAAAAGAGCAACCTTAAAAAGCAGTTGCAATCGAAAGTAGATTTGGAAAGAGCAATCCTTCAGCGCGGTGGTGCAGACGACAACGAAGACGAGAACAAAGACGAAGACGAGAACAAAGACGAAGACGAGAACAAAGACGAAGACGAGAACAAAGACGAAGACGAGAACAAAGACGAAGACGAGAACAAAGACGAGGAAGATAAAGAACAGGAGATTGATAATGAAGTAGAGGCGGAAGAGAAGCTAGAGGAAAATCTGGAAACTGCTGAGGATGCGGATGTAATTACCAGTAACGTTTACGAGGGAGATACCCCCGAGGAGCCGAAGAAACCGAAGATTCCTGCTGCAATCGAAAACGAACCTTCCCCTAACGTTAACACTAGCGGCGAGGCTGAGGACAACGAAATTCTTAGATCTATTGCCACGATTGACAACAGCGCCATGCAAACATTCCTATTGTTCAAGTATCTTCAGAAGGATACTATTACGATTAACAGATGGCTCTACTCCAAGCGTTACGGACACCGTACCAGCTATTGTTCTCACTGGCTGTTTCTTGGACAGATGTACGAAGAGCCGGATAACGCTGTGAAGGAGATCATTGCCGAGAATATGTTAGGTATTTTCGGACAACCTGCTGATGCAAAGGGTGATATCTACTGCACAACCTGTGGTCTTCGTCTGGCAGATGCTGAAAGAGATAGTGTAGCCGGTTTCGATAGCAGCGGTCATCTTGTCCAGACTTTGGAGGAGATCAAGCCTGATGAGAAGCAGACATGGCGCCCTGATACAGGTGCAATGAAAGCGGATCAGTCAATTTGCGATGACGAGAAGCTAAGAGATCAGCTAATTGACCAGGGTATCAATCCTACTTACTTCACTGATGTATGTGAGCGTTTACTGGAGTTTTCTAGGAAGATGGATGTTGCAATTAAGCGTGATGACTTTATTGCAGCTTTAACAGATACTCTCAGTCAACTTTCTGAGATAAACAGTGCGAAGCAGTTTGCTAAGAAGCTAGCTCTTACTCTGAAGAAGTCTGGTAAGAGTGATCAGGATATTATGGCACTACAGAAGAAAGGATTCTTTACAACTCAGTACGCCAACTACAAAACCAGAGAGATTGCTATTACGTCTGCAGCTCGTATGCTAATTCTGATGCAAACCGCAGTTCCTCCATACAAGGTTGGTTCTATTCTTGGAAAGTGTACTTTCGATGGTTTTGAGGATGAGAAGGGTATTAGATTCTTTAGCTGTCTTCTTGATGAAAGTAAGGTTCTACCTATTAAAGCTAAAACCGGAAAGCGACTAGAGAAGATCAGCAGCTTTGTGTCCCGCGCTTACGAAAAGATGAGTTACAGACGTTCTGTTCAGGATCTTTTCGCAAAACGTGCAGCTATACCTATCCGAAAGATTGTGATGCGTGATCCTGCAGTTCTCATCTTTGAAGTCAAGGAGGCAAAGAAGGTTCCTGCTAATGACTTTACAGAGGGTGAAGTGCAAGCACGACAGAACTATGTTAGCAAAACTATTCTCAATCAGATGCAGAAGATTGTTACGGAACAACCTCCCGACCAGAGTGCACCTAACCTTAATCCTAGCGAGTCTGGATGCTGTTTGCAGGCAATTGATGAGAACGCTGGTTATCTTCAGTTCTTTGGAGAGAAGATGGTACCCCTTCTGAAAGAATCTTTCCAGCTGCAAAAGATGGAACATGAGTTCCTGAGGAACGGTACTTTCAAGGAGTACTTTCCAGAAAAACTACGCAAGTACTTCGTTGACAACACACCCGTTACTAGCGAAGACCAAGATGTTGTTAGCGAGCGGCTGATTCGCGATAAGTTCCTTAGATTCTGTCATACTGGTCCCACTAAAGGTCAGATTCATAAGATGATTAACCGAGGAGATCCTGACGAGAAATGCGTTAAGTGTGGAAAGACATTGAAGGAATTAAAGACAGAGAAGTTTACCTATGAACAGTACATGGAGCTTATAGACGTGATCAAGCGTGAGACTGAGGTGGAGTTGACACCGGCTAAGCCTAAACAAAAGTTGGACATGAAGGAGTTAAAGGAGAAGGCTGAGCAAGGTTTGGAAGACGCGATAGAGAAGCTTATCAACAAGATTAGCAGTATTAAGGGACGTCAGAAGGACAAAGTCTTCAAGGACAAGTACACACACCTACTGGAAACACTGGGTGAACTTCCTGAACGTTTTAAGGCTGAACGCGAAGCATTGAAGAACGATGAGAACAGTAAACCCCAGGAGGTAATCTTCGCAGAGCGTCGTATGAACCAGCATCGTATTGAAACAACCAAGAAGTACATCAACGACTATTTCCGTCAGTACGTTTCTGAAATTGCTAACGGACACCAGTTAGAGGATGTTGTAATTAGTGACATTCCTGGGAAGGATGCGCGTGATCTTCAGAAGATGATTAAAACCGACTACGAACAGCTGGAAGGGTTCTTTACGGAAGACAACGAGAAGATCTTCAGTCGATTGAAGTTTGCATACACAATCAGCGAAGTTAACCGTGTTAGAGGGCATCTTAATCGATACAACAAGGAGTACACCGATATTGTAAAGGAGGCGGACATAACTTTGGAGGATGCAGCTACTATCTTACAGTTTATCTTTGTGGAGCAGATGCGCAGCTTCTTGCGCTTCGACACCGCTGAGATGGATGTCAATCGCAGCGAAGTTGAGATTGCCCGAACTATTGCTGACTTTATCGTCACAGTCTTCGACATGATGATTCAGAATCGCGATCTCTTCGATGTTACTGACAAACAGCTTCAGAGTTATAAGAACCATATCACTCACGAGGAGCGCAAGGCATGGGAGATGAAGAAGCTTGCACAGACTAAGGCCGATCAGGAGCTTGATGAGATTAACGAGAAGGTTAGTGAGGAGGAAGCTGCTGCCACGGAAGCTGCTGATAAGGCTCTGGTCGCCACAGCCAAGGAAGTTCTTGGAAATAATGCTACAGAAAACCGCTTGGACGAATATCGACGCACACAGGTTAAGGAGGCCCAAGCTCTGGCTGAGGAAGAAGCTGAATATTTCACCCAAAGACCAAACATTAACGAGCTTGATCCTGAAGTTCAGGATGATCTACTGGACCATGACGGAGAATACGGAGGTGCTGGTGAGAACTTAGAAGGCTAAACTTTTCCCGAAGCTTCTTTGTATAGATATGGGACTAATTAAAGAGGCAATTCTTGTTTATATCCTGATTCTTGTGGGAGTTTTCTACTATAAACCTGAGTTGATTCAGGCAAACAGCGAACTGTCACAATACAAATTTCTTCTTCCGACAGTGATAGTGATAGCGGCAGTTCTTGCCTACTACATTGTTTCCTTTAAGAGTATGGTTCATTTTGGACCCCCAATGTAACGTCTAAATTAACTCCTGCTTTTAAAGGCGGTTTAATTTAGACATTTTTTCCTGTTAAGAATGCATAGGTGTAATGCATGGGCATTCAGATGATTGTTAAACGTGTTACACATGACCGAAGTGTAGTAGCTTTAAATTTATTAAGTAGATATGTTCCTAAAATGACAAAGATGCCTCTACCTGTAGCTAAGGCTGTATGGAAAAAGCCTTGGTTCTGGTTTATTATTCTGTTAGTGGTTGGTATCGGAACTCTTTATGCCACTCGACGTTATCACAGAATTGATCCTTTAAAACTTGTCTTGTCTCTCATCTTTAAGAAACAATAACTAATCTCGTTCAAAACATTTAAACTTTAAGTTAAAGTCTAGATATATCTAATGAGTGACACAGCATCAGTTGATGGAAGTGAAGACAGCTACGAGGTGATCGACTACAGTGAGAACCCTCTTTTTCTTATTCTTAGCGCTATCTTTGAGGACAGCCATGGTCGCTCAGTCTGTGACCATCTGGCCCGTTTGACTAAGGCAGTTGAGAAGAACACTGCTGCTATTGAACGATACCACGCTGCCAAGATCAAGATTCAAAAGCTTGATCAACGGAAGCGTGGTGAGTAAAATAAGTATGTAATAAACTTACGCATTAAGTATAATGTATAAGTTTCACATTAACGGCAAAGGAAGTGACTGGAACTTTGTTAACATTGTAAGAGATCAACTTAGGGCCGACCCAGAATGGGAGGAGGTTAAAGATAGAAAGACAGCAAAAAATACACAGCTAGACTACTGTGATCTTGATCAGTACAAACCTACTGTTCAAAACTACATCTCCGCTGATGCTAAGTTTGTTAACAAGGACTTTCTTGCAGAACGCCTAAACGGTTCTAAACATGTTCCTCTTACTCTTATTGTTAGAAACGGTCGCATGATGCGCACTAAACATCGTTTAACGAGAATTAATCGCAATGGTAAGTGGTTCTTAAAACCGTCTGGAGGGTATGGTGGAACAGGTATTAATATCTTTATGGGGTTAAATAACTATCGTCATCATCTTAGGCGTGGAACCAATTATGTACTGCAACAGGAGGTGTCTCAACCAATGTTGTATAAAGGTCGTAAGTTTGATATCCGTAGTTTTGTAGCGATGGTTTACTACCGGGATAAGTATCATCTCTATCTTTTCCCAGACAGCATCTGTCGAGTCTCTCTTACACGTTATCAGAAGAACAGTACCAATCGTAATGCTGATCTAACTAACTGTACTGTACAAGAGAAGCATGCGAATTATAGTACTGAGAAGATTAATAAGTTGATGAGTAACTTCCCATGGTACGAAGAGGTACTTCCTAAACTAAAGCATATCGTGGGTTGTTGCCTGCGCAAGATGACACCTGCACTTAAGCGGCCTAAGGGTCGTAAGGTTGTAGAGGTTATTGCACTGGATACACTGTTAACCCAGAAGAAAGATCTCATTCTTCTTGAAGTAAATCGCAACGTCGGTTACGGATACGATCGCAAACCGAGCTATGTTGTAGATATGTACAAAAGGATGTACCGCGATCTTATTGACTTCTCTTACATCCCTTTTATAAAAGATGAATCTCTAGCTGAACCGAAAGAGTGGTTAAAGTGCGCTGTGATATAGGAGGGTATTATATAATCGCATTATTATGTTTGAACAATATTTGTTATACAAGGGATGGGTTAAATTTGATCCCAGTAATCCTATTAAAAGAGAGAAAGTTTTTGCATATGAAGATGATACTGAAGCACTAAGGATCTTCTATTCTCCAGAGAACGTTTATGGAGAGTATATTAAGATTATAATTAGCCGACCTTGTAGCAGAAGTGAAGTGCGGTGTGATCTAGAAAACTGTTTGTATAATTAGATTATAATGTTAATTAACGAGTGTCAACTTTTAGTTGATAATATAGACAATTGGAAAAGAAAAACTATCCAAGACGTAGTAAAAAGCATTATTGATAAGATTCCTGCTGGTAGTTAAGACCATTATACATACTCTAACCTTTGGAGTTTGAAGGAAATAAACTCAAACTCCAGACTTAGAAAGGATATGTATAAGGGATTGGTTAAGATGAGCTGCGAAAGGTATATATTTCAACATCAACGAAAGAGATGATATAGTTGATTTAGGAAATTGTTTGAATAATTAACACTAAATGATTGTTGAGTGTCAATTCTTGTTGGATAACATTCATAATTTAAAGCCTCGAACTATTAAAGATGTTGGTGAATTGATTGTTAGTAAATTACCTAATAATGCAGAAAATAGCAGTGTGTATATGCAACTTACAGGTCTAAAAGCAGGGATTGACTTGCCCGCGGATTGTTTTTTCAGACAGGCTGGCGGTAGATATTATAAAAATGTGTCTTGAACGTTTTCTCAGGAGAGCCAAGGAATCAAAGTCTAATCAGCCGCGTAGCAGGAGAGGACGCGGGCGCTAGGGTCCACCACATCACCGCACCATTTGGGAAGCCATTGATACGGGGTAAGTGATTCCCAAGTGCCAGCGTACTCGTCATATGGACCGTACCACTGTTCAAACAGTTTCATGTAGTAGTATCCCTCCTTCAGGTTAGGTCGGATCTTCTCGGTATACCGGAGGCGCTCGGACTCATACTCTTCGTCACTCACTGCCTGGTCAACCATCTCTTGAACGATGACGGACCAGCTGCGACTAACGTTAGAGCATCCGTCGCTGAACCCGTTCTTTTTACGCCACAACACTGAATCCGGTAGAATACCGTCAAAAGCTTTGCGAAGAAGATACTTTTCGATCTTCTGCGTATCAAACATCTTCATCTCAGGTGGAATCCGCATGTAGTATGCCAGAAAGTCTTTGTCGCTAAAAGGAACACGAGACTCAAGACCTGCAGAAGAGATAGATCGATCGCTGCGAAGACCATCGTACAGATGAATCTCACGCATCAACCAGATAGACTCCTTCTGGAACTCTTCTGGACTTGGTGCGTTACAGAAATAGGCGTAACTTCCGCTACACTCATCTGCCACCTCACCAGAGAAAAGAACCTTGACGTTGGTATGATCGCGTACCCATTGTGAAACGAGTTTGTGACCGACCGAAGCGCGGATAGTAGTGATGTCAAAGCTACCGAGTGCATAAACTGTGTTCTCAATGGCATCGAGGAACTCTTGTTCACTTAGTTCGACACTGTAGTGATCAGTACCGAGAAAATCAGCAACCTTTTGGGCGGCTTCAAGATCCGGACTCCCACTCATTCCGATAGAGAATGTTTTGAGCGTGGAAGGGTCTTCCGTAAGTCCAGCACAGATAGCTGTGACCAAACTAGAATCCAGGCCACCAGAAAGTAGACATCCAACCTCGACGTCAGCCATGATAAATCGCTTTCGAACAGCCTCAGTAAAGAGTTCACGGATACTGTTGCAAATCATCCCTTCTTCACACTCTTCAGCAGGAAGTTGGTCAAATTCAAAGCGATAGTAGCTGTTGTAGAGATCGGGATCAGTAAGACACCACCAGCACCGTGGGGGGAACTGGGAGTACTGGCTACAGAAGGTCAGGGACTTAGCTTCACTGGCGAGTGCAATCTCACCGTCATCAGTACGTCCGATGTACAGAGGTCTGATACCAAGATGATCACGTGCCACGAAGACCGTGTCCTTCTCAGAGTCGTAAAGACCGAAAGCGAAGACACCATCGAGGTGTTGACAGACCTGGGTCATATCACCGTTAAAGTGCTTGTAGAGATGGATAATCACCTCACAGTCGCTATGTGTCTGGTACTCGAAGCCAAACTGCTCACCGAGCTCCTTAAAGTTGTAGATCTCGCCGTTACAGATCAGAACTTTCCCGTCGATCTCGAAGGGTTGATCGCTACCGTGATCAAGACCGTTGATAGCAAGACGATGAAATCCGAAGAAGACTTCGTCGGTAACATCCTTGTACTGAGTGATATCAGGACCGCGATGTTGAATCTTGTCACAGTGTTCTTTCAGAGTCTCCTTGGAGACCCCTTTTCCGAGAAATGCGAAGATGCCGCACATTCTTTGTAAAATAGTAGATAGACTATACTTTTAAGCCAAATGCTCATCAATTTCTAGTCAAAGCTAAAGCAGTTCATCTTCTAGTCAAAACTAAAGCGGTTCAGTTTCTAGTCAAAACTAACAGGTGGGACGATCAGCTCTCCATTGCTGGCATCTTTAAAGTTGTCCCAGACCCTTTTACGATGTCCGTTGTCTTCAATAACACGTCTGACATCCCCACGACGTTTCATGTTTTCACGACGGTCTTTCTGGATATCTGTAAGAGCCTTGTCCATCATAAAGTAGTCAGTACCATTAATAAGATCTACATTATCTTCCATATAGTCGCTGATCATATCTGCACCCCGTTGTACAACTACATCTGTAATAGCGTCTTCGCGCATAGGTTCCCAGTTAGGTGGTCGATAGACAAGACCTGTATTCCTTGATACATTGGGAATAAATACATTAAGGTTCTTCTTATTCTTGTATAGTAGCTTTGCGAACTCCATTAGACCCTCATATCTCATACTAATAACTCTTCCCATCTCCTCATGTGTGATATGAGACATGTCTTCCTTGCCAAACGGGTTAATGTTGAAGTTAAAGCTATTACCGACATTATTGGTAGTACTGGCATCAATATTGTTAGTTGTGCTAGCATCAATGTTGTTGATAATTGTATCACCGGCTGTAAGAGATGGATTAGATGAAGATAAGTGTGAGCATACTTTACTATGATTATAAAGTGACTGTCGATGCTTATAAACCTTATGACACCCATTGCATTCATATTTTCTAAACGTTCCATCAAGAACTTTTGACCAGCTATGTTTAATTTCATTATAAGATACATCTCTTACAACAGGGTCACATACTTTCATCTTTCTACTAATATGTCTTTTTAGCTTACTTGGAGTGAACTTCTCTCCACATCTGGGACACAGAACCATTATACCTCTATATAACAAAATACACTCTAAGTCTAGTTAGACTTACAGGTGGAATCGTGCATCCGTTACATGATGACGGGTTATATTTTAACATAATGTAACGGATTTCCATTACATAACCAAATATTTTCCTAAATTGTAACGGTTGTAATTTTGGGCCACTCTGTATCAGTATAAAACACCTGAATATTACAATAAAAATGTAATAGTATATATCAATGTTTTAACGTAAATAGTGTTTTGGGCCACTGTACGTACCGGTCCAATACTTACACTTGTACTAGACAATTATATATGTTAAAACCACTACTAATCAAAATACAATGTAAAATATAGACGTTTTACATGGCCCAAAATGAATGTCCATTAAATTATATTACTATTAGATAAATAAGTTAGTTGGGTTTACACTAAAATTGTTTGTCTAATAGAGCTATAGAGTTTTGGGCCATAATGCTTTGAAGTGCCCGGGGGGAGGGGCGGCACTCTAGACAGGGGAGTGAACAGGACCATTTTATTTTAACGTTAAAGACAGCTTGTCAAATAAAACATGTTAAAATCCCATATTTTATTAGTCAGGTCAATGCTTTAATATGTACCATTGCATCTCTTATTAACCGGGTCAATGCTTACAGATATCCAAGGAATCCTGGCCATATCATAGCAATGATCATGATGAGTGCATATGCACTGGTTGTAGCCATGCCGGCAATGTTGCCTCTCTTCATGGTATCAATAATACTATCAACATTACTTCCGACATAACTAAAGTAGTCATCGGTATCATTAAGAGTGCTTAACATAGAGCAAACCATCCAACGTGATGCAGTAGCATTAAAATAACAGTTAGCGATGTCTGTAAATCCAAGTATATCAATCTTGGTAAAGAATCCGGCGTTCTTGTATCTCTGTTCAATCTCATCATACGCACTTCTATTCAGACCCATCCATGCGTACTCAACCATATCTTGCATCTTGTTATCCTTGATAGTTTGAATCAGATCACTGTAGATGGAACATGTTCTAGCATTACGTGGAGCTGCTAAAGGTGTAGTAACACAACCGGCAGCCCCACTACTCTTACCACTCTGTTGTCTGACACAGTTTACAACCTCTCCAAGAGTACGATTTAGAGCGGGTGGTATCATCACACTTCCGTCTGGTCCTCTCTTACAAGTAACTCCCTTGAACCTCTCAGCACCATCATAAACACCTTCTACAATCTGACTCATGATGTAGTGAATCTGCTCAATGCCTTGGCCTACAAACGGAATAGCGTAGAAGCCAAGATATTTAACGTCATTGACAGCATTTTTCTGAGCTTGAAGACCAGGACTGACTAACACACTTGTTGTTCCAAATAGATCAGAAACCATAATAGCAGCGTTGTACAACATGTTTGGAACGTAGAGAAGACCATAGATAAACAGATACAGGAGTGCACATATAACACCAACTTTCTTAGACAAAAATAAACTTTGACAGTGGTCCTTGTACCAGATGCCGAAGATGGGATAGCTTAATGCTGCGATGGCAACAAAGACAAATAAGAAGACGATACTGTGTTTTACTAAGAAGTTAAGTAGTTTGATTGCCCATGAGAGAGGATGCTTTATACATGCAGAAAAGTCAGTATCACCAAGAAGTCCGAAGATCCATTTAAACACATTGTCAGTCATCCCTTTGAAAAGATAGGCGTATAGATATGCAACCATGTTAAATATACCTGTTCCAAGTAGTAGGAAAAGCGTAGCTGCATAGATAATTATTGCCAGCCATAACAGAATAGTAAACTTACTGGTACCACCTTTCCCAGAAACATGTAGATCTACCGTGGCACCGTCGCTTACCCCCTGTTCGTCTAAAGACACATGGTCACGAATTGAACGCCCGTTACAACTTAAAGTAAAACTGTCAACATCACAACCTTTCATCGTGGCAATGTCGGCTTTTAGAGAAAAACCTGAACGCCAAGATTCAATATTGCATTTTCCACAGCCAGCAATAAACAGCTGCATCTATATCTGATAGGAAGAGAATTAAGTTTGATTTAGAAAAACAGTTACTAGTCCTACTTATATCAATATGTGTATCATTCAAGGAGTTGTAGACAAAGTTTCCGACACGCGCATTATGGCAGCGCCCTTCCAGCGACGCAATAAGCGTTATCAGTTGACGGTTTATGAGAACAAGGTAGCATTCGGTAACATGCGAGGTAAGTCGAAGGAGCCCGAGCCTCAGGGAGCCTGGGCACAGATGTTTGGCCCTCTGCTCGGTGGCCCAGCGGTTGTGGAGGACCCTACTCTCTCGACCACCGAGCAGCAGGAGCCTGTTGCAATGATCCTCCCTTTTCCTAACGGTGAGACGTGCAATCTGGTGGACCTGTCCGGATATTCCGATATCTTCAAGGATCTTAAGGACGTGATTGACCCTCCCTCATTTGAGAGAGGCATGTACCTTGGAGGGAAGAGTTGGGCCAACGACGCTCTCGCTGTTTACCAGGTTGGAAGTTACAAGGTCAGTGTTGCTACCAATCTTGAGGAGCTAGCACGTCTTGACTTTGATGTCTTTAAGTTGGATCCTACAGTTCAAACCGTTCTTGATGGCAACTATCCTCCGCACTTTGGATTCGTTGTCTGCATCATGGACAAGGGTGCCGACTTCCATCCGATCGGTTACATCCATCAGATTAAGGAGAAGATGTTCATCCCCACCTATCACTTCCACGATCATGGTGATGGCGTTCACGGAACTGAGCACGCTGACTGGGACCATGAGATCTACATTATGAACCCTCATCGTAAGACTCTGCGTAAGATGGAGAAGAGCTCACCAGGTCTTACTGTTGACTACGCAACAGCTGGCACCATGAAGGACCTGGAGGACACACTCCAGTACGAAAAGCTTCCGTACGTGAAGCCGACCGACTTTAAGGACATGGTCCGTTGCAACGTGGGAGCCGGGTTCAATCAGAACGTTGACTTCATTATCCCAGTAAATCTAAACAACTGAGAAGTTTTTTTTGGTTTAGACTTTTATTAGCTTGCGTTTAAGTATAAAATGTCTCTCCCCGCTACTGCTCCACCTGTTTACAATAACACTGACAAGGAGATGCCTCCCAACCCTGAGGAGGTTGCCAAGCGTGCCAGTCAGGTCATCCAGCAGAAGTACGCTTACTTCGATGGTCTTGTTCTTAAGATTGTACGTAAGATGTGTAAGAACATTGGTAAGCTAAGCGAGGAGGGGAAGACTAAATATCTTTACAGGCACGCCTACGATTTTACCCCGACCACTGCAATGCGTCTTCAACTCTATCTCCTGGAGCGCAACCTTCCCTACGTTGTTAGCTCTCATCGTGATGCTAAGACGAAGAAGCGCACCGGTCACATCAAGATCTCTTGGGAAACCAGTGCAATGCATAAGCTTAAGAAGAACAAGCAGAGGAAGATTCACGAGATTCAGTCCTGGTGTCTTAAGCATTCACAGAAGGCTGAAAAGTATTGGCAAAAGCGTTGTGCCAAGCGCGACTCAGTGCGCGGAGTTGATGACCAGACTGTTATTGGTGATGAGATGGACCTAATTCTCCGTGCTCCCACCAGGACAAACCGTCTCAAGGGCTTCTTCGGGATGAAATTATAATTTATTCAAGAGAGACTTTGATGCGGTAGACTCGGTTGATGATCTCGTTGCGGTAGAGCGACAGAGTATGAACGATTTGTTGCATACAGGTAGACATACTGTCGAGTCGTTCTGGGAAACGGGGTTGATTGTACCCCTGTTGGTAAGCGAACAGATCCAGAGCTATCAGGTTGTGCCTGAGGACCAGTTTGCGTTCCTCTGGATCGGCGAGGAACTCGTGAATCATATCGTACTGGTCGGCCTCCCAGGTAAACTTGGGGTCGAACAGAAATGCGACATAACCGTTAACCAGAGGATTTTTCCCCTTGTCAACTCCACAGAGTCCACGCCCGATACTTCCATCACAATACGGGATCGACACCACCTTCTCTTTCCACGCAGGGAACAAAGTCGGATCAACAAGTAGAACATAACTCAGAAGGAGAAGATCACGATGGAAACATGACAGCTGTGAGAAGAAGTGATCGACGTAAACAGCGCTATCATCGTCTCTCAAGATGTCAACCAACATGTTAATCACTCTTGGAGCCTGGAAGTTGTCCTTAATCCTGACAAATTCGACGTTAGGACCAAACTCATGTGGAACCAGAATTTCCCTGACATCATCGGCGTTGTCGATCCAGTAGATGGTAAACGTCGAATCTGAAAACTGTTCACAAAGCCATGTAAGATAGCCAGGGAACCGCTGACCGATAGCCCGCTGAATCCCATCTTCCGTAGATTCTGTGCAAGCCATCCCAATCAGGAAGAGGTAGAAATGGTAGTTCCGCGCCTCAACTATGAGAGGGATAGTCTCAGTGTCGTTTTCAGTTTCAGCGTCGTCGTCAGTATCCACATCGTCTTCATCTGGGTGTGTAAGGCCGCGTAAATGCCAATACTCAGGATCCTGGGGATCCATTGTATGTAGATACCTTATTACTTTGTCTGAACATTGAGTCATCAATTTCACATTACCGTTTAAAAAGTGAAACAAAAAGGTTCTTTATAGTGGTGTATAGTAATTATAGGAAAGATGCATATGCTGATTAAGATTCTTGACGAGCGTGCCCGCGAGTGGTACGAGAACCACACCGAGTTCCATGTTGGCGATTCAGGTCTCGACCTTTTCACACTGGAAGAGGTGTCAATTCAGCCGATGGGGACTGGGAAACTAACTTTCGGTATCGCAGTGGAGGCATTAGACGATGACGGTAATCCGACCTCTTTCTGGATGCTTCCACGCAGCAGTATCGTTAAGACACCCCTCAGAATGGCCAACAGCATCGGTTTGATCGATGCTGGCTACCGAGGTCCTTTGATGGCGTTTGTAGACAACTTTACTAGTACTACTAATGTTTACAATGTGGACACCAAGACACGTCTCTTCCAAATCGCTAGTCCTACCCTCGAACCTATTACGTTTGAGATCGTAGACGAGCTAAGCGAAACTACCCGTGGAGAAGGGGGTTTTGGTAGTACAGGTCAATAAATTATAATTGTTTTCTTGTAATTTTTGGTCAAACTTTTATTAAAAGTTTATATATATGGCTAATCCTTTCTTGAAGGAGTACGAGAAGCCTGAATCCCTAGAGGAGTATAAGAAAGCCTTGAACATCTTTTATAACCCTAATGCCAAGTGCCCTAGCTGTACCAAAGAGGAGATTACCGAGCGTAGCTCTACTGAAAACACCCTAAAGATGAGCTGTAAGAAGTGCAACTGGAAGGTTGAGATTGTAATCCCTAAGATTGTTGATATCTTTGTGGAGGAATCTGGATCAAGGTTGGAGAGGGTTAGCGCTATCTACTCCATGCTTTTTGCAGCCCAGCAGGATAATCGGGAATTCTTTGACATGGGAAAGAAGGAGTTTAACACTGCAGAGAAGATGTTGAAAGATGTGGATGGACTGGTTGCCAAACAAGAAGAGGATGCACAAAAGATTAAGAAAGAGCTTTACGAAAAGTACAACGACCTACTTGATCTTTACTATAAGCGACAAGAGCTTTATCCTAAACTAGATCGGGAAGGTGTAATAAACCATACTGTGAAAGATCTATACACCGTAGTTAAGAATGAAGGGTATCCTCTGTCCGGAAGCCGTCTCAAAGGGGTTGCGACCCAGTACAAGCTGTCAGAGGCTGTACTGGGTCCCTGGCTTGAGTGGCTTAACTATGTTGTGGAGTACGAGAAGCTCAAAAAGGATGTCAAGGAGAAAGGAGATGAACTGGAGAAGTTTAACGATAAACTTGCCCATTTTAATAAAGCGGTCATGATTGAACCCCCCAAGATTATAGGTGGAACTCTTGACACCAAGAAGGGGAAGAAGATTAAGATCCCGAAGAGTAAGATTAGAACCAAGAAGGGTGGAGCAGAAGACCTAGTAGTTATTAAACTTGAGTAGCTTTTTATGAACCATTAATATAATGTGGATTGAGCCATTCTGGTTTCTACTGTCTCTTGGTGTCGGTCTTCTGTACGTTTATCTTACTACAAGAACACCTGAAATAATTATCAAATACCCCACTCCTGAAAATGCAGGAAAGGTTGTATACCGTGACACTAACGAAGTCTGCTACAAGTACCGCGCTGAAAAGGTTTCATGTCCTACTGACACAACACAACTCAAACAGATCCCTCTACAATAAGCTTTTTAAGAAACGTGTCTATTCTCCCTGTTTTTGGTAAAGCTTTTTTCTAAAAAGCTTGTATATGCTTGACATCGCTAAGGTGTTTAAGAGTAAGAGTGGTAAAATTCTGTTGTCCGTACTTTGGGGTTTAGCTTTGGCAGCTATCTTTAAGTTCACCTGCGAAGGCCGTGACTGTTTAGTTTATAAGGCACCTGTTGTTCAAGAGATGACAGGTAACACATACCAACATAATAACGAGTGCTATACGTTTAGGACTGAGACTGTTGCCTGTGAAGGTGATATTGTAGATCATCGGTGACGTCGTTGATGGTGCCTAGCTTTTCTGGTGTAAGAAAAATATATGCGCTACCTTATCTATTTAGTAGCTGTACTGTTAGGATATTTTCTTGGGAAGAATTTGTTTCCCGAGGACTATCACGGACCTAATAGTAGAGACATAGTTAACTCCGTTTTTCAAACGCCAGATGGTCAGTGTTGGAGATTCGTTCCAGAGGTTACGATTTGTCCTTTAGACACCGGTTTTATTGCATGTTCAGCCAAGTAGCTATGCTCAAGTGCTTACGCACTTTCGCTGCGCCGCGTCCGGTAGTAACGAAGTTAGCTGCAAAGCTGTGCTTTTCTTTGCGTTTGTACTGGAAAATGGAAGATTAAGGAAATGGTATATATGAGTCGATCAACGCCGATTGAGCAGCTTCCCGAGATGCAGCCCGGTGCTCTTAACGAAAACGATCTTGTACAGGATATTATTGATGAGTATAACCAGCCTCAGCAGCCACAGATGCAGCCCCCGCGCCCACAGGGAATACAGCCTGCAGGGATGGCTGACAGCTTCCACTACGAGCAGGCGCCGATGCAACAGCAGCTTCCTCCCCGTCAAGTTCACGTTGGAGTTACTGAAGACTGGCAGACGTATCTGACTCGTGAAGGGAAGGTACCTCTTCTCGCAGCTATTCTATACTTCGTTCTCAGTCTTGATTTCGTTGATGAGCAGTTGATGAAGTATATTCCCCGTCTCTTTAACGACAGTTGTGAGATTACCATGAGCGGTGTACTGCTAAAGGCAGCCCTACTCGGTACTGCACTGCTTCTTATTAAGCGCTTCGTTTAATTTTTCTAATACCCTTCTATATATAGATATGTTCAAGCTGAACAGAAAGACACGTGAGTACACTGTACTTCTAGTTATTCTTTTGCTACTTGTAACGGCTGCTGATATTCGTGGCGACTTCCGTACTGCTAGCAGCATGGCGATGGCCGCTATTGTTACCTTCTGGATCACAGGTAATCCCCTTTACGGACTTTACATGGCGGTTGTTGTCCTCTTCCTCTTCTACATCTTAAGCGACACCAGTCTTGTTCAGAAGATTGAGCAGTTTGACAATGCTCAGAAACTTCCTGAAGCCCTTGAAGATGTTGAAACCCGTCTTAAGCCAAAGGATGAAGAGCTCGGGGGCGAACCTGCTAGCGATACCGACGCTGCGTTCATGAATGCTCTCAACCGCTCTTCCGCTGAAGATGAATCCCCTCCTCGTGTTGGAGATTCTGTTATGAAGAAGTACTCTGATAAGATGGAAACGCGCGATCTCGCTCGCGCACAGAAGGAGACTTTCGAACTGATCAACAGTGTTAAACAGCTTCAGGACGTTGTCGAGTCTCTTGCGCCTACTCTTCGTGAAGGCAAGAAGGTGATGGACATGTTCGAGCAGCTAAAACTCTCTTAAGAAACGAAGCTTTCTATTAATAAAAACTATAGACATCCTATGGTTTCTATTTACGACTTGCCACCGGAGATGGTAGACATGATCCTTCTAAACCTAGGCTTTCGTGACACAGTCTCATGTTATCGAGCTGCGCGTTTATTTCATGTCGTATCAAGACCTAGAATGCAATGGTTAAGATATGCGAATACACCTATCGGCACTATTATGCGTTATAATCTCTTAGAAGGACTCAAGTACAAGGTAGAGCAGCTTGATCAGAAGTCTTTACTCAAAGATGAGACAACTTTACGTTATGCTATTCTATTTAATCGAAAAGATATCGTTGACTACCTCTTAGAAAATGGTTCTAAAGCTTATTCTAAAAATGTTAACTATGCAGTACAACACGGTCATCTGGATCTTATCGATCATCTTTTAAAACGATGGAGCCTCCAGTTTGATATCTACACCCCCTTTCACGCTGTTACTTACTGTGAAGTTGAAGAGCTTGAGAGGTTAAGAGAGATGGGAGTACAGTATAATGATGATTGTGTGGATGTTGCTATAAAACGAGAACGATACAACATTGTCCCCTACCTCTATTCACAGGGTTTAAGAGCTAAGAGTGCTATTGATGCAGGACGTTTGGGTGATATCCCAACCATTAAACTTTTACTTCAACATGGAGCAAGTAATAAAGGGTTAGCTCTTAACTTAGCTGCAAGAGGTGGTCATCTTGGTGCTGTGAAGTTACTATATACAGAAGGTGCCCTTGGAAGTGAGTTTAGTTTGCAGCAGGCTGCACGCTACGATCACCTTGAAACTGTGCGCTATCTACATTTTATCGGTATTCCAACTAAAATGTTTACAACGTTTGACTTTGCACTGAGGGGTGGTTCTCTTAAGGTATGTAAGCAGCTAATGGCTTTCGGTCTCTTCTGCAGTAAAAGCGGTGTTATCGAAGTTGCCAAGCACGGCGATGTAGAGATACTAAAGTATATCCATGAAAAGCAGCGTCCTTTTTTTCACGCACTAGAGCTTAACCCGCTAGATGTAGCAGCGACATACGGTCATCTAGAGGCTGTGCAATACTTGGTTACCCAAGGATATAAGGTTCACGGTATAGTAGTTAATCAGATAGAGAACGAAGAAGCTATCTTTAAGGCTATTTTCCTAACTTAAACAGTTTTTCTTACTTAAACATATAGTAGATGTTTGGCTTTGCCGACTTTTGTGGATATACTATTGTCACAGTAGCTGTAATAATTCTTCTGGCCGTCTTTTTTGTACAGCGCCGACAGGAAGAGGAGTTTATCGATTTTCAAGGTCTAACCCGTAAAGTTGTTGATAAGTTCGAAACAACCTTCTTTAGTCCGGAGCTTACCAAGGTTGGTGAGAAGGCCGGTATTATGGTAAAGGGTGAACCCAATGAGGCAGCTCCAGTCTTGAAGCCCAAGGAGCCTTCAGTGGTACCTGATGCAGTCAACATATCTCGCCCTGATGTATGTGACCCTACAGTTATGAAGTGTACCGGGACTAAGATTGAACCAAAGGGTCCTCTCAAGTTCCCTCCCCCTCCTGATGGCAACCCCTATGGTAACGTCCCTATCGGTCAGCTTGACTACACAGGTTTCCGCGATCTGGCTAAGGATCTGAAGATTCTCCGCGGTGCACCCAAGACATTACCTGGTGGTAAGAGTGCCGCTGAGTGCAAGTTCGTTAGCGGAGATAGCTGCCCAGAAGGATACAACCTGGTTGGAGCTTCTATTGGTATTACTGGTAGCGGTGCCAAGTTGCAGTGTAACGGTTCTACCGTAGATATTCCCGCTGTTCTACAGGTAGATGTTCACGAAGAATCTGGAAAGGTTCGTCGTATTGTACCGATTAACGGAGGGCGTGGTTATAAGTCCAATCCTGCAGTTTTGATTAAGGGCGCTGGTCAGGGTGCCACAGCTCGTGCCTTTATTAACGATGCAGGCAGCATCGAGGTTGTAGAGATTCTCAACCCCGGAACTGGTTACAAGTCCGGAACGACCGTAGCTGTTACCAATGCTGACCAGGACTCTGATACCTGCCAGCTCTGTTGCCGTCTTTAAAAATTTGACGACCTCATACTTCTAATGCAGTTAATAGATACTCTCTTTTACACTGAAAGATGGGTTTTTTTTCTGCCATCTCCAATGCCTGGAAGGCCTATTGTGAGGCATGTCAAGAGCGCGCCAGGAACATGCCGCGAGACCGCCACGGAAATGTGGTCTTTTTGCGTCTCACATGCCACCTTGTATCTCAAAATCCTCAACAAGATATTGAGATGCTCGTATTGTGACATTAAATTTGATGCCAAACGTCCGTTGCAAAGCAGTTATAACTATCACCCTATGTAAATGGGCTGTGGTGCTTCTACTACCCCTCAAACCTATGATATCAAGGTCCTAGAGACAGAGCGACGTAAGCGTGAATTTGACCTTGAACGTGAGCTTGAACGTGAGCTTGAACGTGAGCGTGAGCTTGAACATGAGCGTGAGCGCAAGGAGAAGTGCAAGTCCATGCAGTTAATTGCGGACTACCAAGAGTGGCAAAGTAAGCAGAACGCTGCGTCGATGACTTTTGACTACCCACGACCTGTTCAGAGAATTAGCAGCGCTCCTGATCTTATCAGGATTTACGACCTAGACGACTCGTCAGAAAACTGATGACAAACAAGATCTGCGGTGTTTTACTGAATTATAACCCTGTATGGGTTGCAAAAACTCAAAAACAAGAGTTGTCCCCCAGATTGTTGAGTTGCAACCCCCAAGCCCCATCACCACCCCCCGATCGCGGTCTGTGGGGGTTGCTTCTTTGGAGCGCACATGGAACGAGCTCTCTTTGAGTCCTCCTTCAACTCCAACTTCAAATCGGCTTGCCGGTTCAGGACTGTACGGGTCTACAGGAGATGTTTCACCATCGCCTAATAGAAGGCTTTCTCGCGTTCGACAGTTCTCCTCTTCAGGGGAACTACCCTCACCTACATCCCGACGTTTGATGAAAAGGGTGGTTCTCAGCACATCAGGAGATCTTCCGAGTGAGGGAGACAAAAGCAGCGATCGATAATAATTCTACTTATAGTATATATGCAGCGTGCACTGTTGATTTTAATTGGCGTTCTCGTCCTTTTCGCTCTATTTCCTAACGGTATGAAGGAGGGGTTCCTAAACTACCTTCATATGAGGCCGATTGACGTCGGTACTAATGGACCTTACCTCCAACGTATCCCCGATTTTAGGGCTAATAGTACCGTCACCCAGGACGATCTCGTGTTTAACCCCTATAACCCTCATGCCCCAGGCCAGGGCCCCCAATATAACTACCCTAACCTGATCTTGCCTCCTCAGGTTGTTGGATGTGGTGGGCGTCGCGGTGGATGCCTCGGTGGATCTCAGCTCGTTATCCCCAATGTGCCCTCACCTAAGGACATCTCTAGCGTCAATATCGCCCCCGTTAATATTGCTACACGCTGGAACCCTAACAACCCACTACAGAAGCCCCATCAGGTCGGCGTTATCTACAAGGTTTTCGGTAACTCTAACGATATCTACCCCCTCTACGGTGCTAAGCGCTATTTTAACGGTGATCAGTGGGATTATTATACCATTGTGCAAAAAGCCGGTGGAATGTCCAATAAGATTCCCGTGCGAACCAAGAACCATAACCAAAGATTAGGGGATAACGACCCTGTTTGGTTACCCATGCTTGGATGCAGTGAAGAGTTCCGCGTCACTATCTACGACAACGGCCTCCAGTACTACCCGTACATCTAATATCTTAGCTTCCGTGATACCCGTACATCTAATAGGAGACCAAAAAATGAATTATAAATATCTTTTAAAGTAAATAACTCTAAAGATGGACTTACCTCCAGAGTTAGTAGAGGGTATATTACTCTACCTGGACCCTGAGGCCTTCTCTTGCTGCTATCAGGCACACCCTATTTTCTATGTATTTTCTGAAACCAGGATTCTTAAAATGGTTTCAGAAGCTTATTCAATTGATCCTTTGGAGGGTACTTGGGAGTTCAAGAGTCTCAAACCGCTACTTGGTACACTAAGACCTGAGAACAAGGTTAGAGTCATGGAGATCATGAACGGTGGTTTCCGGAAGCTTTACACCTACCTCCTTCGGCGCTGTGGTCATGCTACAAAGCCTGAGGTTTGCACAAGCTGCAAGGGTTATATGTGTGGTCATACTGACTGTGTTGAAAGTAGATGTGATCGATGCCACCATAACTTTTGTGATAATGCCGACTGTAAAGACTATGTACAATTTACCCAGTGTTGCGGAGATAGACTCTGCATTGACTGCATTCAAGACAGCATGTGTACTGATTGCGGGGTGTTTGTATGTAAATCGCGATACTGTCGTGCAAACACCCGTCCTTATCGAAAATGTAAAGACTGTGATAAGGTAATTTGTCATCTCTGCATGATAAACGACACTGTACCTACATGCGGACCCCGTAATCTGATGCTTTGCCAAACATGTCAACCAAACTGGAACATTAGGCCTTGCACAGGTTGCACTAAACAGATCTTTTGTGCCCCCGTTCGGGATGTCGGCAACACTGTTTGGGACGTTCTAGGTACATCCCTGCCTTGTACATGTAATCGATGTGGTGAGAAGCACTTCTGCAGAGAATGCTCTAAAACTGCAGGGATTGAAACATGTCATGAGATTAATCGGACTTTACGAAAACTTTTATGTACGGGATGTAAAACCGTTTATCAAGGAAGTTTGTGTAAGCACTGTGGGACTAAGTTTTCATGTGAATGTCGCCATAACTGTCAACTCTGCCGTAAATGTACAAAAGAGCACCTGGGTGACGAGATTGTGACTCTAATGGACCCAAAGAAACGCCCACAGGAAAGCCATCGATCTCGGAGGTTCTGGAGAAGGGTGATAGGGGAAGGTAGAAGCGTTTTGCAATGAAGTCAGAAAAATGACGCCACATGCAGTTTGAAAATTATAAAGTTACTTCTCCACAAAACTATGTTTAAGCGACGAGATAAAAAGAAGATGAACCTTTTGATGCACCTTCTGGCCTGTTTTGACCGTGCTCATCACCCTTATATCTACCATGAGGGCGATTGTATTGTCATCGAACTGGTTCCTTTCCAGCGTCAATACCCCAGTGTTTCCAAGGCAAAAACGTCTCGAAACTTCCAGAGGTCATTAAACGGCTACGGTTTCACTACCCATTTTAACCCTAAAACTGGACTTGTGTATCTCACACACAACTTTGTCCCTCTGGAGGGTAGTAACGGCAATTTGTCAGCAGAGACAAGGGCTTCTCTTAGCAAGATTAAGTGGCGTGCCTTCCAGAAAAACCAGCGAAAAGAGAAGAAGCGCCGTACGACACAGCCTTCTACCAGTGACGAAACTCGTGTTCTGCGGAACGGTAAGCAGGTGAAGGTTCCTCAGGAGCCGCTGTTCATTCGCTTCACCGTTCCTCGGGTTTCCAGAGACACCCCGCTTCTCTTCTTCGGAAAGTCCCATCCTGTTCAGTGTCCGAGTGTTGACACGCTTAACTGGATCAACGTTGATGAAAGGCACATTCTGGATACAAACCTACTCAGGCGTCCCTATGAGATTCCAAACCTCGCCTATGAGTGGTCCCCTGAACCCCTCCCACCCTTGAAGATGAGCGTTGATCGCTACTCTTCATGATGTGGTGGCCAAAAATTTGATGACCAACTACACCTGCATATCATAAAGTATCTCCTCCCCTTTGAAAATGTCTACACCTTGTTATCGCCTCCAATGTTTCTACTGGGCTCGATATCCAGAGGAAGTTCTCATGACCCCCTTCACAGAGATTCTTCAGGCGCACGAAACACCGTTTCCCGATCATTTCGGATTTGGCTCTGTGATCCGAGTTGATGTGGAAGGCCTTCGCAAAACCAACCCCAATGTCCCCAAGATCGAGTCGATGGTTCGCCAGTTCCATCTTCGTGGATTTTTCACCAAAACCAACAAGAAGAATGAACCGGGTGTGCTTTATGCAGTTCCCAAGAGCTCTGTCATGGATCCTGAGAACAGTTCGAAGACCTACAGTCTTGAAGACCCCGAGGCTGTCCGTAAGTTTGGTCTTCTGTTGCCTATCAAGCGCGGAAAACCTCGGCAACGAAGTCATCGGCGACGAAATGGTGGGGTCAAGAAGGCTCATCGATTCCGTAAGGCTCTGCCAGGCTATCTGAAGTCCATGCCGAAGCCAGAGTACCGCCCTTGGCTTGAGACTGTTGTTTTGAAAACAACCCCGGTGCATCAGCACTTTTCCAACGAATTCAAACCAGAGAACCGCCAGTGGCTTGAGAGCAAGCTCAGAGCCTACGAACATGTCTGCAAGATCATCAAAGAACGCACGCGGGTGCTGCATCAGAACTACATCGATCGGTACGTGAGCGACGAGGTGTTTAAGCAGGACTGTGAAGATAAGACCACTGATGGACATCGTCACCCCGAGTGGAGCCAGAAAGACCGTGTCCTCTTTCTCAAGATGCAGGAGTTCCGATGCGGCAGAGACACGATCCTTTTCAACTGCGGTTACAACAACGAAAACTAAAGTTATAATACATATCTTCGGGAACAAGTAGGTGCTTGAAGTCATCGTAGCCACGCTTGTAAAAGTTATAGCTGCGAACCATATACTCAAAACGGTGGAGGATATTTCTCTCTATCGTTTCATCTTCACATAGGGCGAGCTCTCCAACTACCTTAGTTATTTCACGTACCATCCGTCGATAGTTATCGAACGTTGACTTCTGGTATGTTGTCAAGACATCTTTGGATCTTTTGATCAGATCCTTACTCCAAGACCCCGGAGGCTCCATCTCGAACCACTCAAAATCGATATCTGGTTGACACATGATTGTGCCCTATTACTTTATAACGTATTTTGGAATCAGTTTTCAGCGGCTGCTAGATCTTGTTCCAGCTGCTTGATCTGAGTCATAAGAGCCTTGCGTTGGGCGAATTGCGTGTTTGCCAGTTCTCCTTGCTGAATCTTTTGCACAATCACTTTCTGAAGCTGACCTGCTTGAAATCTACAATGATCAATAGCGGTACGAATATCCTGAGGATTATCCATCTCTTTTAGTACTATTAAAAGAGATAAATCTATAAATCAAAATCATTTTCAGTAGTCGTCTACATTGTAGGCCTGAATGAACTGCTCACAGCTGGCCAGAGGGCCCTTGGTCTCTAGATCGCCGTACATACAGTTGAATGTATCCTCGGCGTTGATGTTCGGCATACAGTCGGCCGGAGGGGGTAGGACACCCACCTGGTAGATCAGCTTCTCACCCTTCTGTAACTTGATCAGGTTCTTCAGGTGCTCGTAGGGGAGCTTGTCCTCGTGACCACCAGCATATAGCCATAGCCAGTTGACGTAGTCCTGAAGAGTCATGTTAATCGGGCGGTAGTTGCGCATGAAAAACATTTTGTCGATATCGGCCATCTTACGGGGATCAGCAAAGTTGCAGGGTCCGTAGTTGCAACCGTGATCCATACGCGAACTGTGGGCATGGTTCTTAAAGCAGGCGACCGGGCGTCCGGCATTCCAGAGGTCCTTGGCATAAAGCTGACGTTCTAGGGGTGTGTACTTCTTGCCTTTGTCGTAACCTCGGATCCTGTACTCGATATCTCCTTCGCCGGGCGCTCTACCCTTGGCGCTCCACTCTGTGTAGTTCTCCTTGAGCCAGTCTTCAAAGCCTTCTACTGTAACGTTCTGCTTTGGCATATTGATCTTGATGTTACTAAGCCGCTGGTCCACCACATTAACAATGGTTAAACCGATTAGATACGCAACCAGTAGCGCCGCTCCTATCGTCAGAATCAGCTTCAACATATAGTGAGTTTTTAGAAAAAAAAAAGAGAACCTCGCTCTAAATTGTTCAATCAACGTAAGTTTTTTGGTCAAACTTTTTTCTGAAAGCTCAATATATTGAGCTATATGGCACAGTGGACTGCGGATTACCAGATGTTTAAGAGTTCGCCCGAAGTGGCGTTCCGTGGTAATATTCTAATCTGTAATGTAACCTGCGATTACAAGTTCCAGCTTGCAAAAGTGAGCGGGGAACCTGTAGTACGGAACTTTCAAGATGAGAAGGTATTCTCCTTTCCTGTAGAAAACGGTGGGACTATTACCGACGGTAAGGGCACAACCTATAGGTTAAACCATATTATGTTTATCGCACCTGCGAAAGTCATTCGTGGAACAGCACCGAGAAGTAAGGGACAGATGGTGATGGTAGCGACTGGTCCCCAGAATAAAAAGCTTTTCATCAGCGTGATGTTAGATGAATCAAAAACTACGGCCGATCAAAAGAAGCCTGAGTATAAAATTTTTCAGAAGCTATCAGGTTACATCCGTCCGCAGCGCAACACCAGCGAGCATGGTAAAATCTCCTCTATCGATCTGACAGATCTTTTGCCGGAGAACAACAACTACTACCTTTACAGCAACCCGAAGAACAGCAACGAGCAGCATCTTGTTTTTCAAACGGCACTTCAGGTTCCAGCAGAATTCATTAACTCCCTAATTGCGGGCCTCGGTATTTCCTTAAGACAGTTCACCAAACTACAGAAAAAGCCGATTAAAAACAATCCCAAGGGTATCCTGATCTACTTTCATGGGGAGAACGCCCGACGTATCTATCGTGAACCAGGACAGGAACTCCCCGCATGTGAGCAGCAGCCCATTACCGGCGATGTTCCTAAGGCCAAGCCCGGAGAGTCTACAGCACCTGCGACATGTCCCGGACCTCAAGCCCAAACATTTGCAGTTCCAGAACCGAGTCTTAAAAGCTTTTGGGAAACCTTTGTCAAGTTCTTAGTGGCAATGACATTTGCAGTAATTGTTGGCAGCGGCACCCTCTACGGTGCTTACAAGTTGATTATGAAGTACTGCTGGTTCTACGCAGACGACCTTGAAAGCTTCATGGTCCACGGTGCTTCCGCTACGGATGCTACCTATACGAGCAACAAAAACCTTGCTGAAAGTAAAACCTTCGAGGATCGTCGTACTATGTATCGCACAGTTTTCGGTCTTTTGGCGGTGATCTATCTACTCGGCTTCATTCTATTGGCTTGGAACAACTACGACCTGGACAAGTTCTGGACAGTCTTCCGTAAGTTCTACACGTATATCGTTGTCTACCCGATCAGCATCCTGGTCGCCTGGGCAACCATCATGCACCTCGGCAAAACGGGACGTGGACCTACCCGACTCACTACCGGAGTACAGAAGGTCCTCGGTCCACCCGTTATCTCCCCCACCATACCTCCTGCACCTACCACTACAGGTCTAGCCGTCCCTAGTACAACCAGCACCACAGGTCTAGCTGTTCCTAGCACAACCGGCACAGCTCTTGGCGTAGCAACTGGCCCCGCTCCAGGAGCACCCCCAGTGACGGCCACACCTCCTACGTGGTCGGGTTCTCTTCCAGCACCGAAGCGTCAGGTTGATGCTTTAATATCTAAAATAGATAACTTTTTAACAACATTTTTGAATAGAACAGTTGGACAACAGGTACAAGTTGGCGGTTTTGGTAAGAAAACATCATTAGAGCGTTATCGTAAGAATGTAGAGAAAGTTCTTAATAATTTAATTAAAACACTAAATAAAGGTGTTACTATAACTGAATTGCAAACAACAACAGAACAGTTTAACCAGTTTAAGAGTGAGATTATGAAACAGGTAGAAAAAGAATTAAATAGTGATCAAAGAAGACAGATTGTTGGGCTTGTTGATGAGATTGAGAAGAAGAAGAATTCTGTATCTCAGTTAATTACAGATATACGTAACATCCAGTATGTTGATTTACGATACAAGAATGCTATTATTAACGATATAAATCCTTCAAATATACAAGAAAAAGACATTGAAACGGCTGCTCAAGTTAACGAGCTTAATGATATTGAAACAAGATTATATAATGCAGTTCGTTTAATTAATGGGAAATATGGTATTGAAGCCAGTAATCTTGAGGAAAAGTTTACTCAACTCGTTGAAGACAGGAAGAATATCAAGAGACAAAGAGATAATCTTATTACATTGCTCAGAGAGATCAGAGAACAGACTGGAATAGGAGCTGATCAACGTGCTCGGATGGTTACAGGGATAACACAAACTACCAGAAATGTTACTCGCATGATTAATGTATACGATAGAGAGTTAAGAGATGCAGTTACTAACTTTTATCGTATAAAGAATAGTTCAACTGTAGTGGATACAGTTAGGTATTATCCTATCATTTTAGGACCTAACGGCATAGATACTATTGGTAGTATTATTGGCGAGCGTATTAATGCTGATTATCGCGCACCCACTCTTGAAACTTTAACTGATGGTATTGACCAATATTTGCAACCACTTAACACATCTTTAGAAACTTTGGTAATAGGTCCGAGTGAAAACATAAAAATAGAGATTGTTCAAGCTCTTTTAGATGAAGCCACAATTATCATTGATGATCTAGATACAGATTTGAATGAAAGGGTCACAAACTATTATGATACCAATCTGAGCGACAATGTATTAAATATGACAAGTAGAACAATAAGGACCACGGTTGACGCTAAAGATTTGTTCATAGATGATGGAATTGTTGATGAGTTAAATGAAAAGTTAGAACAAACCAATACTTTTATTGAAGCTATTAACGGTCAGATAGCTAATGCTGAAACAATGATTAGTCTTCTTGAGAATGCTGATATAGTTTTAGGAAGTGTTACTACACCGGTTAATACTACGATGCAGGAAACTATTAATCAGATGCAGGAAACTATTAATCCAATGATTAGACAACTACAGGAAAGCGCCTTGAAGTATGTATTTAAAGAATTTGACTTAATAGAGATAAAAGATCAAGCTAAAAAAAAGTTAGAACAACAGGTTAATAGTATTTTAGAACAAAGAGATGTGAATAACGATGTAGATATATTAAAAATACGTACACAAAATGTATTTGAGAATGCAATAACCTATATCCGCAAATCAGGTACCGAACTCGCTCCATATGGACAACCTCCACCACTTCCTGTAAGAAGAGAAGAGTTTAATGAAAGTGTAGAGAACTTTAGGAAGATTGAGACTGAAATTAATGATTGGCACGAACAGGTTGTAGCAGAGACCCAAGGTTTAGAAGCATTTAATGTGAGAGTAAGTGAGATTGAGAATGGAGTTATAGCAACAAAAGATAATCTCTCTCAAATAGTAACATTATTAGAAACTGTAGTTAACTCTATTCAAGCCTTTAATCTTCATGGTAAACTTTATGAATATCGAAGAGCTGTACATGAACAGATTGATGCATTGCCAGAAAGTATTACTCATGCTTCGACTATTATCGCGCTACAAAATGCTGTGAATACAGTTGTACAATTAGACACTCGCATTAAAGACGAATATAATATTGAAATTAATGATGTAATAAAACCAATTATCCAGATTCCAGGTGATATATCAGCATTATTGGATAATGCACTATATGACACAACAGAGTTATGGGATGGATTAACAGGTTTATGGGCATCATTTTATGACTATGATACTACATTTTTGAATACTGTGAATAGCCAAAATAACGAATTTGTTGAGAAGGTTGCTAGAAGGTTTACAAACCGTTTATCATGGGCTCAGCAACGTAGTTTACATGACCCGGATAATTTAGAAAATCTTTCACATATAATTGAAGAGGTATTCACCCCCCAAGGTGGTTAAAAAAAGTGAAACGTAATTTTTAAAGTATTTTTTGAAACTATATAGCCAATATGAATTTTATATTTATAAAGCAATTCGAGAAAGATATGGGTGACGTAGTCAAGGAGTTGAACCACGACATCACACGCGATAGATTCAACGAGATTGAATCACAGATTGTACCTTTCCTAGACCGAATGGAAAAAGAACTTCCAAAATTAATTGAAGTGATTAATAAGAAAAGAGAACAGTTACATAAAAAGTCAGAATATGTATACGTATTGATGACAACATTGATTGAACGTTGTAATCAGCTACCCGCTAAGTTTAAACCCGGTATCATTAAACAGATATGGTACTTAGGTTTCAGGAACCCCCAGAAAAGACTCGAAAAACTCGTTAGATTCGGAAGAGAATGTCCAGAATTTAATCATGAACAGTATGAAGAATATTTAAAAGATGCGATCAAGAAAACGAATATTATCGGCAACATGCTTGAGAAGGCTGAAAGACAGTTAATGGGGTACAGGGGTGAGAGAAGACCAGATTGGCCTCTATTAGGAAAAACATTTAAAGAGGGTGTAAAGGATGAACTAGAGTTCTACAAACTGGATATGTTAGAAGCTTACGAAGCATTGCTCCCATGCACAACTTTAACTGAACAGTGGCTAGCACTCGTTGAATGCCGCAATAAAGTTTGAATAAAAAAAGCGCAAGAATAGTATAGATGGCTAGCCTACAGGAGCTGCTGCATTCTAAGGACCCTATTGATATTACAGGGAAGATCTATATCTGTGATGATGAATGTCTCTTCCGGTTCGATAACCAGACTGAGTGTACATCACAGTTAAAGAATGTGAACGATATGTTGTCTCTTTCTCTTGCAGGAAAGAGCAGCATTAGCTTCAATAATGAGGATTACTGTCCTGAGTACGATCAGTACAAGTTGAAAGAGGTTCTAATTAATGGACCAGCACGGCATACTGTTATGGGTAAGAGACATGAGCTGGAGTTTGAACTAGTTTACACGAGTGAAGACAGCAAAGAGATCGTTGTCATTAGCGTTTTTGGTGATGTACCAGATAATGAGAACACCAACGCCAGGTTTGAACCGGGTTATACATATCTTGAAAACATTGCAGACAAATATTTCCCACAACACCTTAAGAGTACTGAACTTCACACCTTTAATCCTCAACTTATACTCCTTAAACCCAAAGAGCGTACCTTCTTTTCATATCAGCGCTCCCACCGTGTTAAACATATTCTCATGGAGAATCCTATTCCGATTCCCGCCAGTTTTCTTCGCAACTTTAAGAAATATGTTGTTCCAGCAAGTCAGTACAAAGCGGCCATGTCAAAAACACCCAGTGGTCCTGGTGCTAAAGTAATTATCTATGCAACTGTTCCACCTACAGTAGAGGAGAAGCCTGTAGATCTTAACACCTGTAGTCAAGGAGAGGATGAAGAACAAAACTTTGTTAATAAAGTTGTAGAGAATTTCGACAACTCTCCTGTGGAACCTAGTGATGAACAATGGGGTTACTGGGGTGTAGTTGCGGCTATTTCCTATTTTTGTATTCTACTGGTAACAACACTTGTCATCTGGTACCTTGGAGGTGGTGATGCTCTTTCCCATGTGATTGAAGCGTTTGTAAGGCTTGGTCCTGCAAAGATACTTGCTTTAGTAATGATAGGTGTAGCTGCGACATTTGGAATGGCATGGGTTGTTGAGTCTAGAAGCTCACCAACAGACTATACGGGTAAGTACTTCTCTTATCTTGGTTGGTACATCCTTCTCACCTTTATTCTGATGGGTATTGCCTGGGTCTTTGGTCGTACCCCTCAGGAGAGAGAAGGACCAAACTGGTTTAAGAAGCACTTTGATAAATGTCCTGAAGATGCAATTCCTGCACCGGCATACGGAGTAGCACTACCTAGCGACAATGTTACAGGTACAGGTACTCCTTCCATGGCAGCTAGTCTAACAAGACCTGCTGTTATTGGTGTACCTATCTAAGTGTAAGGCCGCGTGCCGCGGGTCGCTCAGCGGACGGAGTCCGCTTCGCTCTTCATGGTTTCGTTAAATATATGTATTGTAATGAGTGTATTACAATGGATAATACACTAACTTTTCCAAACTACACAAACAGCCGGGCGTATTTAGCGACTTTTCTTAGGATCTGCTTTATGTAATAAGGTCTTTACCTAAGTTCTTTAGCTAAGTGTTGTTACAAAAGCAATAACACAGTAGCTTATAGACGTATCTTTGTTTATTTACAGCCTACTGATCTCTCTAATAAGACTTGGACCTGGTGTTGAGGAACTTATTATTGAAGCCAACTTGGGCTCTGAAAACTTTCTGTAAAAATTTTTAAACCAAAATTTTACAGAATTTTTATTCGCAAGCTGTTTATTAAAAGTTACAGCATTAACACGATATCTATTAGATGTATCAGTGCTCTTTAAAACCCTACTGATCTCTCTAATAAGACTTGGACCTGGTGTTGAGGAACTTATCATTGAAGTCAACTTGGGCTCTGAAAACTTTCTGTAAGAATTTTTAAACCAAATTTTTCACCATTTTCTTATATCAGGTCTTTAATAACATCTTTTAAGCATTAACACGATATCTATTACACATATTAGTTCTTATTCTAACCCTATTGATCTCTCTAATAAGACTTCAGGTCCCTGTAAAGAAACTTATTATTGAAGCCAACTTGGGCCCGGAAAATTTTCTGTAAGAATTTTTAAACCAAATTTTTACAGAATTTTTATTCAAATGGTGTTTATTAAATATTAAAGCATTGACACGATATCTTTTTGCTAAAAGTTTAAAGAGGTGCACCAGGGGGGAGAGCAGCCCATCCCTGTTCGGGACAGCTCACACCCTGAACATCAGCACTAGCATCCCAGACATTAGTATTTTGGCATTGTGACCCCTGCAGAGGTACAATGTCATCACAAGCACGGAAGCAGGTGACGGTGGTGTTGTAACCTTCAGGCTCAGCACCAAGGTCCATGATCTCACCGGTCAGCTGGCGAGCAGTGGCTTCGACATCAGCACCGACCTTACCGGCGCTACCGAGAACGGTGCTGGCAACCTGTTCACCGGCAGTAAGAACGTCACCGGCCATGCCAACAGCCTCAGTAGCACCAGCAGTAGCGGTGGCAGCAGCCATACGGGGGCCGCGGAAAAGATCACCACGCCGAGCCATGAAAAGGGAGACAACAAAGGCAAGGGCAAGAGTCATTGCAAGACCAAGATCCTTGACGCCGATGTAGACAATAAGAAGAAGGAATACAGCCTGCACAACAGGATGCATGAAGATAGCAGATACGTTGGCAGGGAAGTTGGGGACACCAACAACTGTGTACAGGATGATGAAGATGATCAGAGCCCAGCGGATAAAGGCGTTGTCCAGAAACTTAAGGGAACGCTTAATGAACCTCTCGGTATCTTTCATTGCTGACATCGATTATAGTAAGGGGGTAGAAAAAAATAAGACAACACTAAAAGTTTGTACTACAACCTGCTCATCTTTTTACGCGTTCAAAAAATTGATTCTACATTTTTGAGCGAACCCGGGACTTTGAAGGATATTTCTTAACCTTTATAATCATGAAATCTCAAGTAAAACGTTATCTGGGTAAACGCGGCTACATCCTTAGAAAGGACGATCTTACCAAAGCCAAACAGGAGGAGATTCGTAAAAGTTTTACGGCAAAACCTTTTGTACCACGAGGAGTACCGGTAAGCTCTGCCAATGAGCCCTTCCCAGTATTCCTCGAAAATAAGAACAAGTTCTACCTTCCTAAAGCAAAAGCCACCGAGATGTTTGGAAAACCAGAAGTTAACAAGATGCCCAAGGGTCAGGATCGCCCTGGTCTCAAGTTCGCAGGAACCCTTAGGAACTATCAACAGGAACCGGTCGCAACATTGTTAGAAGCTTGCAAAGAGCGCGGAGGAGGTATCCTTAGCGTTCCGGGAGGCCGTGGCAAATGTATGGCGATCGGCACTCCCCTCTTAATGGCCAACGGAACCGTTAAACCGATTGAGCAGATCGAAACTGGTGACCTTCTGATGGGTGACGGTAACGAAGCCCGTAAAGTTCTTAGCATCTGTGTGGGAACAGACCTAATGTATCGTGTTGAGATGCCCGCGCATCAGGTCTCCTATGTCGTGAACGGTGCACATATCCTCTGTTTGCGTCGAGAAGGAAACGAAAACGATATCCTAGAGATCAGCGTAGAAGATCTATTAGGAGATCAGGTCTCAGAACAGCGTTACTCTGCTTATGGTGGTTACAGTGCACCTCTGGTTAGATTCCAAAGACAGAAACATATCTATCGTACTGACCCTTATATTATCGGCATGTGGCTCGCACGTGGTGAAATTGGTACGGTCAACGTCCAATATAAACGCAATCTACTCAACTATTACGGTATCATGGATCGCAGCAACATTCCGATTCCTTTCAAGTGTGGAAGTCCAGTAGTTCGCTGGCGACTTCTTGGTGGTTTTGTTGACGGCCTTGGTAGTTATAACAGCAAGATGAACAGGTTTGAGATTAAAGTGCTTAAAACGCTTGAACGAGATGTTCTTTTCGTGGCGCGATCTCTAGGGTACAGGGCAACAGTTCATGGACTCTCAGGCAAAAACCACGTACTGATTCATGTGGAAGGAAACGATCTGCATAGGGTTCATATTTTGATTAAGAAGAACCGACCGGTCACCTATGCTCCACGGAAAGATTACCGTTTCTCTCCTATTAAGATTACGCTGATAGGTGTTGATAACTATTGCGGTTTTATGTTGGACGGTAACGGGCGCTATCTACTGGAGTCATGTACAGTAACACATAACACAGTGATGGCAATTAAGATGATGGCAGAGCTTAAAAAGAAGGTTTTGGTTATTGTTCATAAAAACTTTCTGGCGGATCAGTGGTATCGTCGTATTAAAGGTGGTGTTAATCCTGACACAGAAAAGTTTGAAGAAGGATTTATGCCGGAGGCAAAGGTTGGGCGAATTCAAGCACAAATCTTTGACATTGAGGACAAAGATATCGTTATCGCTATGTTGCAGAGTGTGTCTATGAAAGAGTACGAGATGACAGCGTTCGATTCTTTCGGATTCGTTGTCATCGATGAGTGTCACTGTATCCCTTGTAAGGTTTTCTCTAGAGCTTTACGGAAAGTTAATGCGCCATACATGGTCGGTCTTACAGCAACACCTAGTCGTACCGATGGCCTATTCAAGGTGTTACAGTGGTACTTAGGTAAGATCGAATACATTATGAAAGAGGACACTAAAGAGAATAAGAGGAATGTAGCAGCACACCGATATATCTACGAGTCTGATGATACCGATTACAGTAAGCTGATCTATAATCGACTCGGTGGACTGGATAACGTTAAGATGTTAGGTAATCTTTGCGGATATAAACCACGTACAGCTGTTATTTGTAGTAAAACCTTTGAGCTTGCATTAGCAGGTCGTAACATTCTTACCCTTAGTGAGCGCCGTGATCATCTAGCAGAGATGGAGTCAGCCTATAACGAACGAACTCTGCACGAGCTGATGCCTCTGATTGAAACAGAGATTACAGAAACTATTCAAGATGCCCCGCTAGATGACGAAAAGACTAAAACACATCTGACCAAAAAGGTTGTTAGTAAGATACCGAACAATGAGCACCGAAAATCTTTTGAGGAGGCTATTGAAGAGTATGAAGCTGATCGTGAAGATCTTCTTAACACAGTCTTCGCTATTCTTAAGGATGGAACAGTCAGGGAGGGGCAGGATCTAGCCCACAAACTCAATATGCAGTTGGATGACGGTGATGAGATAACCTTTGAACAGGCTGATCTAGATGTAAAGTACGGGCAGCTTTCAGAGGAGCTAAACGATTTCCAGAAAATTAAGTCTGAAAACGAACTGGTAGATTTCTTGGAGTCGCTTTACGAACCGGAGCGCGAGGAGGAGGCAGATATTATCAAGCGACGAAAGGATGTACTGTATCAACTAGGTGCTCAGAAGAAGATTACGAAGAACGACTACAGCCTTCTTGTAATTAAAAATAAGAGCAAGAAGTTGGACAAGATTGCTAAGGTTATGGCTAAACTCAGTCAGGCAAGACAGGATCAGTTGAACGGCTTTGAAGCCGAACTCACTGCAGTTCGCAACAAGTTGAAGCCAATCAATAAGATTATTAGCGCAACACGGAGACGTTACAACGCCGCAGTACGTGATCTTCGTGATATTCTGGCACCTATTGTTAAGATTCATGTTTACCGTGCAATTCTTACTACGAAAGGTCAGTTGACGAGGGATCCGTTAACCATTCGCGTGGGATACTACATCGGCGGAATGAAGGAGTCCGAACTGCAGAGCTCTGAGAACTGCGAGATCATCCTGGGGACGTATCAGATGGCCAGTGAAGGTCTTGATATTCCGGCGTTAAATACGTTGGTAATGGCAACACCAAAGGGTGCTAACAGTAACGTTTTTAAACAAGCTACGTGGCGTATCATGAGGAAGGCAAACGAGAACTTTAACCCGTTGATCGTGGACTTTTGCGACCTTTACGGTAGCTACCGTGACAAGGCTGTGGGTAGAATGAGGTACTTCCGTCGTTTGAAGTATCCGATTACGACGCAGGTTCTTGATCAGAATGGAAACATTAAGGAGACCTTTGCAGAGATGACAGACAAGAAAGGGAAGAAGCTTAAGGGTGCAAAACAGAAAACCGGGAAGAAACGAAAGAAGGACACGCGTCCAAGAAACTTGAACCTAATCAAGGGTAAGAACATCTTTGGGAAGAAGAAGAAAGCGTAAGTACATATTAATAATTACTTTTTAGCACGAGTATTACTTTGCCGGCTAATTATGTTAACCCATCTATATAAATGAGTGTTTGTATTATAACCAGAAGTTATAATTCAAGGAATCTTATCGAGTGGATTGAGTATCATCTTTCCATCCGTGTAAAGCATATATTTATCTATGATGACCACTCTACCGTACCGATTGCCAAGAGGGTAATCGGGTTTAAAAATGTGAGCACAATAAGACTAAAAAAACGTATCAACAACAACGGTGTCTTTGGAAATGGTGAACACGCCTATCAACATCTGATGCGACAAGTTAGGAAGGGAGGTTATAAGTACGTTATCGATATAGACGTGGATGAATATCTCTATCTTGGAAAATACAAGAATATACAGCAGTTGATTAAAGGGTTTGGGCGTTTTGATATGATCCTTTTCCCTTTCCTCATGTTTGGAACTAATGGAAAGAAAAAGATCGATGACAACAGTTACATTAAAAACTTTACTATGTGCGAAGACAAGTTCAGACAATGGACTAAGTCTATCGCAAAGGTTGCTAGTGTTAGTAGCAAAAAGTGTCCACATGCATTCAACCTCAAAAGAGGTGGTGTTACCAAGAATTCTGTAAACCATGTGATCAAAAACGGTAGCCAACCTATCCCAAAAGATAAAGATCTAAAACTAACCATTAAGAATAACACCGTGATCAAATGTCCACCATGTATCTTTCATTATAACATCGGAGATGTTAGAGAGTGGATTAACGATACTATGTTTAGACCTAGGATTAGACACAGTCGCGAGGTTTACCTGATGAAACCTGACAATCATACTCTTGATCAGATCTTTAAAATTGTTACAGAAGACCTGCCAACCAAGAGCAAGTCGATAAACGAACTAAAGTTAAAATACAAGAAAAATAATCAAAACAAGGTTTATAATAAATTAATCTATGAAGCTTAATGTCAAGAGGAAGATACTAGTTATAGGAGATAGTCATACTCATGTTTTTAACTATATCAATAAAAACCATCAAAATATCTTTGATGTGATCAGAGTTGACGGGGCGACAGCACAGGGTGCGGTTAATCCCAACAGTAAGACTAATGCACTTAATATCTTTAAAAGGAAGTTAAGTAACTGTAAGGGAAAGTACAGCTATATTATAATTGTACTTGGTGAAGTTGACTGTGGCTTTGTCATCTGGTACAGAGCTAAGAAATACAATATTAGTGTTAATAACCAATTAAACAAGTCTGTAACTAATCTTTTCAACTTCATACACAACGAAGTAAAGAGGTACTTTAGTAACGATAGGATTATCCTCCTAGGTTCCATTCTACCCACTATTGCAGATAATGTCAATAAGAAGTTCTTGAATGGAGCTAGATCGTCTGTTACTAACTCACAACAGCAGCGCACCAAACTAACCCTAAGGTATAACAACGAACTTAAAGAGAGATGTACCAAGAACGGTTACAACTACATTGATATTACTGAGGAGACAATGAACAAAAAGAGTGGTCTGGTAGCTAACAAATTTAAACATGAGGATAAGTTTAATCATCATCTTTCATCGCAGAAAACACATCAGCTTTGGCTGAATAAGCTCTCAGCTATAATCAATAGTTAGAGATCACTTTGCATAACCAAATACCTTAAAAACAACCAGGTCTTTCTGGTATATCTTATTCTTACTTGCATCGTCGATAAACCTTCTGTTAGATGTTACATTGATCTTTGAATGAATATGTTTCATATTGTTGACATTGGCGTTAGGTCGTTTGGACTTAATCAATCTGATAAAGTCGGTTTCAAGGTTCTCCTGTTTCAGAATATTCTTAACAACCATTAGGGAATCGCTGTTTTCTATAATATTTTTAAGAGACTTCTTAAATACATTTTTAGCAAACAGTTGATACAGTACAAAGTAGCTGTAGAATCCGATATCGAGAGGGCATTTGGAGAAGTCCCACTGAATCTGGAAACTAAGTCTTTTTGGTCTACCGATCTTGTGATTCCTAAGGTAGTTTGCAAACTTGTTGCGGTCTGTCATAATAGCTAAGAAACGGTTCCACGGAAGGTTTGCAATAGTGATAATCGGGTTATAAGGGTTGTTACCTCCAGCAAGTCGCTTCTTCCAAAAACGGTATAGGGATTCGTACCAGGTATAAGGGCTTCTTACCACCGAAAAGATAGTATGCTTTCCGTTTTTATACTTGTCGTCTAACCTCTTATGTCCACAATCAACACCAAGCTTGTTAGCTTCCAGAACTTTTCTAATATAGGTTCCACCGGTTTTGGGAATATGCACTAGGACGAACATATATAGTTGAACCACAGATTATTTACAGTGCTGTTACTCTTTAACCTGATCATATCGATGTGGTCTTTATACAGTTCTTCTCTGTTCAGATAGCCTTGATGATTGCTACTCTTAAACGATGATCCACCACCCATTTTAAGATGTGGTGGGATATTATTCGTTACCTCTATGTCCAGTTGTTCAGCTATCTCTAGTCTGTATTCCGGATCCACAATAAACCTATCGTATAGAATAGCTACCTTGTTGTCTAACAGCGATGTAATACCGCTAAACTCTTCGGCATGTTGAGTCCAGAGGTTATCAAACCTTGAATCAGAAACAATATCTTTGCATACACCGTTATTTTTAATGTATTCAAGACTGGATGCCAAGGTGTTATAAGGGTTTCTTATTATGATTACGTTTAAATTTTTGCTAGCATTAAAATTAGCAAAATCGAAGGTTTTACTTTCGTGGCTCTTAATAACGGTAGTGGCACTTTCAGGGTTTTCGGTCAGATATTCAACAATTTCCTGTATCCGTGTATCGCTCTTTTTGATTAGGCGATCTTCTTTAATGGGATCGTCTGGTAGATGGTAAGGCATCTTAATGTTGTTGTAGTACAGAACAGAATCGTGGTCTAAATTCTGTATGATCCAGCCTGTAACAGCATGAATACCGCTACGCATTATTCCGTGTATATTAATGTTTTTAACCATATATATATGAAGCTTGCTATAATTATATCTACGTATGATCGTAAAGATAAATGTTCTGTAAGAATCCTTAAAAATATGTTCGAAATGTTGAAGAAGCAGCAGTACAAGAAGTTTAAGATCTTCATTATCGGCGACGACTTCCGGAGGAAGAATGTGTTCAATAAACTGTGTAGCCAATGGAATGGCGAGATCTACTACGAGAACCTACCAACAAGCTACAGAAAAGGATACTTTAAGAAGAGGAAGAATCTATGGACATGCGGAGGTCAGAATGCAAAGTACTACGGTATTAAAAAAGCGATGGAAGAGGGATACGAGTATTATATACATCTAGACGACGATGACTACTGGAACCCTAAACATGTGTGGGAGATAGTTAACACTATTGAAAGATTTCCTGAAGTTGATTTTATTGCATCGAAGGCTAAATATACTAACTTTATTTTGCCTAGGGAGCACAAGAAGATCAAGGTAAAG